>Ga0197142_1000762_pt1 | contig 30077 bp, 27 predicted proteins | sample GBS60_MetaG_FD_148614 | JGI IMG/M metagenome (GOLD analysis project Ga0197142, IMG submission 148614) | Sediment microbial communities from Great Boiling Springs, Gerlach, Nevada, United States - GBS 60_MetaG | ecosystem: Environmental > Aquatic > Thermal springs > Hot (42-90C) > Sediment... | reverse complement strand
CCTCGTGGGTAGGGGCGCGTGAAAAAAGAACGCCTGCGGCGTTGACTCCGCCGGCTCCGGGGAGTAAAATCGCGTCCATGCGGCCGGCGCATCGGGGTGGGGCAGCCGGCTTGTTGCACCCGGAGGGGGGAAGCCCTGGGATTGGCTTTCCTGCCGCAACCTCCCTCTATTCCAGCAAAGGAGCGTGAGTGCAATGAGTCTACGCAAACTTTCATGGCTGACGTTGCTCCTGGCCGTGGTCGTCGCGGCGCAGGAGTACCGGGGGCGCGTTCAAGGGTTGGTCACCGATCCCACGCAGGCGGCCATCGTCGGCGCCAAGGTGACGCTGCGCAACGTCAATACCGGGATCGAAAGCACTCGTGAGACGGACGCAACCGGGCGGTACCTGTTCGACTTCGTCCAGCCCGGCGCCTACACGCTGGCCGTCGAGGCGACCGGGTTCAACCGCTTTGTGCAGGAAAACATCACCGTGCTCACCCGCGGCGACGTAACCGTCAACGTGCAATTGACGGTCGGCGCCCTCAGCGAGCAAATCACGGTAACCGAAGTGGTCACCGGCGTGCAATTCAACACCGGAACCATGAGCACCACCGTGCAAGGCAACATGCTCCGGGACATTCCCATCCTGGCGCGCAATCCCTTCACGCTGGCGTTGCTCAATCCGGCAGTCATCAACCGTTACTGGGACATCGCCCACCGCAATCCGTTCTATATGTGGTCCTCCAACGGACTGGACGTCGGCGGCCGCACGGGGGGCAAGAACGACATGCTGCTGGACGGCGCGGCGTTGGGGTCTCGGCCCGCGGCTCCTATATGCCCTCGATGGACGGCGTGCAGGAAGTGGTGGTGCACCAGAACGCGGTGGACGCCGAGTACGGCTTCAGCGCCGGCGGCGTGCTGAACGTCTCCATGAAGTCGGGCACAAACGACTATCACGGTACGGCATATTACTTCGGGCGCAATCCCAAACTGAATGCGGTCACCAACCGCATTACGCGCGGCTTCAGCGTGGTGCGCAATCACATCTGGGGCGGGACGGTCGGCGGACCCATTCTCAAGAACCGCCTCTTCTTCTACCAGACGTACGAGCAATGGAGGAGCACGCAGCCGCAGACCCGGACTTACACGCTGCCCACGGACCTGGAACGGACCGGTGATTTTTCCCGCTCTCTGACGCCCACCGGCGCGCTGAGAGTGATCTATGATCCCTTCACGACCAAGTTCGATCCCGCTACGGCCACCGTCAGCCGACAGCCGTTCCCCGGCAACATTCTGCCCAGGAACCGCATGGACCCGACCGGCCAGAAAATCATGAACGATCTGTGGAAGCCCAACAACCCGGGCAACGATCCTTCCGGCATTGACAATTACAAGGCCACTTATGCCTGGTGGCTGAAATACTGGAACATCTCCAACCGGGTGGATTTCAACATCAGCGACAAGTGGCGCATGTACACCCGTTTCTCCAAGTACGAAACGCGCCTGGACAACCCCAACCACGGCGGCACCATTGCGGTGAGGTCGGACAACGGCGGGTTGATGGACGCCCTGAACGCGGTGGCGGACGGCCTCTACATGGCGAGTCCGAACACGGTCATCAACATGCGCTACGGCGCCGTATATGTGGAGGACGACTACGATTCGCAGTGGGCCAAGGTGCCGGAATCGGTCTGGGCCAACTTGTGGCCCAATGGCTGGTACAAGCCGATCCTGGCCCCGCTTCCCGGTGTCTACTATCCGGCTTTCAACTTTTCGGGCAACGGCAGCCTCAACGCGGGGATCGCCAAGCTGGTGGCTGGTCCGGGGCCGTTCTCACAACGGCAACGTGAACGTGACGCACGACCGCGGCATCCATCACATGAAGGTCGGCTGGATGCTGCGCTACCAGTACGATCAGAATGGCAGTCCCGGGCCGGGCAGCTTCACCTTCCACGCCATTGACACCGGCGACAACTTCCTGAAGTTCAACGCCAAAGAGACCGGCAACATGTTCGCCTCCGCGCTGCTGGGCGTGGTCAACAGCGGCAATGCACGCATCATGCCCATGGTGGACTCTCACCAGCAGATGTGGGCTTTCTTCTTCCAGGATGACATCAAACTCACGCGCCGAATCACGTTGAACCTCGGTATCCGCTACGAACTCGAGACCGCGCCTTCCGAATACAACCGGTTATACTCGCGCTATCTCGATCTCAACGATCCCATTCCCGAGCTGGCAAACAAGCCGCCGCAAATGCCGGCGGAAGTGACCGCGATCGCCAGGATCCCCTACAAGTGGACCGGCGCCTGGATCTTTACCGACGACAAACATCCGGGCGTGTTCGATTCCCAGAAGAACGTCTTCCTGCCCCGCGTCGGCGCCGCCTTCCGCATCAATGACTTGACGGCCCTGCGTGTGGGCTTCGCACGATATTCGGTGCCGTGGGTCACGATTTACCCTGAAACCAACTACTGGCCCAAGGACGGCTTCTCCCGCACGACCACCGCGCTGGGGCCGATCGAGGGCGTGCCGCGCACCCTGATCAGCGACCCGTTCCCCTCCGGCAGCAACCCGCTCCTGTTGCCGGTGGGCAAGTCGCTGGGGCGCTACACCAACCTCGGCGACAGCGTGACCTTCTTCCCCCAGAATATGATCCACCCGATCAACGACCGCTACAATCTCACGCTTTCGCGCCAGTTGCCGATGCGCGTGTTGGCCGAGGCAACTTACTTCGTCAACCTGGGCCGGAACGTACAGGACTCCAGTATGTGGGGCGGGGATTACACCTACAACCTGAACATGGTGGACCCGAATTACAGCTACACTTACAAGGGGGCCACCACCAAGGCCGTCCCGAACCCCTTCTACCGTTTGCTGCCTCCGGAGAAGATGCCGGGCGTGCTGCGCAACCAGCCGACGGTCAGCGTGGGCAGCCTGCTGCGCACTTACCCCCACTACGGCACCATTACCGAGCGGTTCCTGCGAGGCAAGGATAACCATTACCACTCGTTCCAGTTCAAGGCCGAGCGGCCCATGGCCCAGGGCCTTGCGTTTACCTTCGGCTATAACTACAGCCGTGAGGCCCGGGGCGAGTTCTTCAATGACATAGACACCTATAACAAGAAGTTCACCATGATTGACACGCGCGAGCCGCGCCATCACGTCCGCCTGGCCGGCACCTGGGAGCTGCCTTTCGGCCGCGGACGGCGGTTCGGCTCCGACGTCAATCGCTGGTTGGACGCCCTGATCGGCGGTTGGGCCACCAGCCACATCTTCCTGTGGAACAACGGCCCCCTGCTCACCTTCGGTCAGATGATTTGCGACGGCAACCCCAAACTGGACAAACCCACGCTTTCGCGCTGGTTCGACACTTCCAAGTGCCGGCAGGCCGAGCCCTACACGCCGCGCACCAACCCGTGGTACTTCGACGGCCTTCGCGGCCCAGGCTTCTGGAACTGGGACGCTACGGCGGTGAAGTATTTCCGCATCAACGAGCGCGTTCGCTTCGAACTCCGCATGGAATTCTTCAACTTCCCGAACGTGTTCATGCCCGGCCAGCCGACCATGAGCGTGACCAGCGCCAACTTCGGCAAGAGCACGACCATGGCCGGCGGCAACTACGGCCGCGAGGTCCAATACACGGGTCGCATCCACTTCTAGCGCGCACAGGGGGGCGGGCCCGCCTGCGCGGGCCCGCCCTGCGCGCGCCGGCACCAGACAATATAATCTCGTTTTGCTGCGCCTGACGCTGCTTTGTATCCTCGGGGTTGGGTTCATCGCCGGGCAGCCTCACGGGCTGGTCAGCGGCATCGTGCTCGATGCGCAAACGGGCGAGCCGCTGGCGCGGGTCCGCGTGTCGCTCGTCGGCGGCCCCTGGCAGACGCAAACCGACGCGCAAGGTCGTTTCTCTCTCACGGGTATCCCGGCCGGCCAGTACACCTTGCAGGCAGCCACCGTCGGCTACCGGATGGTGCGCAAGACATTCAGCCTCGGCGACGGGCAGCAGGTCGAATTTGAAATCGTCCTCAGCCCCGATGCCTTTCGGCACTCGGATTCTGTCGAGGTCCGGGGAGACGTCTTCGAGCCGATCAAGGCCGACAGCCCATCGCAGCTTACGCTCGAGGGCAACGAAGTCAAGAACCTGGGCAGCGTGCTCGCGGACGATCCTTTGCGCGCGGCGCAGGCTTTGCCCGGCGTCCGCTCCAACGATGACTTCGACAGCCGGTTCTCCTTGCGCGGCGCTTCGTGGGAACGGATCGGCCTCTACCTGGATGACGTGTTGCTCCACGTGCCCTTCCACACCCTGCAAGGAGAGTCGGCCACCGGCTCCATGACGCTGTTCAACGGCGACATGGTGGACGCGCTCGTGCTCCACGCCGCTGCGCCTCCGGCCCGATTCGGCGATGGCACGGCGGGCGTCCTCGAGGTGAGCACGCGCGAAGGGAGCCGCACGCGACGCAGCTTCCGCATCACGGCCAGCGCTTCCAACGCGGGCGTCATGGCCGAAGGACCCATCGGACGCAGCCGCCGCGGCGCCTGGCTGGTGAGCGCCCGCAAGAGCTACTTCCAGTACATCATTCGCCGCACCGCCACGACCGAGCCCACGCTGGCCTTCGGCTTCAGCGACGTGCAGGGCAAGCTGACGTTCGATCTCACTCCGCACCAGCAGCTCAGCCTCAGCCTCATCGAAGGCGTCTCCGACCTGGATCGGCAGCGGTGGCGCTCGAAACTGGGCGGAAACTCCGTCATGCTCGCGGATAACCACATTACGCTGGCCGGCCTGGGATGGCGATACACGCCGGCCTCCCGCCTCGTCGCCTCCAGTCGCGTGACCTGGATGCGCGAGCGCTTCGACAATTTGAGCCGCGACGAGCTGCCGCTGGCCGGCGGCTATTACGGGGAGTGGGCGTGGACCTTTAACGCGACCTGGCTTTGGCGGGACGATGCCCCTCTCGACGCAGGCGCCACGCTGAGACGCTTGCGCGCCGATGGATTCATCTACCGCTACCAGTTCAATCCTTTCGTCACCCGGCGACTGGACGAGTATCGCGGCGCCGCCCTGCGTGGCGCCGGCTACCTTCAACAGTCCTTCCGCCCCTGGCAGGGCCGACTTCAGCTCGTGATGGGCGCCCGCTGGGATCGGCACGAGGCAACCGGGACCTCCACTTACTCTCCGTTCGTGTCCCTTGCGGTCGCTCCCGAGTCCCGCACGCGGATTCACCTCGGCTGGGGAGAGTACGCACAGTTCCCCGATCTGCACTGGCTGTTCTCGTTCCTCGGCGGCACGCACCTGTTGCCGGAACGGGCCGTCCATTACACGGCCGCGATCGAACGGCGACTGGGCGAGCGCTCGCGTCTGCGCGCCGAAGTCTACCAGCGTCAGGATCGCGATCTGCTCTTTCGTCCGCTCTATGAACCGCGTCTTGTCGCCGGACGCATCCTGCCGCAGCGCCTGGACGCGCCTGTCGTCAATTCCCTGCGCGGCCGGGCGCGGGGATTCGAGGTGTTCTTCCAGCAACGAACCGCCAATCGCCTGACCGGATGGATCGCCTATTCCTATGGGCACACGCGGATGCGCGATGGGGCGAGCGGCGCCGAATTCCCCTCGGACTTCGATCAAAAGCACGGCGTGAACGTCTATGTGGGCTACCGTGTCCGGCCCACCGTGAATTTGAGCATGCGCTGGATATACGGAAGCGGGTTCCCGATCCCCGGCTTTCTCCGCAAGGACGGCGATCGCTACTTTCTGGCGCCGGAACGAAATCGGTTGCGTCTGCCTTCTTATCACCGGGGCGATTTCCGCATCAACAAGGCCTTCGTCTTTGATCGCTGGAAGCTGACTCTGTACGGCGAAGTCGTCAATCTCACCAACCACGCCAATTACCGCTTCGACAGTTTCAACGGCTATAACGCGCGGACCGGCCAGGCGTTCCTGACGCTGGACAAGATGTTCCCCATCATTCCTTCGGCGGGGCTGCTGCTCGAGTTCTGACGCTTCTTGAGCTCAGTAACTCACGTACACGCTGTAGTCCGTCACGCGGCGGTAGCCCAGCTTCTCGTACAAACGCAGGCCGGCAGGAGTGGATTGCAGTACGCTGGTCTCGATTCCGGAGGCCGTCTGGGCCTGGTGCAAAGCGTGGCGCACCGCGGCCTCCGCGCATCCCTGTCCGCGAAAGGCGGGCAGCGTGCCCACCGCATAAAGGCCCACCGCGCCTGCCGCCACTCGCGTGGCGGCTGTGGTCACGGCCATCCCTTCCAGGTAACCCACCCAGCCGGTGAACCCGTCTCGCCACGTGGCCTCGGCGCCGTAGACCTGGTAAGCGAGGGCGGCGGGCACTGCGAAGGTTGCCGACATGATTTCGGCGAAAGCGCGGCGAGTGGTCTCGTCCCCGACCTTTCGGAACACCAGCTCCGGCAGCCTGCGCGAGGGCGGGCGCAACCGTTCGGCCACCATAGCCGGCATGCGCACGAGCAGGCGAAGTCCCGCGGCCTCCAGGACCCTGCCGGCGCTGCGCCGCAGCTTTCTGTTCAGCCAGGATTCGCACAGCCACAACGACCACGGCAGACCGCGCCGGCGAAAATACTCACGCGCCTCCCGCAGGCGCGCGCCCAGTTCGTCCTCCGAGTCCGCCGGATCGGTCAGCACTACGGCGTTGAACGTGCTGAATCGCACTCCCGAGCAAATCAGCTCGAGGCCCGGCAGCTCGCGCACCTCGCCGTCCGGACGCGCCCGGCTGAAAACGCCGAGCGCCGCGCGGAGGTTCAGCTCGAGCACTTCGAAGCTGAAGATCACCGCAGACTCCTGCCGGCCCGCTCGCTGTCGAGCCGCGGCATCGCGCTCGCCTCACAGCAGGCTGACGGGATCCACGTCAATCACCACTGCCGTGGCGGGCCAGTCTTGCTGCTGTGCGAACTGCCGGACCGCGGCCAGGATCTCGCTCAGCTTGCGGCGGCCGGCTGCCTTGAGAAGCAACTGGTAACGGTATTCGCTCTTCAGTCTGGGCACCGGCGCTTCTGCCGGCCCCAGCACTTTCACGCCCTCCGGCGCCGGCGTCAGAAAGCGGCCCAACTCGGCGCCCATGCGGAACGCCTCCTCTTGTCGCCGGCTGCGCACCAGCACGCTGGCCAGAGCGCTGAACGGCGGATACCGCATCATGCGCCGGAACTGGAGCTCCTTCTCGTAGAAAAGCTCGTAGTCCTGAAGCGCCGCGAAACGAATCGCGTAGTGATCCGGGTTGATCGTCTGGATGATGACCGTGCCCGGCAGCTCGCCGCGACCCGCGCGCCCCGCCACCTGCGTGAGCAACTGGAACGTCCGCTCGGCCGCGCGGAAATCGGGCACGCCGAGTCCCACGTCCGCCGAGACCACCCCGACCAGCGTCACGTTGGGGATGTCATGCCCCTTGGCGATCATTTGCGTGCCTACCAGGATGTCGAAACGGCCCTCGCGGAAAGCGGACAAGATGCTTTCGTATTGCCGGCGGCCCGCGACCGTGTCCCGGTCCATGCGCGCCACGCGCGCCTTCGGAAAGTGACGGTGGATCTCGTCCTCGATGCGCTCGGACCCGACGCCCACAAAGTAGAGATATTCGCCGCCGCATTTGGGGCAGGCGCGGGGCGGCGGCTCGGCGTAGTTGCAGTAATGACAGAGCAGGCGCTGATCGCGCCGATGATAGGTCAGCGTCACCGCGCAGTTGACGCACTCCACGCGGTGGCCGCAGGCGCGGCAGGCCACAAAGCAGGCGAAACCGCGCCGATTCAGCAGCAGCATGGTCTGCTCGCCCTTTTCCAGCCGCGCCCCGACCTCCTCCAGCAACCGTCGCGAGAACGTGGCTTGTTTGCGCGTTTCCAGAAACTCGGCTCGCATGTCCACCAGCTCGACGTCGGGCAGCGGGCGCTGCTCGATCCGCTCGGGCAGGCGGAGCAGGACGTACTTGCCGCGCGCCGCGTTATAGCGGCTCTCCAGGCTGGGGGTCGCCGAACCCAGCACCACGCAGGCGCCGGCCATCTGCGCCCTGACGATGGCCACGTCCCGGCCGTTGTAGCGCGGGGTCTCTTCCTGCTTGTAGCTGTGGTCGTGTTCCTCGTCCACCACGATCAGGCCCAGGTCGCGTACGGGCGCGAAGACGCCGGACCGCGTGCCCACCACCACCGGCGCCGCGCCCGCGCGAATCCGCCGCCACTGGTCGGCGCGCTCGGCGTCGCTGAAGGCCGAATGAAGGATGGCGACGCGATCTCCGAACCGCTGAAAAAACAGGGCGGCGACGGCGGGCGTCAGCGCGATCTCGGGCACCAGCAGCAGCGCGCCGCGGCCCAGGGCCAATGCCGCCTCGATGGCTCGCAGGTAGACTTCGGTTTTGCCCGAGCCTGTCACGCCTTCCAACAGAAACACGCGAAATTGTTTTTCCTCGAGCGCGCCCCGGATGGCGTCGAATGCCGCCTGCTGATGCGGGTTGAGGACCACCGCCGGCCGGTCCGGCGCGCGTGTGCTCAGCGGACGCTCCATGAAGATCCGCACCAGCCCGCGGCGGGCCAGCGATCGCGCCGCCGAGCCGGCGTAGGGCAGACGCTGCTCCAGCTCCCGCAGGTTGTGACTGCCGGGATGCAGTTCCAGGTAGGCGAGGAGTTCCCGCTCCGGCTTCTTGAACTTTCCCTCCGGCCGCTGGCCTGCCAGTTCCACGCGCAGCCGCTCCGAAGGCGAGCGGAAGGGATCCCGCAGCGCCTCTACGTCTTCCGCCTGGACGAAGCCGCGCCGCACCAGCTCGCGAAGCGCAGCCTCGGCCTTGACGAGCTTGCGCGCGATGGTGGTCTCGGCCAGGGGACGGAACTCGAGCAGTCGCATCAGTTGGATTGCCGGACTCTGGTCATCCGGCACGCCGGTCAAACGGCGGAGCGCATCACGGCCTGCTTCGGTCAGCGAATAAACTTTTCCCCGCCGCAGTTCGCTTCCCAACGGCGCCATGGCGCGCAACGTCTCTCCCAGCGGCGCGCAATAGTAGGAGGCGATCCAGCGCCCCAGCTCCAGCAGATCCTCGCTGAGAGCCGGGTCCTCGTCGAGCAGCCGCAGCGCCTCGCGCACGTTCACCTCAGGCCTGTCGTTGTGGCAGCGCACCACGATGCCCACGAGTTTCCGGGCGCCGAACGGAACCAGCAGCCGGCAGCCAGGCCGCACGCGATGGCGCAGGGTTTCGGGCAACGCGTAGGTGAACGCCTGATCGAGCGGAACAGGCAGGCAGACGTCGCAATAGGCAGGCAACGGCGCCTGCGCTGAATACTCACCGGCAGCCATTTCCGGCTCTGGCATAATTGGACGTGCCGCTCGCGGCACTCTTTATCGTAGCCGCCGCCAAGGAGGGAAGGTGGATTACCGTTTCATCGAGGATCTGCGCGCGGAAGTCACCGTGCCTGCCGATGGCATTCTGAGCCGCACGCTGCACAACGACGAGCAGCTCAAGGTGGTGCTGTTCGGCTTCGCCCCGGGCGAGGAGCTCTCCGAGCACACGGCGGCCAGCCCGGCAATCTTGCACGTGCTGGACGGGGAAGTGAGCTTGACGTTGGGCAAGGAGACGCACCGCGCGCGTGCGGGCGCCTGGGTCTGGATGCCCCCGCATTTGCCGCACAGCCTGAAGGCGCACAGCGCGAGCGTCGTGCTGTTGCTGCTGGTCAAGACCGCCCGGCCCTGATCGGCGGCTGCCGCTTCGGCCATCTGACGTTGCGTGCTCCCGGCCGCCTTGTGCGCTACCGCCGTGAGAGCGTGGTCATTGCCGCCAGGCACATGGCCGAGGACAGCAGCCGGTGCTCTCAAGCGCGGATAGACTCCCGGTGGCTGGGCCAATGGCCACGCCTGCCGGGCGATTTGCTCTGGGTCAGGTTTCCGGCTATTCGCCCTGCGACCGACCGATGGGATACCCCGGCCCCAGCAAACAACTCGAGGGAGGATTATGGCAGGCTCCCGGCGCGCCCGGCCAGGGGCTTGACCACCGGACCGCCGCAGACGCCCACGCCCACGTTCAGCAAAGCGTGCAGGAAGTTGTAAACCAGCGCGTAGACCATCTGCTCGGTGACGGGCTGGCGTCCGGGCAGCCGGAAATTGACAGGCAACTCCTTGAGCACCTGCAAGCGGACGGCGTCGCGCAAAATATGGCCCGAGCGATCCCGGCAGTTGCCCAGCACCAGCGGCGTCTGGAGCACCTGCCCCGTCTGCCCGTCCACGTAAAACTGGCAACGGGAGAACCAGCCCAGGTTGCCGGGGTCCGAGGCATCGAACAACAACAGCGGGGCCTTGCGTCCCGGAGTGGACAGCGACATGGACAAGGCCCGTTTGTGGTCCTCCACCTGGCATTGGAATCCGGCCTGCCGCGCCACGTCCGCGAGCACGTTGGGATCCAGCTCGAGCCAGATGTAGCGGTGCTGTCCCGCCTGAACGACCTGCATCCCACCAGTTATTCTACCGGCGTGCGCCGGCTCAGCGCTTCTGCGTAAGCCTGGTAGGTGGCTTGATCGAACAGTACGAAGATCACTTCCTTGAGGCGCGAGTCGGCCCGTTCCAGATGGCGGCACACTTCCTCGATGGCGATGCGCGCCGCCTCGCGCACCGGATACCCATAGGCCCCGGTGGAGATGGACGGGAAGCTGATCGTCTCCAGATTGCGTTCTTCGGCCAGCGCCAGGCAGGTGCGGTAACAGGACGCCAGCAATTCCGCCTCGTGGTGCTGCCCGCCCCGCCAGATCGGCCCGACGGCATGAAAGACATACCGGGCCGGCAACGCGCCCGCCGTGGTCACCACGGCGCTGCCTGTCGGGCAGCCGCCCTGGCGCGCGCGGATCTCGTCCAGCTCGCGCATGATTTGGGGGCCGCCCGCGCGGTGGATGGCCCCATCCACTCCGCCGCCCCCGCGCAGGGCCGAGTTGGCGGCGTTGACGATCGCATCCGCCGGCGCCCGGGTGATGTCGCCCACCATCAGGCGCAACCGCTTTCCTCCCGGGAACTCGCGCTCCATCACCGTGTATCTTAGTAAATGTGCCGCCGGGCCTGGTGCTGTTCGACATTGACGGGACGTTGCTGCGCCGCACCGGCCCGCACCACCGGGATGCGCTGGTGGAAGCCGTCCGCCGCGTGACCGGCCTGGAGACGACCACCGATCACATCCCTCTGCATGGCATGCTCGATCCCGACATCATCGCGCGCATGCTAAAACGGGCAGGCGCGCCTGCGCGGTTCACGCGCGAGGCCATGCCCGCCATCCTGCGCGCGGCACAGAACATTTATGTGCGTAAATGTCCTGACCTGACGGGCAAGACCTGCCCGGGAGTCCGGCGCCTGCTCAACGCTCTGCAACGACGCGGAGCCGTGATGGGATTGGTGACGGGCAACCTGACCCGCATCGGCTGGAAGAAGCTCGAGCGCGCGGGCCTGCGGCGATACTTCCGTTTCGGCGCTTTCGGGGAAATGAGTCGCGATCGCGCCGGATTGGTGAGGCTGGCGCTGCGCGAGGCACGGCAACGGGGCTGGTGGGATCGCGGCACGCCCGTCGCACTGATTGGCGACGCGCCCGCGGATGTGGAGGCCGCCAAAGCAAACGGCGTGCGGGCCATCGCGGTGGCCACGGGCATTACGCCGCTGGAAGAACTGGCCGCGCTCAAGCCCGATCTTCTGATCCGCGATTTGCGGCAGTTGAAGGTGGAGGATCTGCTTCCCTGATGGCCGGCCCGCGCTCCGTGACCGCCCAATCGCTCGCCGTCAAGCGCGCCGAGGTGGAGTTTCACAACTTCGCCTCGTTGGGCGAACCCGAGCGCGCCCTCGCCGTCTACCGGGAGGAAAACCTGCGCCGTGCGGACTTCATCCGCCGGCATCAGGAATTCATCGGCTCGCTCACGCCCTTTTTGGAAATCGGCGCCAACGCCGGCCACACCAGCTACATGCTGGTGAACGAATTCGGCGCCGAGGGTTTCGCGCTGGACATCTCGGCCGATGCGCTTCGCTGGGGGACGGCTCTTCAGGAACGCTGGGGGCTGGCCCGCGCCCCGGTGCGCGTGGCCGGGGACGCGCTGCATTTGCCGTTCCGGGACGGCTCGATTCGCGTGGTGGCCGCCTTTCAGATGCTTAGCCAGTTCCTGGACATTGAGCCGGTCGTGCTGGAGGTCAAGCGCGTGCTGGCCCCCGGCGGCGTTTTCCTGTTCGCCGAGGAGCCGCTCCGACGCGCGCTCACGCTTCGCCTGTACCGCTGCCCTTACTACGACCGGATGAAACCTTGGGAGCGGCGCCTGTATCACTGGGGCTTGCTCGGCTACCTCGTGCGCGACGTGATCGGCGCCGAACAGGAGGAGAGCTTCGGCATCCGCCAGAACCACTCCTTGTATTTGCGCGACTGGCGAGCGTTGCTCGACCGACATTTCACTGACTGCCGGCTGGAGGTCCTGGTGCCGGAGAACGGTCCTGCCGAGCGCTGGGTCCGGCGCCTGGCCATCCGCCTCGATCCGCACCGCTCGTTGTGGCGCGCCGCGCATTTGCTGGGGGGAACGCTGGCTGCGGTCTGCCGCAAGGCCGGTGAGCCCGCCGAACGTCCTTTCGCGGTAGACCAGTTCGAGCGAGTCCTCCGGTGTCCGGATTGCGGCGGCGATCTCGCGCGCGACCCTGAGGAAGCCTTAAACTGCGCGCGATGCAGCTACCGGGCGCCGTGGGAAGGAGGAGTTTATAACCTGCTTCCCTCGGCCGAAAAGCGGGAGCTCTATCCGGGCGATCGCGACGATCTCATTGACTTTTCGCGGCCCGGGCACGAGCGTCTTCTGGGCGAGGGCTTTTACGAACTGGAGGGCGTCTTCGGGAACCGCTACCGGTGGATGAAGGAGCGGGCCACGGCGCGTCTGGTGCGCGTGGATGACCGAGCGCAGCGCTTGCGCATTCGCGGCTACGCGCACCCGTTGGCTTTCGCCGGCCGACGCCCGGTGTGGGTTGCCGTGCGCGCCAATGGCGTCTCCTTGCCCAGGAAAACCCTGGACCGGCCGGGGCTGTTCGTCTACGAGGCGGACTTGCCGGGCGCGCCGGAGTACTGGCTGGAGATCACGGCCGGTCCTTGCTGGCGCGCTCTGGAGGACGAACGGATCTTTACCGTCAATTTGAGCATGATCCGTCTGGCGCCCCGCGAGTAAAGTGCCGAAAAAATCCAAAATGTCGCTTTCAAAGGCGCAAAATTGTAGTAAGCTGAAAAGAACCGGGGATGCTGCCGTGAACGCTTCCGAATCAAGTTCCGTCCTGCACGTTTATCTGATCAAACCCTCCAAGTACGACGATGAAGGCTACGTGATCCGCCACTGGCGAGGCATCGTCCCCAGCAACACGCTGGCTTGTCTCTACGGGCTGACCGAGGAGGTGCGCGAAAGCGGCCTGCTGGCGCCGGTGGAGCTGAAAACCTACGCCGTGGACGAGACCGTATCCAAGGTGCCGATCCGGCGCATGACGCGCGCGCATCGCCCGCCGCACGAGCGCGTGCTGGCCTGTCTGGTGGGCGTGCAAAGCAACCAGTTCGCGCGCGCGGCCGACCTCGCCCTGGAGCTGAGAAGACACGGGGTGGCTGTGATGATCGGCGGTTTCCACGTCAGCGGCATGCTGGCCATGTTTCCGGAGGGATCGCCCGAAATCCGGCAACTGATGGATGCGGGCGTCACCGTGGTGGCCGGCGAGGTCGAAGGGCGATGGGCCGACCTGTTGCGTGATGCCGCTGCGGATCAGCTACGGCCGCTCTACAGTTTCCTGGAAGATTTGCCGGACCTATGGGAGGCCCCGCCGCCCCGCGTGCACACGGCGGTGCTGCGGCGGTTCCTTTCCGCCGATTACGCCACCATAGATTGCAGCCGCGGTTGCCCCTTCCGCTGCACCTTCTGCACCATCATCAACGTGCAGGGACGCAAGATGCGCTGCCGTTCGCCGGAGTGCGTCATCGCCACCATTCGCCGGCGCTACCGCGAGCACCGCATCCGCGTCTACTTTTTCACCGACGATAACTTCGCGCGCAACCCGGTCTGGGAGCAGATCTTCGATGGCCTGATTGCACTGCGCGAGCAGGAAGGCCTCCGGGTCGAGTTCGTAATGCAGGTGGATGTCGCTGCTTATCGCATCCCGCGCTTTCTGGAAAAGGCTGCCCGCGCCGGTTGCTCCCAGGTCTTCATCGGCATGGAAAGCGTCAACCCGAGGAACCTGAAGGAAGCGGGCAAGACGCAGAATCGCGCCGAAGATTACGGGCGCATGATCGCGGCCTGGCGCGCGGCGGGCGTTCGCACGCACGTGGGCTACATCATCGGCTTCCCGGATGACACCGAGGAGAGCGTGCGGCAAGACGTGCGACGGTTGATCCGCGAGGTTCAGCCCGACCAGGCCAGTTTCTTCATGATGGTTCCACTGCCCGGCTCCGAGGATCACCATCGCCTGGCGGTTCGAGGCGTGCCGCTGGATGCCGATTACAACAACTACGACTCTTGCCACGCCTGCGTGCGTCATCCGCACATGAGTTCGGAGGCATGGCGCCGGGCGTACGAGGAGGCCTGGCGCGAATTCTACAGCGTCGAGAACATGAAGGCCATCCTCGCCCGCGCCCATCCGCGCTACTACTGGGATCTTTTCCTGAACCTTTTTTGGTACAAGCACGCTGTGGTCAATGAGGGCTCCCATCCGATGCTCACCGGCATCTTTCGCCTCAAAGATCGCGCGACGCGGAGGGCGTTGTTTCCGCAGGAAGGCCGCCTGCGACACGCGCTGCGGCGCACGCGCGAGCTGGCCCGCTATCTGGCCGGCTTCGTTCGCCTGGCGCTGGAGATGGAGGAAGTCTGGCTGGCTACCCGGCCGCGCAGCGAGGTGGAGAAGCGCTTGATGGAAGAGCTTGCGCGCATGGGAGTCGGCCTGAGCCGCAGCCTGCGCATCGCGGACGTGCAAGCGGCTTACCGGCAGTTGAAGGCTCAATTGCCGTCTCTGGAGGTGCCCTCGCGAGTGCAACTGGCCTGGACCAGGATATCGCTCTGGCATGTAAGCCAGCTCCGGCAGACCCGGCTTGACCTCACCCGATTCTGGCTGCGTTTGCGCTGGCGGCTGCGCTACCGCCGGGTCAAGGTTTTGACGCGTCCGCACGAGATCGCCTGGAACATGTTGCGCGAGTTTCGCCTGGCGGCTGGTTTCCTGCTCGCGCTGCTGACACGATCTCTGTAAGCGGCCCGCCGACAGGCTTCCATCGGGCGCCGGCTGCGTTATACTTCTAACTCGGGCGGCTCGCGGAATCCCCTGGTCGTCAAGAGAAGCGCCCGAACTATAACCTTGGCTGTTCGTGGAGTCAGCAGGAGCTTCCTGTATGTGGCTGGTCGCCATCCTGGTAGTACTCTTGATTGCAGCGGCCCTCTTCGAGTTGCGGCCTCGCAAGCCCGATCAATTGGTCCTTTATGAATCGGGCGGCGCCATCCGGCTCAGGAGCGGCACGTTTTATCCTCGGCATTTCAGCCTGGCCATTCCCGCGGCCACGCATCAGGTGGAACTCACCGTCGAAGGTAGTTGCCGCGGCGCCATCCCGGTGCGCGCCCAACTGGCGATCACCGTGGCGGCCTCGCGCGAGCACTTGACCCAGTTGGTGCGAGTGGGTGGCTGGCAGCCTGACGCTGTAGCCAAAGCCGCCCAGGCTTTTCAGGCCGTCGTCCAGGGCGCGGTGGCTGTTTATACAGAACGTCGCGCCATCGAGGAACTGTCGGGCGAGGCGCTGGCCGCGCATCTGGAGCAAACCCTGGTCCCCGAAGCCGCGCGCTTCGGGCTGGAGATCGTGGCCCTGTCGGTTCAAACCATCGAACCGGCCGATCCCGCGATCGCCGAGGCGCTGCGCCAGCGAGAATCGGCGCGAATCCTGGAGGAAACCGAACAGCTCAAACAGCAGGCTCGTGTCTCGGCGGCCCGCGCCCGCATCCAGGCCGACGAGCAGATCGCTCTTTCCGAGCACCAACTGGAATTGAAAAAGTTCGAGCTCAAGCGACAGGAGCTGGAACAGGAAGCGGCGCTGGCGGAAAAGCGAACCGAGGATGAACTCAAGCGCAGCCGCATGCGACTGGCTTTCGAAAAAGAGGAAATGGCGTTGCTCAAGAGCAGCCCCGAATTGCTGCTGCTGACGCCGCAGGCCGCTCGCCTGGCGGAGGCCAGTCAGACTCTCAAGAACGCCCGCACGATCGTTTCCATCGGCTCCTCGGACGCCGAGCTCGGCTATACGCTTTCGCGGATTTTCCAGCGCTTCCTGGACTTGATGGAGGCCGGCAAGAAGCAGATTCCTGATCAGGGCAGCGGCCAGCAGTGACGCGCTGCGGCGCGGCCCGGCCCTCAGACCCCGCTCAGGCGCGCCTGAACCGTGACGATCGCAAGCGGCGGCAACTCGACGCGAAGCGAGCCGCCCGCGGCCGTCACCGGGTGATCGCGCGGCACGATCAGATCCGGGCTCTCGAACGTGTTGGCGGCGTTGAAATCCGGATGATGCAGGATGCGGGCGCGCGCATTGCCGGCGGCGCCGCGGCTCATCGTGCATTCGACCTCGGTGGTGGTATCGTGCCTCGCGTTGACCAGCGTCACGATGATTTCATCCTGCCGGCGCGAGGCGGCAACCGAGAGCGTGGGCGGCGGCGCTTCCGGTGTCTGCGCGCGCACCGCCGTTGCGCCCCGGTGCGGCTTCATCAGCTCGAAGGTGTAATAGGTGGTGGTGCGAACGCAGCGCGGTCCGTCAGCCAGCAGTAGCGCGTGCAGCACGTTGACGGTCTGGGCCAGATTGCCCATGACCAGCTTGTCCGCCTGCCGGTGAAAGACGTTCAGACCGAGTGCGGCGGCAAGAGCCGAACGCATGGTGATCTGCTGGAACAGCCGCCCGTAGCGTTTCTCTTCTTCCGGATCTATCCGGTCCCACACCCCCCATTCATCGACCAGGAGACCGATGCGCCGGTCCTTGTCGTATTTGTCGAGCAGCGCCCGCTGTTCCAGAATGGCCTTTTCCAGGTCCCAAAAGGTGGCCAGTTGAGCGCGCAGGCTCTCCACGGTGAAGCGCTGCGCGTGGTCGCGGCCCCGTGAGTAGTAGTGCATCGCGTAACCGTGGATGCGCACCCGCCGTGGCATGGCTTCCATGAACCGCCGCGTCCATTCCAGGTTGTTTCCGCCGGGGCCGCAGGCGATCAGAAACAGCCGGGTGTCACCGAAATCCCGCAGGTAAGTGGAGAAGCGGCGGTAGTGGGCCGCGTACTCCTCCGGCGTCATGTTGCCGCCGCAGCCCCAGTTCTCGTTGCCCACGCCCCAGTAACGCACGCGGAAGGGCTCGGGCGAGCCGTTGGCGGCGCGTTCATCGGACAGCGTGCTGCCTGAAGAATAGTTGCAGTACTCCACCCAGTCGCGCATTTCCTGGGGAGTTCCGCTGCCGACGTTACCCGCGATGTAAGGCTCGGCGCCGATCAGCCGACACAGTTCGATGAACTCGTGGGTGCCGAAGCTGTTGTCCTCGACGTAATTGCCCCAATGGATGTTCACGCGCTTGGGTCGTTTCTCCACGGGACCGATGCCGTCCCGCCAGTGATAGTCGTCGGCGAAGCAGCCGCCGGGCCAGCGCAGCACGGGGATCCCGAGCGCGCGCAGCCACTCCACGGCCTGCTTGCGATGGCCGTTGATGTTGGGAATGGGCGAGTTCCTTCCGACCCACAGGCCACCGTAAATGCACGTGCCGAGGTGTTCGGCGAAGTGTCCGTGCAACTCGGGCCGGATGACGCCGATCTCGGCGGCGGGCTCGATGAGGACTTTCTCGTTTTGCCGCGTCTGCGCCCGGGCCCTGCGGCATAAAGGCGCAGCCACGGCTCCTGCGAGAAACGAGCGACGAGTCATCATCACGACCTCCCCTCAGGCTTTTTTCGCGCGGCGACGCAGCCCGACCTCCTGCTCGGCGCGCTGGATCAGCGCCTTCATGTAACCGATGGTGTAGGCCACGCCCGCGCGCGGTCCCCCCACCATCGCCGGAATATGGTCGGGGATGACGGCGCCGCGAAAGTCCACTTCCTGCAAAGCGCGCATCACGCGGTACATGTCCATGTAACCGTCGTCCACAAAGGTTTCCACGAAATGAGGGAGCGGCGCCGAGACGTTGCGGAAGTGCACCTTGAAGATCTTGCCTTGTCGCCCGAAGTAGCGGATGGTTTCAATGACGTCCCGGCCCATGCCACGCCCGCCCTCCAGCCAGCATCCCACGCACAGGCACATTCCGATGTTCGGGCTGTTGGCGATCTCGAGGGCCTTCTTGTAGCCCTCGAAGCTTGAAAAGATGCAGCGCGGGACGCCGCCCAGCTCGGGCACGGGCGGATCATCAGGATGAATCCCGATCCGGATGCCCTCCTCTTCGGCCACCGGGGTAACTTGACGGATGAAGTAAATGAAGTTATCCCAGATTTCTTCCGGCGTATATTTCCGGCCGTGGGTCAGCGGCCCGCGGAAGATCTTGCCCGCCCAGTGACCCTGCTCGGCCCGGGCCAGATTGAACGCGCGGGCGCGAGCGCCGCCGCGCGTCAGCTCGGGCTCGGTGCTCCAGATGCCGTTGCCCATGTGGGCATACGTGGTGTAGTGAATGCCGCCGGCCTTGCCCAGGTTGCGCAGGTATTGTTTGTATTCTTCGATCTTGCGTCCGCGACCGGGAAGATTGAGGGTAACTTCTTCCATGTTGTGAACATCGGTGTTGCCGATGTTCCAGATCTTCAGGCCGGCGCCTTCGACCTTCTTGCGCAGACGGACGAAGTTCTCGACGGTGGCGTCTTTGGCGCGCACCCAGATGGTCACGTAGTGCACGCCGAGCTGGCGAACGAACTGGAGATCCTCGTCGGTCGGGTCGCTGCCGAGTTGGACGGCAAGCTTGATGCCCGGTTCGAGCTGGGGCAAGGGCTTGCGGGCCAAGGCGGCGGCTGCCGCCAGCCGACCCAAGTCGCGGCGCGTGATGACTTGCGTGACGCTCATGGCATTCACCGCTGGAAGTATACATCAAGGCCCGGCCGGCGCACGCCTCGCCCTGTCCCCCGCAGGGTAAAGGTTGATGTAGACTGGAGACTTCAGGAGGTGCGTCTTCTCGAGTCGCTGGTGGGCGGGCGTGGCTCCGCAACGGGTGGCTCCGATCCTGGAAGAGACCGGCGCGGCGCTGCTCGGATTGCTGTTTCCCGATGAGTGCCGGATCTGCGGTAATTCCCTGCGCCGGATCTCGCGAGTCCCGGTGTGCGACGATTGCTTGCAGCCGCCGGAACCGCTCAGCGCCGATTACTTCTGCCGCTGTTGCCGCACTCCCTTTCTGAACGCCGCGCCTCTCGATGCACAGGGTCGCTGCGCGCTGTGCCGCCGGGGCATGCTCGGCTTCGATGCGGCGTATTCCTGGGGAGCCTACGAGGGACGCCTGCGTGAGCTGATCCACCTGTTCAAGTACGGCGGCATCCGCCCGCTGGGAAAGGTGCTGGGCGAATGGATTGCTTTGGCCATGCCTCGGGAGGAGCGATTCGACCGGATCGTGCCCGTGCCTTTGCACTGGCGGAGGCGTTGGCGCCGGGGCTTCAACCAATCCGAGTTACTCGCCCGGTCCATTGCCCGGCGCTACGGCCTTACGGTTTCAAACGTCCTGCGACGGGTGCGCGCCACCGCGACGCAGGCCGGATTGAGCCATTCGGCGCGGCGCTCCAATGTGGACGGCGCGTTCCGGATGCGCAAGGGCGTCTCGTTGGAGGGACAGCGCGTGCTGCTCGTGGATGACGTCATGACCACCGGGGCCACCGCCAGCGCCTGCGCCCGGGCGCTCAAACAGGCCGGGGCCCGCTATGTCGCGGTGCTGACGCTGGCGCGGGCCGACCGCCGCTCGCTGGCAGTCCGGGAGATGGCGCAGGAGGCGGCCTGAGATGGCGGGGCAGAACGGGCTGCAAACGCCGGTGCTGGTGCTCAATGCCAGCTACGAGCCGATCAATATTTGTGCGGCTCGGCGCGCGCTGGTGCTGGTGCTCAAGGGCGTGGCTACCCCCGAGGAGTACTCGCCTCACCTGTTGCGTTCCGCACGCCAGGCGGTGCCTCTACCTTCGGTCATCCGGCTGGTGGAATACCGCCGCATCCCGCAGCAGACGCGCGCCCTTTCGCGCAAGAACATTTTGATGCGAGACCGTTACACCTGCCAGTACTGCCTGCGCACGTTGCCCTCGTCCGAGCTCACCCTGGACCATGTGATCCCGCGCTCGCGCTCCGGCGAAACCACCTGGGAAAACCTCGTCACCTGCTGCCTGGAATGCAACAATCGCAAGGGCAACCGCACGCCCGAAGAAGCGGGAATGAAGCTGATTCGCCCGCCACGCCCGTTCACGCTGCACACCAGCCGGCACATCATGCGGTTGCTGGGGCGCAGCGACGAGAGCTGGCGCAAGTACCTGTTCTACTGAATCACCCTCACGATTCGGCCGCCGGCGCCGAACCTTCGGGAGGCTTGGAGGCCGCGGACGCTGCGGGTTGCTTCGCCTTTTCCTTATGTCCTTTGAGCGGCGCCACCACGATATGAATGTTGCGCCCTTCCAGGCGCGGCTGGCCCTCCACCGTGCCGTAGGAAGCCAGGTCCTGAGCGAGCCGCTCCAGCAGCCGCTGGCCCAGCTCTACGTGCGCGATCTCGCGTCCGCGGAACTGCACCACGGCTTTGACCCGGTTGCCCTCCTGCAAGAAGCGGATGGCGTGGTTCTTCTTGAATTGGTAGTCGTGCTCGTCGGTGTTGGGGCGGAACTTGAGCTCCTTGACCTGAATGACGTGCTGCTTCTTCTTGGCTTCCTGTTGTTTCTTCTTCTGCTCGTATTGCCACTGGCCCCAATCCATGGCCTTGGCGACGGGCGGCTCCGCCGTCGGAGCCACCAGGATCAAGTCCAGCCCCATTTCCTGCGCCTTGCGAATGGCCGCAGCCGTGGGCATGATCTCCACGGTCCCGTCCGGAAAGACCGCCCGAACTTCGCGGGCGCGGATGCCCTCGTTGACGTTCTCCCGAATCCTTACTTTACGCGGTGGTAACGACGTCCTGCCTGCAAACATGCACTTACTTTTTTCGCCGCGGGCCGTGAGCGCCGCTGCCCGCTATGCAGCCGCAGCGTGGTCAGTGGTGGACCCCCAGCCCGGTTCATAACCCCCAAGTCAATTCATAGGACGGCCGGGAGGCGCCTCCCGGCAGATTCGATCGGATCACCCACAGGCGAGATCGCAACGCGCAGATCCCGACCCCCTTTGTGCCGGTTCGCGCTGGCTGCGAAAGTTCGCACGTCGCGATTGTACCAGATCCGGCGGGCGTGCAACTGAGCGGTCTGCCCGCCCTGGACTCGGCCCACCCCGGGCCCCTCTCAAGTCCGCAGGTAGGCATCCTCTCCCCGGATCCAATCTTCGCGAGGCGGCGTAAAGACGTCCACCGCCACGCTGTCCTCCAGGGCCTCGACTTGATGGAACGCGCCGGAAGGGATGTGCAGGACGCAGCCCGGCTCGAGCACCACGCTTTCTCCCTCGATGGTGAAGCGCAGTCGTCCCTGCTCGAGCAGCGTCACCTGCTCGTTGGCATGTTGATGTCCGGGAACGATCCCGCCCTTGCTTAAGTGGATCCGCGCGACGGTCATCCGCGCGGTGTGAATCACCTGTCGCGCGATGCCGGCGTTCATCTGTTCCTTCTCGATCGCGCTCCAACGATAGAGCTTCATGGGCTGGATTGTATCACGCGTGCCGGCGCCGCCAGCACTGCCCCCGAGAGCGCGTCCTGATGCAGGACCTTGAGACCTGACTGCTCGACGAGCGCCGTATCCTCCCCGACCAGCAGGTAGTAATCATGCGCGCCTCGCGGACCGTCGCGCGTGACGCGTTCCAGCCAGCCCAACCGGTACCGTAGGCGGTAAAAGTTGAGACTCGGCTCGAAAACCCAGCTTGCCCCGATGCGCACGCGCCGCGGCGCCCCGGAGGCTTCACGCCGGATGATTCGCTGAACCATTTCCTTCGTGGCCGCATCGTAGCGCCACTGCGCGTAAAAGCGGGTGTCGAACTGGACTGCGTATTGTGTGGTCGCCAGCCCGAGATACACAGCCAAAGGCGCGGAGGCCGCCCGCCATCCCGGCCGCCGCGCCGTCCCCATCAGCGCCAGGCACAGCAAGGTGAACAAGGGAATCCAGTACAGCGCGGTCCGGTCCACCGGATATTTCAAACCCAGCGCCGCCTTCAGCCCTGCCAGCAGTCCGAGCGCAAGCCATGCGGCGCCCGTGATCAGCAGCAGGAAGCTTTCGCACCCCTCTAAAGCTCCATGCGCAGCGCGCCGCCGGAGTAGCGCGAGGCCAACCAGAGCGGCGGCGGCGAGAATGCAGGGAACCAGCCCGAACGAGACGTCCCAGAGCAGATTCTGAAGCCGCGTCGGCGCTTCCGGCCTGGAGTAACAGAAAGAGTAGTAAATCAATCCCTGGAGCGTCTGGCGCAGGCTGTCCACGCCGTAATAAAAAGCGGCCTTCGAGGCGGTCCGCAACGGCCACGCCAGCACCAGCAGGACAAGCAGCAACCCGGGTCCGATGAAGTTGCGGGCCAGTTCTGCCGCCCGTCTCGGAGCAGGCGGGCGGCGCCAAATCGTCAACAGGAAGAATGTCGCGGCCAGCGCGGCGCCCGGGACCGCGAAGTTCAGATTGGCGGCCACGGCCAGGGCCAGGCAGACTGCGGCCAGTCTCCACCGTCGGACCGCTGCCGTGGTTTCCTCCAGATCGCGCGCAAGGAGATGGATCGCCCACGCCAATAGGGCCAGCGCCAGGCCGTACCCTCGGGCGGCCGACAGGAAATCCAGCACGAAGGGGTTCAACGCGAGGGAGGCGACCGCCGGCAGGAACAGCCAGGGCCGCGTCAGCCATCGCCGGGCAATCGCGTAAACGGCCGCGAGATAGAACCAGCCGGCCACCACGGCGGGCAGGCGCAGGCTGAACTCCGACAGACCGAATGTGCGGACCGACGCCCGCGCCAGCCAGGTGAACAGGACATGATTGTTGGCGTCGTAGACGCGGACAGGCTCGTCGCCGCCGGCGAAGTGGTTGTAGGTGAAGGCCTCATCGGCCGTTATAGATTGCGTGGCTGCGCGGTAGACGTTCACGCAGGCCACCGCAGCGAGCAGGGCGACGGCCACCCCTCGCGCCCATGGAGCCGGCAGACCTTGACCACCAACGGCCCTCAACCCACCGAAGCTAGCATCTCTGGCGGGGGTCCCGCCGGACCGTTCCCGGTGCGAGCCCCATGCACGGCTCCGGGGTTATGATAAAGAGTTCGTTCGGAGAGGCTTATGAAGGGCGTCGTCCTGGCCGGTGGAACAGGGAGCAGGCTATACCCGCTGACCAAGATCACCAACAAGCATCTGTTGCCCATCTACGACAAGCCCATGATTTTCTACCCGATCGAAATGCTGGTGGACGCCGGCATCCGCGACATTCTGATCGTCACCGGCGGACGCAACGCGGGCGATTTCCTGCGCCTGCTGGGCAATGGCAAGCAGTTCGGCCTTTCCCATCTGAACTACACCTACCAGGAGGGCGAGGGCGGGATCGCCGAAGCCCTCTCGCTAGCCGAACATTTCGCCGACGGGCAGAAGATTTGCGTGGTTCTGGGCGACAACCTGATCGAAGGCTCGATCCGGCAGGCGGTCGAAGAGTTCAGGCGCCAGGAACGCGGCGCCCGCATCCTGCTCAAGGAGGTCCCCGACGCCGAGCGCTTCGGCGTGGCGGAAATCGAGGGCGACCGCATCGTGCGCATCGAGGAAAAACCCAAGCATCCCAAGTCGCGCTACGCCGTAACCGGGATTTACATGTACGACGACACCGTGTTCGACAAGATCCGCCGCCTGGTTCCCTCGGCTCGCGGCGAGCTGGAGATCACCGACGTCAACAACATGTACATTGCCGAAGGCGCCATGACCTTCTCGTTCCTGGAGGGCTGGTGGACCGATGCCGGCACTTTCGATTCTCTGCTGCGGGCCGCCAACCTGGTCGCCGAGCAGCGGCGCAGGCAAAGAGCAGAAGCGGCTGCGCAGGCAGACGCGCTCGTGGACCAGCGATGAGTGGACCAGCGGTGGCCAGGCAGGAAACGATCGCTCGAGGTCCGGGAATCGAGCTGTGTCGCCCCGAATGCTCGCGCGGCATCGGGGTCGTGATCCAGCGGCTCGATGCCCCCGAGTTGATCCGGGGAGTGAAGCTTGTCCCCGTGACTCTCTGGCCGGATGACCGCGGGTACTTTCTGGAAGTGGGGCGCGCGGGCCAGGCCTTGCTCGCCGGGTTCGATCCGGCCGGCATGCAGGTTTCGGCGTCGCTGAGTTACCCGGGGACGATCAAGGCCTTCCATTACCACTTGCGCCAGCACGATGTCTGGACCGTGGCCGCAGGCATGCTCCAGGTGGCGCTGGTGGACCTGCGGCGCGGCTCCGACAGCTTTGGCGCGCGCAATACTTTGTATCTCGGGGTGCTGCGACCCTGGCAACTGCTCATTCCCCCCGGCGTGGCGCACGGCTACAAAGTGATCGGCGAAGCTCCCGCCGTGCTGGTTTACGTGACGGACCGCTTTTACGACCCGGAGGACGAAGGCCGCCTGCCGTACAATGACCCGGGCGTCAATTACGACTGGGAGTTACAGCACAAATAAGTTCGGAGGATACCGGTGAAGCTGCTGGTCACGGGCGGGGCGGGATTCATTGGATCGGCTTTCGTGCGCATGATGCTGGCGGGCGACGAGGTCCGCGAACTGGTCGTTCTCGACAAACTTACGTACGCGGGCAACCTGGAAAATCTGGCGCCGGTGGCGAGCGATCCCCGTTACCGTTTCGTGCGCGGGGATATCTGCGACGCGGCACTGGTCGAGCAGATCATGGCCGGGCTGCGTCCCGACGCCGTAGTTCATTTCGCCGCCGAATCCCACGTGGACCGGAGCATTCTCTCTCCCGCGCCCGTGTTCGAAACCAACCTCCGCGGGACCTTCGTCCTGCTGGAGGCGGCCCGGCGCAACCCTCCCGGCCTCTTCGTGCACGTTTCCACCGACGAGGTCTACGGCAGCCTCCCCGAGCCGCTGGAAGCCGACGAAAACTTCCCGCTGCGGCCCAGCAGCCCCTACTCGGCTTCCAAAGCCGGCTCCGACTTACTGGCGGTCTCTTACTTCACCACCTACCGCGTGCCCGTCATCGTGACCCGCGCCTCGAACAATTACGGGCCTTACCAGTTTCCCGAGAAACTGATCCCGTTGATGATCGCCAACGCGCTGGAGGACCGCCCGCTGCCCGTGTACGGCGACGGCGGGCACGTGCGCGACTGGCTCTATGTGGAGGACCACTGCCGGGCGCTGGCGGTTTTGCTGGAAAAAGGACGCCCCGGCGAGATTTACAACATCGGCGGCAACTGCGCGCTTCCCAATCTCGAGGTCGTTCGCCGCATCCTGCGCATCACGGGCAAGCCGGAAAGCCTGATCCGCTTCGTGACGGACCGGCCCGGTCACGATCGCCGCTATGCCTTGTCCAGCCGGAAGATCGAGCAGGAGAGCGGCTGGAAACCGGAGACGGACTTCGACCAGGGGCTGCAAAACACCGTGGCCTGGTATCGGCAGAACTCGGGCTGGGTGGAGCGCGTGCGCTCGGGCGAATACCAGCGCTACTACGAGCAGAATTACCTGAACCGCGAGGCCGAGATCCGGCGGCTGACCCGCTGCTGACCGCCATGCGCGTGGCCCTGGACGCCACCCCGCTGACGCTCACCAGCGGAGGCCTGCGCCGCTACGTGGCCGAGCTCAGCCGCTCCCTGGCGGAAGCTTTTCCCGAAGACGAATACTGGTTGCTTTCCGACCAGCCGTTCCGCCCGGAGGGGCCGGCGCCGCCGAATCTGCGCGCGGGGCCCGGACCGGCGAGCTGGCTGGAGCGACGATGGTGGTTGTGCGGTCTGTCGCGGAGGATAAAACAGATTAACGCTGATTTGTTTCATGGCACGAATTTCGAGGTTCCCTACGCCGGCCGCACGGCCGCGGTCCTCACGCTTCACGATCTCTCGCCCTGGCTGAACCGCTCCTGGCACGCGCACGCCGATCGCGTCCGCCGGCGGACGCCGTGGCTGATTCGTCTGAACCGGGCCTGTCTGATCCTCACCCACACCGAAGCCGTGCGACGCCAGGCGATCGAGCGTTTTGGCCTGCCGCCCGAGCGCGTGATCACGGTTCCCCTCGCGGCGACGCGCTGTTTTCGGCCCTCCCCGCCGCCGGCCCGAAACCCTTATTTCCTGTTCGTCGGCACTCTGGAGCCGCGCAAGAACCTGCCGCTTCTGGCCGAAGTCTTCGGCGAGCTGCGTCGGGTCCATCACGTGGACCTGCTTTTGGTCGGCCGGAGACGTTCCGATTTCGCAAGGTTGCCCGCCGCGGACGGGATTCAATGGCTCGGTGAGATGCCCGACGATCAGCTCGCCGCATTGTACTCGGGCGCGATCGCCGTGGTCTATCCTTCGCTGTACGAGGGATTCGGCTTGCCCGTGCTCGAAGCCATGCAATGCGGGGCGCCCGTGGTGGCCTCGCAGGATGCGGCGGTCCGGGAGGTTGCGGGGGACGCGGCCTTGCTGGTGGACGCCCGGGACGTGCGCGGCTGGATCGAGGCGTTGCGGGCGCTGATCGAGCGACCGGCTCTGCGGGCCGATCTGCGCCAACGATCCCTGCGCCGTGCGGCCGGGTTCACGTGGGAAGAGACGGCGCGGAAGACGCACGAAGCTTATGTCGAGGCCTTGCGGCGGCATCACGCCTGAAGCCCGGGCGCTGGTGATCAGTCCCGAAGCGCCGTACCCGCCCGTGGGTGGCGGCGCCCTCCGCACTGCGTCTCTGCTGGAGTATCTGACGCGACGCTACGCGGTGGATCTGATCGTCTTTCGCGAGCCGCGGCGCCCGGATCCGCGCGCCGCGCTCCCGGACGGCAGGTTCCGGGACGTATGCGTGCTGGAGCTGCCCGCTCACTCAGCCCGTCGCGCGGCGCGGCTGGTGCGCAACGTCCGCCGGATGGCTCAGGGCAAGCCTCCGCTCAATGACCGCTTCGAGGGATTCGTCGCGGCCGTGGCGGAGTGGCTCGAGGGCCGCGAGTACGAACTGGCGATCATCGAGCACTTCTGGTGCGCTCGCTACGCCGAGGTAGTGCGCCCTCGCGCGCGCCGGCTGGTGCTGGACCTGCACAACGTGGAGTCCGAGCTGTACCGGCGCCTCGCCGAAAGTGAAAGCTGGCCCTTGCGGCCTGTGTTTCGCCGGTTCGCCGAGTGTTGCCGCCGCATCGAGCGCGATTGGCTGCCCGCTTTCGATTTGATCCTGACCGCTTCGCGCGAGGATGCCGAGAGGGTTCGCGACGCGGCGCCCGGCGCAACCGCCGCAGTGTACCCCAATGCCATTCCCTGCGTGGAGACGCCTTGCGTGCCCGAGCAGGAAGTGATCGCGTTTTCGGGCAACCTCGAATACCAGCCGAACGTAGGGGCCGTACGATTCTTTCGTCGGGCCGTATGGCCGCTGTTGCGTGCGCGCCGGCCGCATCTGGTCTGGCGCGTGATCGGCAAGAATCCCCATGCCGTGGCCGGATATCTGCGCGGCGATGAACGAATCGAGCTGGTGGGACCGGTCGAGGACGCGGTGCGTGCGCTGGCCAGGGCGCGGGTGGTGGTTGTGCCTTTACTGGCTGCCAGCGGCACCCGCTTCAAGATCCTGGAAGCGTGGGCGGCGCGGCGCGCCGTGGTGTCCACCACACTGGGCGCCGAAGGGTTGGGGGCGCGCGATGGCGAGCATCTCGTGCTGGCCGACGATCCGGAGGCGTTCGCGAGCGCAGTCCTGGATTTGCTCGATTCACCCGAGCGCCGCAGCGCTCTGGGAGAGGCGGGACGCAAGCTTTACGAGGAGCGCTTCTGTTGGCCCGCGGCCTGGGAGCGGCTTGCCCGCGCCGGCATTTAGCCCCGCCTCAGCGGGCTTTTTGCGAGGCTGCCCACTTCAGATATTCGTCCACGGTGTAAAAAGCGCGGTCGCGATAGAGCCGCCCGCCTTCTTCGACCGGCTCGGTCCAGTTGTAACTCCACGCGTCGCCCGTGCGCCGCATCCACTCGGCAAGATGAGCTTCCATCTCGCGGCGGAGTTCTGCGGCGTCCGGATCCTCGGCGAGGTTGTTGAGCTGGAACGGGTCCTTTTCCAGATCGAACAGCACCCAGGGTTTGTCGCGGAAACGGGCATACATGTAGCGCTGCGTGCGCACGCCTCGCCAGCCCGCAGGAACCTGGTCGGGCGCGTGGGGACCGAAGATCTGGAAGTAGGCGGAAGCGGGCCTGTTGCCGCCTTCATCCAGGATGAGCCGTGAGAGGTCGGCGCCTTGCATGTCCCGCGGGACTTTGAAGCCGCACAAGGCAAGTAGCGTGGGCGCAAAGCCCGCATGAGTGAACAAGGCCCGCTCGCGACGTCCCGGCCGGACGCGTTTGGGATAGCGCAGTATGCCCGGGACGCAGATGGATTCCTCAAACGGCTTGCGCTTGAGACGCAGCCCGTGCGAGCCGAGCATGTCGCCGTGATCGGACGTGAACCACACGATGGTGTCCTCGGCCATGCCGAGCCGCTCCAGTTCGTTCATGAGACGCCCGATCTGGTCGTCAATGGCCGTGACGGCGGCGTAATAAGCGGCGATTTCTTTAGGCCCGGGCACGCCCGGGACGGCCTTCCAGTTGGGCCGCATGGTGAGCCGCGCAGGGTCGTACATCCGCATGTACGACTCGGGGGCTCCGTAGGGATCGTGCGGTGGCCCCATCGCGATCATCAGGAACCACGGCTGCCGCGACGCCGCGCTCATACGCAGAAACTCGATCGCCAGATCCGTCCAAACCTCGGGTTCGAAGCGGTCCGTGCGAATGGGCTGCGGATCGTCGCGGAAGTACGTATTGTCGAAGTGGCGGTGACTGCATTCGTTGGCGGCCCAGAACTGGAAGCCTTGGCGACGCGGACCGGGAGGGACGAAGCCGGGCAGACGCGGGCCGCCGTCCAGGTGCCACTTGCCGATGAAACCCGTACGGTAGCCCGCGGCAGCCAGGATCTCGGCCAGCGTGATCTCGGATTCGCGCAGGCGGAGATCGTTGGCGATCATGCCGTTTCGGTGGGCGTATTTTCCGGTCAACATCACGGCGCGGGCGGGCGAGCAGACGGGCGAGTTGGCCAGCGTGTTTTCGAACAACACGCCCTGGGAGGCCAGCCGGTCCAACTGCGGCGTGCGCACGTCGCCATTCCCCATCGCGCCCAGGGCGTGCGCGCGCATCTGGTCCGGAAAGATGAACAGGAGGTTGGGGCGCCGGGGCCGCTGGATTCCTGGCGGCAGAGAAAAACCGGCGCTGGCGAGCAGAGTTCGGCGAGTGATGGATGTCCCGGGCATCGCAAGTTATCGTGTCACAACCGGCGCCGCGCCGGAGGGCCCTGTCAATCGAGAGGCACGAACACGTCCAGGATCAGGCGCGAACCCGAGTGGAAGATGATCGCCCGCCCGGCGAAGAAGCCGCGTCGCAGCCCCGCTCCCAGAGGCGGCAGCCGCCGCTCGAGTTCCGGCGGGAAGGGGACGATTTGCTTCTCCAGGCCGGGCGGAAGATGGCCCTTGCGCACGAGTTGCTTTTCCAAACCGGGAGGCAGGTCGTCGCGTTTGGCCAAACCCGGTGGCAGGTTCGCGCCGAAGCCGCGCACGTATTCACGCAGGATCACTTTGTCCTGCTCGCTGAAGACGACTACGCCGACCCCCGATCCGGTTTTGCGGCTACCAGGGCCGCCTTTCGACTTGCCTTTCTCCTGCTCGCTTGCCAGCGCCAGAGCTATGCCGAGCAACATCATCGCAGCGATCGCCTGCCTGCGCATCGTAGCGTCCCTCATGGCAACGGCCGTGCCTACCGTTTGGGCGTATCTTACCAAACGCGCTTCCTGTATGATGAGGGGCGTTTGACATTTCACGGAAACCGAGGAGTCCGACCATGAGATTGGTGACTGTGCTTCTCGCCCTGGCTGCGGCCGCTGCGGCGCAGGGACCCCGGATTTTCATCGTGACGGATCTGGAAGGAGTGA
>Ga0197142_1000761_pt1 | contig 30090 bp, 29 predicted proteins | sample GBS60_MetaG_FD_148614 | JGI IMG/M metagenome (GOLD analysis project Ga0197142, IMG submission 148614) | Sediment microbial communities from Great Boiling Springs, Gerlach, Nevada, United States - GBS 60_MetaG | ecosystem: Environmental > Aquatic > Thermal springs > Hot (42-90C) > Sediment... | reverse complement strand
AGTAATCACCTTTCAGCCGTGCCTTGTTGTGGTAAAGCTATAAAGCCTCTCTACTCTGTCAGGACCTTTCGCCAGAAATGTCCCTTCCTTCCGGGTCAGGTCTATACCAACAGTCCGGCCAGGATTCTTTGTATTAAGTATCACCTCACCGATTCTGTCAAGGACTATGACCTCCCTGTCAGGCAGACCATAGGTCTCCTTGAGCCTTCTACTAAGAGTCTCAATATTCAAGGGGATGCCAAGGACTGCTACCTGCCTTTTTTCTTTAAACACGGGCATTGTGACCATTAAAGCAGGTCTTTTAAAGTATTTGGATATGTGAAGATTTCCCACATAGGGTTTACCCTTTGCTCCTTCTCTAAACCATTCTTTATCCATATAATTCAGTCTTCTAAACTCAGGGTCAGGAACACCACTACAGAAATTCCAGCCATCCATCTGTGCACCAAGGATATTAAGATATAGAGGATCTTCCTTCAGGAGAAGTCCTGCAAGTCTATCACATTCAGTGGAATTTAGAGACACAACAGAGGGATGAAGGGAAAGAGCCCGCAGGAGTGAAAGGGCTCTCAGGATTGTGGAGTCTATATCATCAGCAATCCTTTTTGAAAGCCTGAGGTTATCCTCATAAAAATGAAGCTCCTTCTCTTCTACCATGCTACGGTAGTGGATAAGGGAATAAATAATAAAAGGAAGGATAATGAGGGTGATCAGGATAAGGAATTTATGAAACATGGTGAGCTTCATTACTTTATTTTAAATTCGGCATTTCTGGAAAAGATATTAGGGCTTATAATATATCCATCCCTACCCTCCCTTACCAGACCCTTGAAACTCAAAACCTTTAGGGCCTTTGTAACAGCCTCCCTTGATGCACCTATCCTTGAGGCAAGCTCTCTATGAGGGCATCTCCGAATTCGATAAAAGCCTGCCTCTGTCCTTTCACCACACTCCTCAATCATTGAACAGAGAAGCCTCATAAGCCTTTCTTCCACATCAAGAAATGCTAAAGACTCAATAACACCATTTGCTATCCTTAGCCTCTCAACGAGTGAGCTGAGGAGCTCAAGGCTTATATGGGGTTCTTTTTTGAGAAGCTCTACGAATTTATCTCTTGTGAGAATTCCAAGTGTTGAGTCCTCAAGACATGTGATTGTTGCAGAGCGGGGCTTTCCATCAATAAGGCTCATCTCACCGAAGAAATCTCCCTTTTTAAACTCTGCAAGGGTAAGCTCATCACCTTCTTCATTCACAAGGCTCGCCTTTACAGAACCATTAAGGACAATATAAAGGTCTGTACTACTGTCTGATTGATGGAACACAACCCTGCCCTTTTTAAACTCCCTTACCTGAAACTCTGTTACAAGCCTCTTAAGATTCCTTGAAGAAAGGCCCCTGAATAAAGGAATCTCCCTCACTGCCTCAAGTATTAACCTCTTCAAGATACCTCCTGTTTATGCAGAGTTCTAATTAAAGTTTAGCAGAAAAAAAGGAGGAGCTCAAGTATACCTGTCCAAAATAAATTTTTTAATAGACATAAGGCTGAAAAAGCACAAAAGGCGACTCCTTAATGTAACTTGTTAAATAACCTCTCATGACCTTAATATACCTTACAAAGAATATTAATAACCTCATTATACCTTAAAAATAAATCCTGTCGCTTCTTTTGTGTTTTTGAGGCCTTATGCCTATTTTAAAAGCCCCTTTCAATTTGTTTTGGACAGCAGTGGAGCTCAAGTAGTATTGAGGATAGACTTTATAATGAGGCTTTCTTCTTTATCAAGCCTTCTCAGTCTTTTTAAGGAGAGATACGAACCTATAGCAAGACCGAGAAAGCCAGAAAGGACCTCAAGGCCTTTTATGGAAAGATAGAATGAGGTTATCAGCCCTATGGATGTGCCAGCAAGAAGTGATATAAGGGGAATAATAAAGGCAAAGATATAACCCCTGAGCCTTATTTTTTCATCTATACCAACAATCACCATATCTCCTGACTTTGCCCCGGGGACATTCTTTGCTATAACAACCATATTAAGACCAGCGGACCTGCAGAGCCCTATCTTTGCCTGACCGCATCCCCTGCACGCCTCACTACCCGTTATCATCACCTTTGCCATAGAACCATCAACTGCTATTACTATACCCCTCTCAGGAACAGAAGGCTTCATGATTTAATTTATATTTACTTCCTGAATTCATTCCATGAGATAAATCATATTGAGATTCTGAAAATTTATATATTAAGCTTAGGCACACTGAAGGGCTTTGCCCTAAGAAGTCTGATATTTTGGGGGTGTATTATGAGGATACCTGATATTGCTATTATCCTTAATAATATCCTCTAAAGCAGAAAAGCACATGATCCCATCCCTCGAATCAAAACTATAAGTACCTCAGACACAAAGAAAGGGCAATAAAGAAAGATAAAATACAGGGAATCTAACAGGGAGCCCGGCAATCTGATTGGTAAAGCCTATTGAAGATCCGCTCGTAAGCTCCACAAAGGTCAGATTCCGCTATCCCTCTGAAAGGAAATAGCAGAAATCAAAGGCGATATTAAACTAATCAAATGGATGCTTGGCGTAATAATAGCTGGTATCCTCTCTTTGCTACTAAAGGCATTTTTTTAAATCTCTTTCTCCAGTATTGACAGCTCACCTGTTAAGCTGGTATAAATATATAGGTTGGGGCTGTAGCTCAGTTGGGAGAGCGCGTGAATGGCATTCACGAGGTCGGCGGTTCGATCCCGCTCAGCTCCACCATTATTATTTAAATATCTCCGAAAGCCTCTGAAACCTTTTATCATTTAATATATCTTCAAGAAAAGGTTCTGTCTTCTGTCTCCAGTTGGGATAGCTATCTACAGTGCCAGGCATATTCTGCTGGTTTAATGTACCAATTATGTCATCAAGACTCACAAGAACAATCCTTGAAGGGGTCCTCGCAATATAAGCATATATGGCAAGACATAATTCCTCTGTGAGTTCATCAGGGATAACATAATCCTCTGGAATTAATCTCTCTTTTTTTAATGCCTCAATAATCAGAAGCCTGTCTTTATCCCTTTTTTCAATCTCGCTTCTCCATATATCATCATTGCTAAATTTACCAAGAGACTTCCTCTGGTCAATGTCAACCCCTTTCCAGAATCCCCTAAGTGTGGGAAGATCATGGGTAGTTACAGCTGAAAGGCTCAATTCGGGATAACTGGATGGCTCAAGAAATGATGGATCTGGATATTTTCTCTCAAAATAGAAGAGCCTGTATGAGAGCATCCTGTATCTTTTGAGGCTTTCTCTCACATTCTCACCAATAGTTCCAAGATCCTCGGCAACTATAACAGTGTTATTCCTGAAGCTCTCAAGGCTCACAATCTTTAAAAAATCTTCGTGTGGTAAACGGACATAAGCACCATCTGATGGACTCATTCCATGGGGAATCCAAAATTGCCTGAAGAGTCCAAGAGCATGGTCAATCCTCAGGGCTCCAGCATACTGCATGTTCTTCCTCAAGGTTTTTATAAAGAATTCATATCCCTGATTCCTTAATCTTTCAGGTAAATATGGGGGAAATCCCCAGTTCTGTCCATCAGGGCTGAAGTCATCAGGTGGAGCTCCAAGGTCTATCCCTGTACAGAAAAGCTCCTGATTTGACCAGACATCACTGCTTCCTCTCACAGCACCTATAGCAAGGTCATGGTAAAGACCAATAAGGAGGCCTTCTTTTTTAGAAAGGTCCTGCAATCCTCTATGCTGTAAATCAAGGAGCCACTGAATATACTGGAAAAACAGGACATCGTATCGGTGATCTTCATAAAATCTCTTAACAGAAGCACCTACAGGATTGTGATACTCCGAAGGCCATCTCTGCCAGTCTGTTGTTTTGAATCTTTCTGAAAGGGCAAGATATAGGGCAAAGAGCTCAAGGTCTTTCCCTTCTTTAGCAATAAAGCTCTTAAATCTTTTAGCCTCTTCTGTATCTTTTATGTAGTGATTTTTATAAAAATCAGCGAAAACCCTTCTCAAAACTGATATTTTAAAAGAATAAACTCCCTCATAGTCTATTAAATCCTTTTCCCTTAAACTCTTCAGATCACTTTTATTAATAAATTTCGTAGCATCATAAATCTCTGCCATATTGAGATAAAGGGGATTCTTATAGAGCCTGCTTAGTGGTGCATAGGGACTTACTCCATAAGGCATAGTATTGGATATAGCATGAAGGGGATTTATACCAACAAGATCACCTCCAAGCTCAGATATCCAGGATATAATCTTCTTGAGGTCGCCGAAATCACCAGCTCCCCAGTTGTTCTGTGAGCGAATCGCATAGAGATTGACAGCAATCCCCCAGCATCGGCCTTCAAGAAGCTCATCTGGCAGGTAAGAGTAACCAGGTGAGAGAATCAGCCTTGTTCTTTTTTTTAAACCATCATAGGACTTATCAGGATGGGAGAGCTCTATCTCTGCATCATAATAACCTGGCTCAACAATCTCCCGGCACTCATAAGCTACCTTTATATACCGCCTGCCATTAATATCTCGCTCTTTAAATCTTACAGGTGTTATCCTGCTGAAATGAATTAGGTCTCCCTTTTCATTAAAGATTGAGATACTGATGGATATGCTGGTCTCTGAGCCTTCTTCAGCAGGCAGATAAAAAAATATCCTTGGAGGTTGCTCCTCAAGGCTGTAGACATATACAGGCTCTATAAAACTGAGCCATGGATATAATCGTTTCTGCTGAAGGGCCTTTTTAATAGCCTCACTACTGGAAAGGTCATATCCCATCGCCTTTAAAATAAAGACCTTTGTTTCTGGAGTAGTGGTATGGAATCTTCCATTTATGTCATAATATCCCGGCAGGATACCGCAGAGTTCAGCAAGTTCATTAATTAGACTGAAATCCATATTTATATCTTTTCCACTCTCACCTTAGATATTCTCTGACCAACCATTTCTATTACCCTTAATCTCATATTGGGAAGGTCAACAACATCATTCTGAAAAGGTATCCTCTGTAGACGGGTAAGTATGAAACCTCCGAGTGTCTCATATTCTGGAGACTCTGGAAGTTTAATCCCATAATCCTCATCAAGGTCAGCAATACTTATAGAGGCATCAATAATCTTGGTCCCGTCAGGAAGCTCAACTACAGGGCTCTCTACATCATACTCATCTCTAATCTCACCAACGATCTCCTCAAGAATGTCCTCTAAGGTAACAAGGCCGGATACACTTCCATATTCATCTATAACAATTGCCATATGAATTCTCTTCTTCTGCATTTCCCTAAGAAGATTACTCACCTTCATTGTCTCGGGGACAAAGAATGGAGGTTTTACAATTTTTCTGATATCAACCGTTCCTTGAGAACTCAATACATTGAAAAAATCCTTTGCATAAAGGATACCCCTTATGTCATTAATGTCCTTACCAATTACAGGATATCTCGAAAAATTCTCTTCAGCAATGATCGCCTTTACCTCATCAACTGTCATATTAATGCCAACGGTTACCATCTGGGGTGCTGGTATCATTACCTCTTTAACAAATGTATCAACAAATTCAAAGACACCGTGAATAAGTTTTTTTTCCTCTGGCTCAAATATGCCTTCCTCTCCACCTTCTTCAAGGATAAGTTTTATCTCTTCTTCAGAAATATAAGCCCTTTCTGTGAAGGCCTTCTTTCCGAAAGGTCGCAGAAGAAAATTTGTACTCAGTGTTAAAAACTTTACACCAATATCTGTTAGTTTTGAAAAACTCTCGATAATAGGGGCGACAAAAAGGGCAACCCCTTCCGGGTTTGAAAGGGCGATGGCCTTAGGTATAAGCTCGCCTATTACAAGAGAAAAATAGGTTATAAAAGCAATCACTAATGTTAAGGCTATTGCCTCAGCCGAGGCAGAAATAAGTGGCACTGGTAAATCCTCCAGCATCGGTTTTATAACCGATACGGCAGTAGCACCTCCTATTGCAGAGGCACAGGCACCAGCCAGTGTAACACCAATTTGAATAGTAGCAAGGAATCTATCAGGATTCTTTCTTAATTCAAAAAGAACCTTTGCGTTTCTGCTACCTTCTTCCACAAGCTGCTTTATCCGTGACCTTCTTATTGTAACTACAGCTATCTCTGAAGCAGAAAAAAATCCATTAAAGATTATAAGAAGTAGTATTATGAATAATTCAAACCACATGATCCTACCAAAAATAAATAGGGTATATCTGGCCTAAGGAGTTTGACCAAAAGAGATTTAGGAGGATTATCTATAGAATCGCTATCCTGTAATTTCAGATGTCCTGAAGAGTTTCTAACTCTTAACCTATCTGTTTCCATTCAAGGATTAACTGTAAGGATCTTCCTCGCAATCTCAGGATATTGAGCGATAAATCTAAGCTCATCATCGGTTAGGGGTTTCTGGGTATGAAGATTAGCATATTGTACAAGTTCAAGAATCTTTCTTGCCTCACTGTCATCATGAAACTCTATTCCGAGTCTGCTATAGACATAACGAAACCCTTTGATACCACCGTATTCACCTGTGGTAATAATACGGCCTGTTTGAAGAAGTTCTGGTGCACCTCTTCCAACATCCTCAGGATCAAAGAGTTCATAATTCCTTCTATCCTTCAAGGCACCATCAGCATGGATGCCTGATTCATGGGCAAAGACATTAGCACCTACTCCTGGTTGGTTTATTGGAATTGGGATATTAAAGGCATAGGAGGCATATTTGGCTATCTTCCAGGCCTTTGTAAGGTCAATATGCTCATCAAGGGGAAGTTTCTCCTTAAGGCCATGGGAGAATTTCAGGGCAAGGATAGTTGAAACAAGATCGCAATTACCTGCTCTCTCACCATAACCATTCACAGTAGTATTTATATAAGCATCTACTCCTGCCTCTATAGCACCCTGGGCACCAGCAACAGAAACCGCCTCTGCCATGCCAAGGTCGTTATGGCAGTGCATCTCAATAGGAAACTTCGTTGCAAGGGCAAGGGCCTTTATTCTTTCGTATATTGTAATAGGGTCATCGGCGCCAAGGGTGTCACAATACCTAAATCTGTCTGCCCCATGTTCTTTTGCTGCAAGGACAAACTCAATAAGCCTGTCAAGTTCTGTCCTTGAGGCATCCTCAGCATTCACTCCAAGGGTCTCGACTCCTTTGTCCTTTGCAAGTTTTATAGCATCAATAGCTGATTTTAAAAGGTCCTTCCATGTTTTTTTACCCTGCCATTTGCCCTGAATCATAATGTCTGATGTGGATATGGAGATATTCAGATGTTTAAGCTCAGGGCAGTTTTTAAAGGCAAGCTCAACATCCTCTGGTATAGCCCTACACCAGCCCTCAAGATGGAGTCTCTTTATAACTCCAATATTTGCAAGCTCAAGATTTGCATTAATATAATTAACCTCATGTTTTAATGTAGGGAAACCCACCTCACTCTGGTATATACCCATCTCATCAAGGTAAATATTGAGCATAGTCTTGGATAGCTTTGGAAGTAGTATCCTTGATGTCTGCACCCCGTCTCTGTTTGTTACATCAATAAGATATACCTTTGGCATTTTTCCCTCATTTTTTGTTTATCACACCTGTCCAAGATAAATCTTAAAAGGGCATGAGGCCAACTATTACTTACGCCATCCCTAAAAAGCACAAAAGGCGACTCCTTAATGTAACTTGTTAAATAACCTCTCATGACCTTAATATACCTCTCAAATAAGTTGATAACCTCATTATACCCTATAATAAAATAATCCTGTCGCTTCTTTTGTGTTTTTGAGGCCTTATGCCCTCTTGAAAATAACATTTTAATTTATTTTTTGGACAGCAATGTTTGTTTATTATAACTTAAAATTGACTTTGAAATACAATATCCGATAAAATTATATCCACCCTGTAAAGTATAGGCTTAAGGCTGAATTTTTTGGTGAATGGTATTTTCCTTTTCACCGGTCTAAGGTGAGTATTTTTATCGAGAAGAAGTCGTGCTATGCTTTTTAGGAAAAGCTAAACTGTTACAAAACGGGAGGTAAAATGGAATTAGAACTCAGAGATCAGGTAGCGGTAGTCACAGGTTCTGCAAGAGGAATAGGTAAGGCCATAGCAGAGGCACTGGCGAAAAAGGGGGCTTCTCTGGTAATATGTGATATCCTTTCTGAAGAGGCAAAAAAGACTTCTGATGAGATCTCTTCAGCCTTCGGTGTCAAAACCTTTTCCATCTCTTTTGATGTTTCCAACAGTGAACAGGTCGAAAAGGCCTTTAAGGAGATAGTTGAAAAGATGGGAAGGATAGATATACTTGTAAATAATGCTGGCATCACAAAGGATGCCCTTCTACTTAGAATGAAAGAGGAGGAGTGGGATTCTGTAATTGCTATAAATCTGAAAAGTGTATTTCTCTGTTCAAAAGAGGCAGTAAAGATAATGGCAAAGCAGAGATATGGGAGAATAATTAATATTGCTTCTGTTGTTGCTTTTATGGGTAATCCGGGACAAGCAAATTACAGTGCATCAAAGGCCGGGATGGTGGGGCTTACAAAGACCATTGCAAAAGAGTACGCAAGTAGAAATATTACAGTAAATGCTGTAGCCCCAGGATTTATAATGACAAAGATGACAGAGGCCCTTCCAGAAAATGTGAAGGCTGAGATGCTAAAGACAATACCTCTGGGAAGATTCGGTACTCCCGAGGATGTGGCAAATGCTGTTGCTTTTCTTGCATCACCAATGGCTGGTTACATAACGGGTCAGGTGATCCATGTTAATGGTGGTATGTACATGTAATCTTCTATAAAGAGGCATTGCCTCAAATATATGGGGCACCTTAATGGTGCTCATATTTTTGTAAAAAAATGGAGGTGTATGGATGGAAGAGAAGGTAAAGGAGATTATTGCAAAACAGCTTGGGGTGAATCCTGCTGATATCACACCAGAATCCTCATTTGTAGAGGACCTCGGTGCAGATTCCCTTGACACAGTGGAGCTCGTTATGGCCTTTGAGGAGGCCTTTAATATTGAGATACCTGATGAGGATGCAGAAAAGATCGTTAAGGTCAAGGATGCAATTGAGTATATCAAGAAAAAAACCGGTAATGCCTGATCTGATCAGATAAGAATTATGGAAAAGAGAAGAGTTGTCGTTACAGGCCTGGGTCTTGTAACTCCTCTTGGCATAGGAGTTGAAAAGACATGGCATGCCCTTTTGGAAGGCCGCTCAGGTGTTGGTAAAATTACACACTTCGATTGCTCATCTTATCCTGTCCAGATTGCGGCTGAGGTAAAGGATTTTGATCCCTCGCAGTATATAGAGCAAAAAGAGATAAAGAAGATGGACAGGTTTATCCACTTTGCTATTGCTGCCTCTGACATGGCAATGAAGGACTCAGGCTTAAAGATAACGGATAATAATGCCGACAGGGTTGGGGTGATAATCGGTTCCGGCATGGGAGGCCTTCCCATGATAGAGCATTATCACAAAGTCCTTCTTGAAAAGGGTCACAGGAGGATATCCCCCTTTTTTATCCCCATGATAATTATCAACCTTGCAGCAGGTCAGGTCTCTATTAGATATGGTGCTAAAGGACCTAATTCCTCTCCCTGCACTGCCTGCGCAACCGGAAGCCACTCCATAGGAGATGCCTTCAGGATAATCCAATACGGAATGGCAGATGCAATGATAGCAGGTGGTACTGAAGCTGTTATAACCCCTATGGGAATAGCCGGCTTTACTGCCATGAAGGCCCTCTCAACAAGAAATGATGAGCCTGAAAGGGCAAGCAGACCTTTTGATATTGACAGGGATGGCTTTGTAATGGGAGAAGGAGCAGGGATTATGATCTTAGAAGAACTGAACCATGCCATCAGAAGGGGAGCAAGGATATATGCAGAGGTGATTGGTTATGGAATGAGTGGCGATGCCTATCATATCACATCTCCTGCTCCTGAAGGCGAGGGTGCTGCACGATGCATGGAGGCAGCTCTTAAAGATGCGGGTATAAGACCTGAAGAGGTAGATTACATAAATGCCCATGGAACATCTACAAAATATGGAGATGAACTTGAGACAATGGCTATAAAAAAGGTCTTTGGTGAACACGCCTACAGGCTCTCTGTCAGTTCCACCAAATCCATGACAGGGCATCTCCTTGGAGCAGCAGGGGGAGTGGAGGCCGTTATAACTGTCTTGAGTATTTATCACAATATTGTACCACCAACAATTAATCTCGAAAAACCAGATCCTGCCTGTGACCTCGATTATGTTCCAAATAAGGCAAAAAAAATGGAAGTTAACTGCGCCATATCTAATTCCTTCGGATTTGGTGGAACGAATGCCTCTCTTGTTTTTAGAAAATTTACAGGCAATTGAAGATTCTATAGCCTACTCTTTCCAGAACAAGGGACTTCTTCTTGAGGCCCTTACACACAAATCCCTTCATAATGAAAGACCGAATGAATTCCCTTCATACAATGAAAGGCTTGAGTTTCTTGGAGACGCTGTTCTTGGCCTTGTAATATCAGAACATCTCTATCTTAAATTTCCCCATGAAGATGAATCAAGGCTTGCAGCCCTGAAGGCCTATCTTGTAAAGGAATCTGTACTCCATGATATTGCAAACACTATCTCTCTGGGTCAAAATATCCTTCTTGGAAAAGGAGAAGAACAGACAGGTGGAAGGCAGAAACCCTCGATTCTTGCTGATTGCCTTGAGGCAATTATCGGCGCAGTATTTCTTGACAGGGGGCTTGAAATGGCAAGGGATGTTGTGCTGAGGCTTTTTGAAAATAAACTGGAAGAGATCGCCTCTTCAGACCTCATACTCGATCCAAAATCAGAACTCCAGAAGGTCTCCCTTGAAATCTATGGTAAACTACCCGATTATAAAATAGTATCTGAACATGGTGAGGAGCACAGAAAAGTCTTTACAGTAAATGTCTATATTCAGGGTGAATTTTTTGGATCTGGCTCTGGAAAAAGCAAAAAAGAAGCTCAGATAGAGGCTGCAAGGTATGCCTTGAATAAGATTCTCAAAAGAGAGACTTGAAGATTTTAAAACCTTAACTTCCTTCTTAATCTCAACGAATTTGTCACAACACTTACAGAGCTCATTGCCATTGCTAACGAGGCAATCATGGGGTTGAGGAGAAGACCTGTAAAGGGATAAACTATTCCAGCAGCAACAGGTATACCGACAATGTTATATATGAATGCCCAGAAGAGATTCTGTTTTATTGTTTTCATTGTTAGCCTGCTGAGCTTTATTGCCTTCACTGCACTCATAAGGTCACCCTTAATTAAAGTGATATCACTTGACTCCATAGCGATATCTGTTCCTGTACCAATGGCTATACCAACATGGGCCTCCATTAAGGCAGGGGCATCATTTATGCCATCACCAATCATTGCCACAATCCTTCCCTCTTCTTTGAGGCTTCTTATTCTCCTCAACTTCTCCTCAGGTGTAACCCTTGCATAATATCTCTCTATGCCTATCCTCCTAGCAATTGCCGATGCTGTACGGTCATGATCACCTGTAAGCATTATCGCCTCTATGGAGAGTCTCATGAGCTCTTCAACTGCCTCTTTTGAGCCCTCTTTTAGTGGATCAGAAATAGCAAGTATTGCCATGACCTTTTCATTAATTGTTAAAAATACAGGAGACATTGCCCTTGATGATATATCCTTCTCATACTCACCATACAAAGATACATCTACACCGTGCCTGCTCAAAAATTCACCACTCCCTATTAATACAGTGACCACTTTATCGTTTATCAAGACCTCTCCCTTCACGCCACCACCTGGCTCTACATGTATCGAGAGGGGGTCTTCAAGTATAATAGAGGCTTTACCTGATAGACTCAGTGCCTTTTCCACAATAGCCCTTGCAAGGGGATGCTCTGAAAACCTCTCGATGGAGGCAGCAATCCTCAGAAGCTCCTCATCAGGGATATCTCCGAAGTTTTTAATCTCAATTACCTCAGGACTACCTTTTGTAATAGTTCCTGTTTTGTCAAGGACTACAGTATTAACCTTGCCAGCTATCTCCAGTGCCCTGGCATCCTTTATGAGTATACCTCTTTCAGCACCAATACCTGTTCCAACCATAATGGCTGTTGGCGTGGCAAGTCCAAGGGCACATGGGCAGGCAATAATAAGGACCGCAATAAAATTCATTAAGGCAAGGGTAAAAGATGGACCAAAGGCATACCAGATTACAAAGGTCACGATTGCTATAGCTATAACAGCAGGCACAAAGACAGAGGCAACTCTGTCTGCAAGGGCCTGAATTGGAGCCTTACTCGCCTGAGCCTCTTCAACGAGCCTTATGATTCCTGCAAGGACTGTATCTCTGCCAACCTTTTCTGCAATCATTTTGAAGGAGCCAGCTTTGTTTACGGTACCACCAAAAACAGGATCGCCACTGAATTTCTCAACAGGCAAACTTTCACCGGTAAGCATTGACTCATCTACTGAGGAAGAGCCCTCTATAATCTTTCCATCAACTGGTATCCTTTCACCCGGTCTGACGATAATAATATCTCCTGGATTCAGATTCTCTACAGGAATATCTTCTTCAGCTCCATCCCTTAAAACCCTCGCAGTCTTTGGCTGAAGGCCTATGAGTCTCCTAATTGCCTCAGAGGTTCTTCCCTTTGCCCTTGCCTCGAGAAGCCTTCCGAGGAGGATAAGGGTTATTATCACGGAAGAGGTATCAAAATATACATGGGGCTCGACCCCTCCTTTGATAAAAAAGGAAGGATAGAATGTGGCAAGACTGCTATAGATATAGGCTGAAAATGTTCCAACACTCACAAGGGTATTCATATTAGAAGTCCTGTGTTTAAGGGCACTCCAGGCTGCCCTGTGGAACCTCCAGCCCGACCAGAACTGAACAGGTGTTGCAAGGAGAAAAAGGAGCCATTCTTCAGAAATATAGGTAATCTCCACCATGCTCCCAATAAAGACCGGAAATGTGAGCAGAAGACTTATAATGAATCTCCTCTTCAGGTCATTATAATCCCTCTCCCGCTCTATCCTCTCTCTATCAATGAAGTCTTCTCCAATTAACTGAGCACTATAGCCTGCCTCCTTAACAGCCTTTCTTATATCTTCAATACCTGTAAGTGTAGGGATATATTCCACAACAGCCTTCTCAGTGGCAAGATTAACATTCACTGATACAACACCATAAATAGAACCTATTGCCTTCTGGACAGCAGCCCCACAGGCTGCACAGGTCATGCCCTGAATTGAAAGAGAGGCCTTTACTGTTAATACCCCATACCCCTGCTCTTTTATTGAACTGATAATAGTCTCAAGAGGTATCCCCTTTTCAAGCTCTATGCTCGCCCTTTCCCTCGGAAGGTTTACTGTAACAGATTTAACACCTTCGAGACTCTTAAGGGCCTTCTCAACAGCCCTCACACAAGCAGCGCAGGTCATACCTGTTACTGGTATCTCCATCTTCATGGTTTATTTTAACAGTTCTGAATACTAAGTGACATACCTGTCCAAAATAGAGTTTCGAAGGGGCATAAGGCTAAAGAAGAGGCTTCAGGCGTTAGGATATTAGGCTACAGGGTATTTCTTATTTTCTATCGAATGAAGCCTGATTCCTATCGCCTGTAGCCTATTTTAAAAACCCCTTTTAATTTGTTTTTGGATAGCAGTGACAGTTAGGCGAAACTAACATTTCTTGACATTTTTATTTTTTAAATTTTATAATGTGCATATGCACATAATTTATTTTATATCCTATGCCAAGGTATAAAAAACCGCGAAAGTGCCGATGCTCTTTTTCAAGACTTAAAAACAGGATATTCAAACCTGCTGGCATACCTTCGGAACGCCTTGAATTCATAACCCTCTACAGGGATGAGATAGAGGCCTTACGATTATGTGATAGGGAAGACTTGACACAGGAAGAGGCTGGCAAGAGGATGGGCATATCCCGCGGAACAGTCCAGAGACTTCTGAGCAGTGCACGAAAGAAGATAGCCACTGCCATCACAGAGAGAAAGGGCATAATATTCCAGAAGGAGACAGACGATAAATCCCTTCAGGGATGAGGAAAAAAATAATAGATTCCGAGGAGGTTAGTATGACAGAAAAAAAGTTTGTATTTATTCTCAAACATTCTTATGACGATCCTGACATAGTGGCTGGGGCAATGCAGCTTGCCACTAACATGAAGGCCTTTGATGTTGAACTTGATTTCTTCTTAATGGACAAGGGTGTCCTTCTTGCAAAGAAAGGATTTGCAGAAACCCTTACCTGGCAGAAGAAGGATGAATTTTCTCCTGTGGCAGATCTTATTAAGACCCTTACTGAAGACTTTGGTGTGAAGTTCTACATCTGTGCATCCTGTGTAAAACATTATGAACTCGACAGGGCAGAACTAATAAAGAATGCCGAGATAAGACCAGGCTCTTTTCTTGGAGAGATGCTCCTTGAAAGACAAGCCCTTACATTCTGAATTGAGATGGCCTCATGACATAACTTCTGCGAGGAGACTCCAGCTGGAGCTATCTGAAAAGGTCAGGATTGTATCATTAAGAAAAGGGATAACTACAGTCGCTGGTGTCGATGCTGCCTATTTTAAGGACAGAATTGTAGCAACGGTATGCCTCTTCAATATTAATAATCTCGAGCTCCTTGAGGAGGCCTCTTTTACGGGAAAAGTCAGATTTCCTTATATCCCTGGACTTCTTTCCTTCAGGGAAGGACCTGCCATAGTAAAGGCATTAAAAAAACTATCAATAAGGCCTGACATTGTACTCTTTGATGGCCATGGCATATGTCATCCTCAAAGACTTGGAATCGCCTCTCACATGGGTGTGATATTAAACATTCCCACTATAGGGTGTGCAAAATCTCTCCTTACAGGAAGGTATTCTGAACCAGGCTTTATAAGGGGAAATTTTTCTTATGTATATTTTGACAATGAAATAAGAGGTATCTGTTTGAGGACAAAGGATAACACAAGACCTCTCTTTATCTCCCCCGGGCATCTTACTAACTTTGAAGATGCCATGAGGATTGTGTTAAATTGTTGTAAAGGCTTCAGGATTCCCGAACCCCTGAGAAGGGCCCATATACTTTCAAAGATAATCAAGAACAGGCTCTATGGATGAGGTGGCTAAAGACTACATAAAAGACTTTTTCTCAAAAAGGCTTCTCCACTTTGGAGATACACCTGCCTCCGTTGGCTGGACAGAAAGAGGCCAGCAATCGAGATATGAATATATTACAAGGCTTTTTCCTATTAATAATTCATCTATCCTTGACTTTGGATGTGGCAAGGGTGACCTCTATGGCTATCTCTCGAGCAAGGGATTCAAGATAGATTATACTGGTGTGGATATAAACGAGGACCTTATAAAACTCGCAAAGAAAAAATTTCCTGAAACAAAATTCTATACCCTTGACATAGATAAAGAGGAGATAAAAGAAGAATTTGATTTTATAATCATCTGTGGTGTCTTCAATCTTAATGTCCTTGGAGTTAAGGATTCAGCCTTCAGGGCTGTAAGAAAATTATTCTTCAATACAAAGAAGGCCCTTCTCTTTAACTGCCCGAGCATCTATTCACGCAGAAAAGACCTAACCCTCCTCTACTATGACCCTGTTGAGGTCTTGAGCCTTGCACTTAGTATTACAGAAAATGTAAATTTATATCACAACCTAATTGAAGGAGATATATTCTTGATACTTTACAGGGAGGTATAGGGATGGCAGAAGAACACTCCTTTGATATTGTAAGTGAGGTCAATCTTCAGGAGGTTTCCAATGCTGTTGAACAGGCTATAAAAGAGATAGGCCAGAGATTTGACTTTAAAGGTAGTAAAAGCAGTATAAGCCTTGACAAAAAGAATAGCACTATTACCCTCATATCAGATGACGAGCAGAAATTGAAAAGTGTGATAGATATCCTCCAGTCGAGATTAATCAAAAGAGGAGTTTCCTTGAAATCCCTTAATTATGGAAAGGTAGAGCCAGCCTCAGGAAACACTGTGAGACAAGTAGTTACAATCCAGCAGGGCATTCCTCAGGATAAGGCAAAGGAGATAGTTAAATTCATAAAAGAGATGAAGCTTAAGGTGAGTGCAGAGATACAGAAAGACCAGGTGCGGGTCAAAGGAAAAAAGATAGACGACCTTCGGACTGTAATCACTAAACTAAAGGAAAAAGATTTTGGTCTCGCCCTACAGTTTACCAATTACAGATAATTAGGTAACAATTTAGTTTTTCCAAAATTCAACAGCATGGCCTGGCTTTAAAACTATACCCTGATTACAGTCTTTAAAAAACTTCCTGAATTAGAACTACGAATAAGCTGAGCAACTGCTCAGCAAGAGCTCACGCCTCAGGTTCCACCCGTGTAACCGCCAGCGCCAAAATTATAACTACTACCCACAGAACAACTGAAAGAGGATATCTTCTTTTTCAGCTCCTTTGAGCCACATTTTGGGCACTCTGTATCCCTCTCTGATGCACCAACCTTCTGAAGAAGGACAAACTCTGCCTTACACTTCTCACAGATGTATTCATAAAGGGGCATCTTGATTCCCTCCTTGTTTAAAAGTTTCTAAATTATGATAATATTTTTACATTACCTATGTCAATAACTTATGACGTTGAACAGTCCTTAAACCATATTTAATTTAAAACTAAATTACACGAGTTTGCTCAACTGTCGTTGCTGAGACTCGATACTGTGTCTGAGGGTGCAGCCATCCTAACTGCATCGCTATATGTCCATGTTGAGAAAATCTAAACTTATAATTTCAAGTTGACATAGGGTCATCCTTGTGCTATTTTAAAATAAAAAGCCCTCTTTAAGAGGGTAAAAGGCAGTCGAAGGGGAGGTTAAGATGAAGAAAAGGTTTCTCTACCCATTCCTTTCAATCCTTTCAATCCTTATAGCCCTTGTCCTCACTATCACACTTACCCAGAAGAAGGCAGACTCAGAAGAGAAGAAGGTCTATAAGGGAGTTGTCTATTCAGCCACAAGAGGCGGCCATCTGGTCTATACACACATTACCATTGATGGAACAAGAGACCTTATTTCAGGTTCAATTGCTGGAAGGCTCGTAATTCCAAACAGAGAGCAGGCAGATGCTATTGAGATGTCGCCCGACCAGAAGTATATCTATTATCCAACCTGGGACACAAGCACCCTCTATGTAATTGATATTACTGACAAGCTCAATCCAAAGGTCGTGGCAGAAAAGAAGGTCTTTGACAAACCTACAAGGTTCTGTGGAAGTGTTATAGGTCCTGATGGAAAACTCTATCTGAGCTCCATGTCCCAGGGAGATGTCCATGTCTTTGATATATCAAATCCAACTGATCCGAAGCTGATGGACAGGCTTTACAAGAGCACCTATCTGTGTGGAGTCCAGGTAATTGAAGATGGAAAATACATCTGGACTTCAGACATGAAGGAACATAAGCTTTATATCTATGATGCAAAGACCCATGAGAAGGTTGGTGAGATAATTCCTGGAGGTAAGGAGTTCCTCCACAGGGCAAGGCTTAGTCCAGATAAGAGATACCTCTTCCAGTCATCAACGGGTGCTGTTGCTGGACAGCCTGCCAATGGAAGGGTCTATATAATTGATACAAAGAAGAAAAAGGTGAAAGATACAATTCTTCTTGGTGAAGACTACGATCCCCATGACACAGCCCTAACACCTGATGGCAAATATGCCATTATTGCTGCAAGAAGGGTTCCTCCAAAGGAGTACAAGGACTCAGAGTATCTTGTAGTGAATCTTGAAAAGAAGAAGGTCATAGGCAGTATCTCTATGTGTAAGTCCTGCCATAATTCAATGGGTGTTGATCCTGAGGCTGGAAAGGAGAGAGAGGTCTTTATCTGCGGTATCCAGATAGCCTGGGAGAAATGAAAAAAGAAGACTGATCTTTAGACCTGGCCTTTGCTGTTAATTTCCTATCTAAGGGCCAGGTCTTTTTGTTAAAATATCTTATGAACCTCCTTTACATTGCAAAAAAGAATCTCAAGAGAAAGATCTTCAGAACCATTGCCCTCATAAGCTCCATTGCCCTTGTATCAGGCCTACTATTTGCTGGCGCTATAAGTATGAAGAGTGTGATGACAAGCATTGTTATTGGCTCTCAGAGGCTCGGTGCTGATCTTATGGTCGTTCCAGAGGGTTATGAAGAAAAGGCCCGCTCTACTTTGATTGCTGGTAAACCCTCTGTTTTCTATATGCCAAAGGATATCATAGAAAAGGTAAGACAGATTAAAGGAGTTAAGCAGGCCTCTCCGCAGCTATTTATAAAGTCCACCCAATATCCATGCTGCACTTATGTTGATGTCCTTCTTGTTGCCTTCGAACCAGAGACGGACTTTACAGTAAAACCCTGGCTTCAGGAGACAATAAAGAGGGACCTTGGTAAAGATGAGGTGATAATTGGAGGCTCCATACCAGTAAGCACAGGAGAGAAGATGATATTTTTTGGGAAGGAACTCACTGTTGTTGGTTCACTCCAGAGGACAGGACTTGAATACATAGATCATGCAGTTTATATGACAATGGAGACAGCAAGAGATCTCATAAAGATTTCAAAGACTAAGGCCCATGAACCATTAAATATAAGCGATGACCTCTATTCCACCATTCTTGTTCAGCTCGATGAAAAGATATCTCCTGAAAGGGCTGCTGTATTTATTGAATATGAGATAAAGGGAGTGAAGGCAATAACATCCCAGGATGTAATAGGTACTGTCAAGAAACAGCTCTTTGCCCTTCTAAAAACCCTCTTCGGCCTTGGAATAAGCCTCTGGATAGTGACAATTATCCTTGTAGGGGTAGTCTTTTCTATGATAGTGAATGAAAGGCAGAGGGAGATAGGTATTCTTCGGTCCTTAGGGGCAAAAAGGTCTGGAGTCTTTTATCTCATAACTATTGAGGCATTTATTATCTCTATTATTGGTGGAGTAACAGGGATTATAGCAGGAGGCATCTTCCTATTGCTAATTAAAGAACCGGTAAGGGTTGCCTTTAACCTGCCCTATCTCTGGCCGGGGATATTATTTGTAATTGCAACAGGACTGATAATTCTGTTAATATCCATTGTTACTGGAACAGGCACAGCCCTCTATCCAGCCATGAGAATTAGCAGGATGGAACCCTATGAGGCAATAAGGATGGGTGAATAGAATCTCGAAAAAATAAGTTCAGGAGGTGTTAGATGTTAAGATTTGTTTTAATTCTAATCTTTACACTATTCAGTTCTGTATCCCTTGCTGGAGATATTAGTATTGATGACATATCGGGCATGTTCTCGATGAGGCCAGATACGGGTGCGGTTTTTATGAAAATAAAAAACTCAGGTAATATGGACGATGTCCTGATTGGGGCAAAGACAGACATAAAGGATGTGGTCGTTGAACTTCACGATGTAAAGAATGGCCAGATGTTTAAAATTGAAAAGATTCCTATTCCAGCAAAAAGTACTGTTGAACTGAAAAAAGGTGGACTTCATATAATGCTCTTCAATCTCCCTATAGAACTCAAAGAAGGAGAGGAATTCAAACTAACCCTTATATTTGAAAAGGCTGGCGAGGTCACTGTACCTGTAAAACTCAGCTCATCAAGACACGAGATGCACCATCACCACTGATAACAGAGCAGCAGGAAATAGTTTACTCCTTATAAAAACTGCCACACTACCAAAGAAGAGGCTACAGGCTTCAGGATATTAGGCTACGGGCTTCAGGCCTTAGGTTATTTCTTATTTTCTACTACAGCCTATAGCCTATTTTAAAAACCCCTTCCAATTTGTTTTGAACAGCGGTCATCCAATCTATACAGAACAAGCATTGGATAGAAATTTTCTATTTGACACATTGAATTTAACTATGATACATAAAAATGGAGGGGCATGGGGCTGGTGCCTCACCTGGTCTGCAAAACCAGTGTTACGGTGAAAGGCCGGATGGAGGCCTTCCCTTAGAAGGAGCCGTAGTGGGTTCGATTCCCACTGCCCCTCTCCATCAGGATTTAAAAATAACTTTATAATTATAGTTTGAAGTTGACAGAACAAAATATATAGACTAAAATTCCATGATGGGTAGAAAGATATTATTCATTATCTCAATCTTTATATCCCTTATCATCTCTTTAAATATCATATCAATTTACACATCTCTACCTTCTTCCAGAAATTCAGGACAATCCATTACCATGGATATATGCAAAAAGATGGACCTTTCCCAATCTCATATTATTGACCAGTTATATGTCTGCAATGAGTTTTCAATAGTGTCTTTATCTAATATTAAAGGAATTATAGAAGATAAAAGAATTACCTACCTTAAATTTATTGTCTCCACCATAGACAAGCCACCCAGATACTTCTAAACCTCTCAAATTCTATTCTTTAATAACTCCTGCCTTGCGGGAGTAATTCTGTATTTTTATCGGAGGAAGAGCATATGGAAAGAATCACAAGAAGGCAGCTCATCACAGGAGCTGGGGCATTTGCCCTTGGAGCAATGCTTACGAACCTTGGAGGCATTATACCAAAGGTTGAGGCAAAAGGAGGAACAACCGACAAGTGGCCCTGGCCTTATGAGAAGCTTGACCCTAAAAAGACAGCAGAGATTGCCTACGAGGAGTGGTACAGGGTATTCTGTGGAGCTGCAGTAATAAGCAGCATATTCAGTCAGCTTGCAGAAAAGATTGGAGACCCTTACAAGTCATTCCCCGTTGATTCATTTATAGTCCTTGAAGGTGGAATGGCAGGATGGGGAACAATCTGTGGCAGTCTTGCTGGTGCAAATATTGTCTCCAATGTAATTATCGGTCCGAGGATTGCTGGTCCTGATTGTGAACATGGCCATGTTATCGGCTCTAACATAATGAAGTGGTATTCAGAGATTACATTACCAACATTCGTTCCATCAAATCCAAAGGCAAACAAGGACAAGATTGTACAGACAGTAAGTAATTCCCCCCTCTGTCACATATCTGTTGGTAAATGGATGAAGGTATCAGGATTTGCCCTTGCAAGCCCTGAGAGAAAAGACCGCTGTGCAAGGGTTGCTGCAAGCGTTGCCTATAAGCTCGTAGAAGACCTCAATGCCTGGAAGGATGGCAAATATGAAGAAGAGACCGCCTGGTCACCAGCAAAGCACTTTGGAATAACAGGTCAGCAGAATTGCAATGAATGTCATGGCTCAAACATCCCTGAAGCACCAAAGATGAAAAAATAAATTATTAATGCAAAGGGGCGGGTCAATGACCCGCCCCTTTAAAAAATAAGGGAGGTAACGAAATAAAACGGACTTCCGTTGAAAACAAAATGGATCTTCAATGCTAGAATTCATTACATGTTTTAACCCAAATTACGCAAACATAGGTTGGTTTCTTTGAGGGACTTTACCCTCGGAGCTTCGCCCCAAACACCATATCTTTGGTCACCCAAAAGATGTAAAGATTAATGGTAAAATCAAATTATGAAATCAATTATAGGTATCAGCGCCTGTCTATTAGGAGAAAAGGTCAGATATAATGGTGAGGACAGGCTTGACCATTATCTTAAATACACAGTCTCCAGATATGTAAAATGGCTTCCTGTCTGCCCAGAAGTTGAGGCTGGTCTACCTGTTCCAAGAGAACCAATGGTTCTTTTTGGTAAAGGAGGTCTCGTAAGGCTCATTACAGTAAATACAGGTATTGACCTTACCGAAAAGTTGAATAAATGGATAAAGAAAAAACTCAAAGAACTCCATAAATTAAACCTCTCAGGATTTGTATTTAAAAGTAGGTCACCAAGCTGTGGACTCAGCGTTAAAATAGTAGAAACAAATCAGAAAACCTCGGGTCTCTTTGCCCATGCCTTTAAAAAGTCCTTCCCAGAAATCCCTGTTACAGAAAATGAAACATTATATGATCCTGAAGAAAGGAGAAATTTTTTTGAAAGAGTCCTTATGTATAATGCCTTTAAAAAAGTAAAAACAGAAAATCAATTAAAGGATTTCCACTTAAACTACAGGCTCCTATTTCTCACTCGTGGGATAGAGGCTTGTAAATGCCTCGATGGAATTATTAACTCTTCCATTAAGGATAAAAGAGCCCTTTATCTGAAGGCAATGAATAATATCCTGAGCTTAAAGGCAAAGCCAGAAAATGAAGAGAGAGTATTCAGATTGTTAATCAATGAACTTAAAAGCCATATTGATTCAAAGACTGAAAAAGCCCTCTTAAAGATGGTAAAGGACTTCAAAAGAGAAAAACTCAGTAGAACCTATATTTTATATGTCTTAAGACATTATGCAGAGCTTTATGGGATAAAAAAACTATTGTCAGAACTCTATCTTTTTATGTCCTTCCTTAATTAGCCTTATCCTATAGATATCAAGATTTCTATTACAAAAAACTATTGGACAGTAAAATAAAATTTCTTATATATTTTATTGTAACTACTTATAAAACTATGGAGGTGTTTAAATGAAGAGGCTTATTCCAATTTTTGTATTATTTATTCTATTTTCACCTTTTATATCAAGCACTGTTTCTGCAAAAGAACGGTCTGCTGAGATTACCATCACCTTTGACCTCAAAACCCCTGAAGATGCAAAAGAGGTGAGGCTCTGGATACCTTATCCTGTATCTGATGAAAATCAGGATATACGGGATGTGAATATTAGTGGCAATTTTGCAAAGAGTGGAGTTTATAGAGAAGGAGAAAATGGAAATGTGGCACTATATGCCGAATGGAATACGCCAACTAACAATAGGACATTAACCTACACCTTTAAGGTCAAAAGAAAAGAGGTTGTTAAAAAAGATTTTCCCAAAAAAGAACTGCCTTTTTCAAAAGAAGAATTCAAAGAATATTTAAAGGCAACAAGCCATGGACCCACAACAGGTAAGGTAAAAGAGCTTGCTGACAAAATTACCAAAGGTAAAAAGACCAATCTTGCAAAGGCAAAAGCCATATATGAATGGATTGTTTACAACATGCATAGGGATCCTAATGTAAAAGGTTGTGGATTTGGTGAAGTTGAGAAGCTTCTTGTTACTATGGGAGGAAAATGTGGTGATATTCACTCTGTCTTTATTGCCTTATCAAGGGCCTCTGGTGTTCCGGCAAGGGAGATCTTTGGTATCAGGATCCCAAAAGGCAAGGAAGGTGATATGACAAAGGCTCAGCATTGCTGGGCTGAGTTTTATATGCCAGGTTATGGGTGGGTTCCTGTTGATCCATCAGATGTGTTAAAGGCAATGCTTGAGAAAAAGACTACAGATAGAGAACAGGTAAAAGATTTAATTGACTATTTCTTTGGCGCTATTGACGAAAACAGGATTGCCTACCAGACCGGTAGAGATGTGACACTGAATCCACGCCAGAATGGTGAAAGGTTGAACTACTTTATGTACCCCTATGCAGAGGCTGATGGAAAGCCTCTTAATGAAGACCTTTATGGATTTAATATTGGATATAAAATCACCTTCAAGGAGATTGAATGATGCTCATAGATGCAAGAGGAGAGGTTTGCCCAAAGCCTGTCATAATGGCTGAAGAGGCCCTCTCAAAGATAAGCGAGGGTATCATAGAGATACTCGTTGATAATGAGGCCTCTGTAAAAAATCTCACAAAGTTTGCCAATAAAAATGGCTTTTATACAGAAAATGTGAAGGAGGACAACTACTGGAGGATAAAGATAGTTAAAGGATATCCCTGTGAGATTCCTCAAGCTGAAACCGTAACAAAGGAATCGACAGAAACATCAGCCTCCAGTCTTCAGCCTTCAGGCTATTTCCTGATTGTGGCAACAGATACAATGGGAAAGGAAGAAGAGCTTGGAAAGATATTAATAAAGGCCTTCTTTGAGACAATGAAGGTGACGAAGGAACTCCCAAAGGCCATATTCTTTCTTAATGCTGGTGTAAAATTGACGACAGTGAATAAAGAGATTGTACCTATTCTTAAAGAGATAGAGCAGATGGGTGTGGAGATCTTTTCCTGCGGAACATGCCTTAAATATTACAATCTTGAATCAGAGCTAAAGGTTGGCTACCGTGGAACGACAAATCACATAATTGAAGGAATAAAGGAAATGCGAACCGTATGGATCGGTTAATCAAAAAAAAAGGAGGTATGGAGATGAAAAGGTATCTTGTATTTACAGTATGTCTTGTGTTTCTATTCGCATCCTCGGCCTTTGCAGCAAAATATGTAAAACCAGAAGATTTCAAAATGTGGCTTGAATCTGGTAAAAAGCTCATAATTGTAGATATTCAGCCTGCTGAGGACTTTAAAAAACATCACTTTAAGGGCTCCATTGAGACAAATGCCTATCCAGCAAAGACTGATGAAGAGAAAAAGAGACTTGATCGGGTGCTCCCATTAATTATGTCTTCCAGTGACGATATAGTGATAATCTGCCCGAGGGGAAGAAGTGGTGCCATTAATACTTATGAGTATCTAAAATCTAAGGGTGTATCAGAGAAAAGGCTCTATATTCTTGAAGGTGGTATAGCAGGGTGGCCCTATAAAGAAATGCTTATAAAAAAGGAAGATACAAAAGGTGAAACTATCAGTAATAATCCCTGTTCTCAATGAAGAAGATAAAATATCAGAGTGCTTAAGATCTATAAAGAAACTTAATCCCTTTGAGGTCATAGTCGTTGATGGTGGTAGTATCGACAGAACAGTTGAGCTTGCCGAAAAGGATGGTGCTAAGGTCATAGAAGCTCCAAAAGGCAGGGGCATCCAGCTTCAGGAGGGTGCCTCTGCTGCAAGAGGTGATATTTTGCTATTCCTCCATGCTGACTCACATCTTAAAGAAAAGGTTGACCTTCCAAAATACATAAAAAATGGTTATGTCGGTGGTTTTTTCAGACTGAGATTTGATGATCCATCTTTATCCTTCAGACTTATTGAATTCTTTTCAAACATAAGGTCAAGACTCTTCAAACTTCCCTACGGAGATCAGGCTATATTTGTAAAAAAAGAGGTCTTTCAAAAAACTGGCGGATTCAAGCCTTATCCATTTCTTGAGGATATTGATTTTGCCTTAAGGCTAAGGAAAATGGGAAAAGTCATCGCCCTCAAAACACCTGTAATTGTATCTCCAAGAAGATTAAAAAGGAGATTTCCCCTTTCATCAATCCTTTTAAGCCTTAGAAATGTCATGTTAGTATTAATGTATCTTCTGGGCATAAGTCCTTATAAACTCGCCAGATTATATAAATGAGGTGTTTATGGAAGAGGCAGTATTGAGACGGTACAAAGAGGCAGCCAGAAAGGTTGAAAAGAGCCTGTGCTGTCCCACATCCTACAATACTGAATTTTTGAAGGTAATCCCTGAAGAAATTATACAGAAAGACTATGGTTGTGGAGATCCTTCCCAATATGTTAAAGAGGGTGAGACAGTCCTCGACCTCGGCTCTGGTGCTGGTAAACTCTGTTATATCATTGCCCAGATAGTTGGTCCTTCTGGAAGGGTTATTGGCATTGATATGAATGACGAAATGCTAGCAATTGCCAGAAAATATCAAAAGGAGATTGGTGATAAACTCGGTTATCACAATGTGGAATTCAGAAAGGCAAGGATACAAAATCTCAAACTCGACCTTGAAAAAGTAGACCTGTATTTAAAGGAAAATCCTGTAATGTCCATGGAAGACCTTACAAGACTTAATGCCTTCTGCGAAGAACTAGAAAAAAGCTCTCCCCTCGTTCCAGACAATTCCATAGATGTTGTTGTCTCAAACTGTGTCCTTAATCTTGTCAAATCAGAGGATAAAGATAAGCTTTTTAAGGAGATCTACAGGGTATTAAGAGAAGGTGGCAGGGCTGTTATCAGTGATATTGTCTCTGATGAGGACATACCAGAGTATATGAAGAAGGATCCTGAGTTATGGTCAGGCTGTATATCTGGTGCCTTTAGAGAGGACTTGTTCTTGAAGGCCTTTGAGGATGCTGGTTTTCATGGCATCGAGATACTCAAGTGGGATGAATCACCATGGCAGAGAGTTGACGAAATAGAATTTCGTTCTGTAACTGTTTGTGCATGGAAAGGTAAAAAGGGTTCCTGTATTGATAGAGGAGAGGCTGTAATCTACAGGGGACCATATAAAAAGGTCGAAGATGATGATGGCCATGTCTTTGAGAGAGGGAAAAGAATTGCAGTCTGTGAAAAAACTTTTAAAATCCTCTCCCAGAAGCCTTATTCTCAGGATTTTATATTTATAAAACCTCATAAACCCGTCACTCCAAAACCCTTTGACTGTTCTAAACCAGTTCTCTATCGCAAACCCGAAGAGACAAAGGGTGCTGTATTCCATTCACCAGATTTATCTACTTGTGACACAGGTTGCTGCCCGACCTTTGAATCCTTCAACGAACGGCTCAAAAGGCTAAGCAGGGTGATATTAAAAGATGAAATTGATACGATCCAGATTAACCTCGGAAATCTCTGTAACCAGACCTGTCTTCACTGTCATGTAGAGGCATCACCTTCAGGAAATATAATGGATAAAGAAGTGATGGACAAAATAATAAGTTTTGTGCAGAAAAGTCCAGTCATAACCGTTGAACTAACTGGTGGAGCACCAGAGCTTCATCCACATATTGAATATTTCCTTAACGAACTGTCTGATTCTCCAGAAAGAATTATCCTGAGGACAAACCTTACAGCTCTTTTTGAAAAAAAATATTTAATAGATTTATTTAAAAAACTCAAGATAGAATTAATCGCATCCCTTCCTGATATCTCTTCCCATAAGACAGACTATGTAAGGGGCAAGGGCGTTTTCGAGAAGTCCATTCACATACTAAAAATATTAAATGAAAAAGGCTATGGCACAGAGCTTCCAATCCATCTAGTTCACAATCCATCGGGCTTTGTCCTGCCTGAACTACAGAGCCAGATTGAAGAAAGATACAGGCAGTATCTTCATGAGGAGCACCAGATTGTCTTTAACAATCTCTATGTGCTCAATAATATGCCTGTGGGGAGATTTAAGAGACTCCTCGAAAAGGAAGGTAGATACGATACCTATATGACCATGCTATGCTCAAACTTTAACACCTCTACAATAGATGACCTCATGTGCAAAAGATTGATAAATATAGGATATGATGGAAGAATCTTTGATTGTGATTTCAACAATGCCCTTGGTCTTGAAAGGCCTGAGAGGCTTGATAATCTGGAACTTAAAGACCTTCTTGGAAAGGCTGTAATTACCTCTGACCACTGCTATGGCTGTACTGCCCTCATGGGCTCGGGATGCTATGGAAGCCTTAAAGGATAGGATTGAAAACTTTATTTCTGAATGCACCCTGTGCGGGAATTGTCAGTCAGCATGCCCGTATCTTGAGAAATATGGTCTTCCATCAGAGATAATCCAGAGCGAGTCTGAATCAGTATTTCTATGCACAAACTGCGGTGCCTGTAACAGGCTCTGCCCTCAAGAGCTTAAACCCTCAGAGACATTATTTGGTCTTAAATATGAGCTCCTTAAAAAAGGAAGGCTATCTGAAAAGACAGAAAGGGCTATTGAATCATCAAGAAGATTTGCCATGCGGGGTCACAGATTTCCTTTTGTTTATTATCCCAGAACAGAGATAGCCTTCTGGCCTGGTTGCTCCCTTCAGGGAACAAGCCCCGGCCTTGTCAGGAAGATTCTTAAAATACTTAATAAAAAATACGGTAAGGTAGGTCTTGTCCTTGATTGCTGCTTTGACCCATCTTTTCAGAGTGGCGACCTTGACAGTGTAAAGGCTGCCTCTCAGAGGATAAGGGAAAGACTGAAAAGTAAAGGAATCAAAAAGCTCATACTTGGCTGCACAAACTGTAAAAAGATATTTACCCTTTTCATGCCTGATGTGGAGTTAGAGCATATCCTTGAGGCAATTCCTGATTTAGAAAAGCCTTTTGATAGATATCAAAAAGAGGTATATCTTCATCATCCATGTCCTTCCTTCAGGTTTGAAGATATCCAGAAAGAGGCATACAGGAGAAGCTCTAACCTCTTTTCTGTTTCGGGTCAGATAGGGGTACCCATGTGCTGTGGGCTTGGTGGTTTGAGCCATAGCCTTTCTGAAGAAGTTTCAAAGGACTTCACAGAGAGGGTCTTAAAGGCATCAGGAGATCAGGTTATCCTTACATATTGTATGGGATGTAAAAATAGATATCTTAAAAATGGTAAAGAGGCCTATCATATCCTTGAATTCCTAACAGAATATAAGCCGATAAAGAACCCTGTTTCAGCACAGAGAAAATGGCTAAACAGGTTCTTCCTCACAACTGGTGAAAGGCTGAAAAACAAAAGACTCTTAACAGGCATTATACTGATATTACTAATAATTACTGTAACCTATATGAGACAGAAAGGAGTCCTCTCACCTGAAGCAATAATAAAATTTATAAAAAATTACACCATATTAGCCCCCCTCATTTTTATTCTTATATACTCCATCGGTCCGAGTATCTTTCTACCGAGCCTTCCGTTAACCATAGGTGCTGGATTCCTCTGGGGTCCTTTCTGGGGAGTCGTCTTCTCCATAACAGGTGCAACTATTGGAGCCACAGTCCCTTTCTTATTGAGCAGATATATTTTCGGTGATACTATAAAGGCAAGGTTCGGTTATACAAGATGGCAGTGGCTAAAAGAAAAGGTTGAAAAGCATGGCTGGAAGGCCGTAGTTTTTGCAAGGCTTTTACCAGTGCTACCCTTCCCTGTTTTGAATTACCTATTTGGTATTACACCGATACCCCTTAAGCATTACATCTGGAGCACCTTTGTATTCATGCTACCGGCATGCATTGCCTATGTGGTATTTGGTAGCTCCATGAGCGAATTAATAATCAAGGGGAATATAGAGGCATTGATAGTAGCCATTGTGGCAGTATCCCTCTTGATGCTTCTTCCCTTTATATTAAGACCCCTGTTCAGGAAGGTTTATGGAGAAAAAAATTGATTCTAGCCTTGGGGTCTTCTTCAGAACACCAGAGTATGGTAAAGTAAAGACACGACTTGCCTCATGGATAGGCCATGAAAAAACCCTTGCAATCTACAATGAAATGCTAAAGGTCACCTTCAAAAAAGCCCTGAGGATTTTTAGCATAGCTGACCTCTATGGATTTTATGACGGACCAGAACCAACAGGTTATAATATAAGAGAAATCAAGCTTCTGCCCCAAAAGGGCAACGATCTTGGAGAAAAAATCTGTAACGCCTTAAACATCCTTTTTCAAATAGGTTATAAAAAGGTTATCCTGATTGGTTCAGACTCCCCTGACCTGCCAACTGTTTATATCAAAGAGGCCTTTGAAAGGCTAAATATCTTCAGGCTCGTCATAGGACCTTCTGAGGATGGGGGCTATTATCTTATTGGAATGACAGAGCCCCTGGAATTCCTGTTTAAGGATATTCCATGGAGTACAAGTTCTGTGCTAATGAAGACATTAGACCTTGCAACAAGACATGGTATCGAATACAGCCTTCTTCCTGAGTGGTATGATGTAGATGACCTTGAAGGCCTGAGGAAGTGGAAAGGGGTAGCAGATTTTGGAGCTTCTATTTTTAATGTAACGATACAAGCTTCAAAAACATACATCTTTACCGATACTCAAAATAAAGAGCCTTAATAATAGCTGCAACCAAAGAAACTATTATCCAGGGTTCTTCTGCTCTATTGATAAAAACCAGACATTCCCTTGGGGTCCTGAAAAATAAAGGCCTTTCCCACTGGAAGTGAGAAATCTCCTCTCCAGAAATACCTACCACCCTTCCTTCCTGAGGGCCGAGTATAAAGGGATTACCTGATTCATAACTGGCAATTCTCCTGCCATAAACATCTTTTATTTCCCAGTTTCTTTTCAATTTAAAAATAGAACTCCAGATCTTTTTTTGCTCAAAAGAGCATACAGTTCTTCCATCCTTGCTTTTAACGAGATATGAATTTGAAAATAAACCGGCATCCCTAATGAGTAGATAAAATCTACCAGAATTTATATCTTTTATAGTAATCTCAAGAGAAAGAGCTGATCTAAACTTTGTTAACCTTAATATCCTTCTACATAAAGAGCCTGTTT
>Ga0197142_1000760_pt1 | contig 30092 bp, 30 predicted proteins | sample GBS60_MetaG_FD_148614 | JGI IMG/M metagenome (GOLD analysis project Ga0197142, IMG submission 148614) | Sediment microbial communities from Great Boiling Springs, Gerlach, Nevada, United States - GBS 60_MetaG | ecosystem: Environmental > Aquatic > Thermal springs > Hot (42-90C) > Sediment... | reverse complement strand
GTGATTGAGCGCCTGACCGGAAAAAATGCTCGCCGCGATGAGGAAGGTAGCCATTATCGCGGTTTAATTCGCGTCCCCAACCTGGCCCAACTGGAGGCATTGCTCGGTTAAGAAAAACATCAACAAATCACGTCCAAGTGATTTATTGTCATGAGTTGTCCTTAGGATAAAAAAGTGGCCGGAAATGAGGTTTTAGCGCCATAGAAATAATAAGAAAATTGATGGCTTTGCCGGAGAGAAATCTAGCAATTTATTTTTTGCCCAAACCCCTGACCGACAGTGACTAGAGGATAGCGCAGAAGTGTTGAATCTCAAGATTTTGAGGGTTGGCACTACGATGTGAATCTGGCCTGATGATACAAAGCATTGCCATTTATAGTCATTTCAAACAAGTTTGCAACATTCGCCTTTACCTGCAAACCCTGTCCTGGAAGGGGATACAGCCATGACCAGTGCCTCAAAGTGTTGCATTTTCTTGTGAAACGACTATATAGCAATTTCAAACAAGTTTGCAACATTTGCCTTTAGCTGCAAACCCTGTCCTATAGCTAAGCATACAAAGGTTGACATGATAGGGGTCGCTGGGCGTAGCCCCACGTTGGTTTCCTATAGCGAAGCGTGGCCTAGCCATGAATCTTAAGGCGACAACCTTAACCTACCTAGCTATGATATCAATCACACCTGCCAGAGGTCAGCAAAAAATCTAATTCAGAATGGTTATGTTTTCTAGTTCCAATAGAAGGTGAGTCAACAGGGTATTGGACAGCAAAAATCCCTGGGGTGGAATGAGAAACCATTGCTCCTGTTGGTTGCCCACCCATCCTTCAGCCTGGAAGCGGCGCAATTGACGCACAATTAAATTTGCAACCGAAGTTTTGATAGCCGCAGGAAATTGCTCAAGCAACTGGGTTAGATTAATTCCTTCCCGCAGGCGTAACCCTAACATCAAACTCTCAATCAATTGCTCTTTAACGCTGGGGGGATCATCCGAAATTGCAATCGCGCCCAAAGTAGCCTGTTCTTTCACCCATTGGTAATAGGAGTGAAGGTATTTGGGACGAGTAAAACGCACTTGGTCAATGTAACTTGTTGCCCCTAAACCAAAACCATAGTAGGGTTGATTGCGCCAGTAGGTTAAGTTGTGACGGCATTGGTAACCAGGTTGGGCATAGTTAGAGATTTCGTAGTGGTGGTAACCGTGCTTTTCTAAAAATTCATGGGCAAAACAGTACATCTCAGCAGTCAATTCATCCCCAGGTAACGCTGGAGAATCCTCTGGATAATCCCGATAGAAACGGGTTTTAGGCTCTAGGGTTAAGTCATAAACAGAAATGTGTTTGGGCTGAGCTTCGATGGCTTTTTGTAAACTGAATTTCCAGTGTTCTAAGGTCTGTCCCGGCAAGCCTTGAATTAAATCTAAACTCCAATTTTCCCAACCACAGGCTTGGATTTTATGAATCGCGGTTTCTATATCTTCAACCGTATGGGTACGGCCACTGACCCAGAGCAATTCCGGGATAAAACTCTGCACTCCCAAACTCAGACGATTCACCCCTAATTCTTGGTAGTCTTCTAGGTATTGAATGCCCGGAGTACCGGGGTCTGCTTCCAAGGAAATTTCTATTTCTTCTGCAAAGCCAAATTGCTCCCGCAAATCCTGTAAAATTTGCCCTAACTCTGCTGGGGTTAGCAAAGAAGGCGTACCGCCCCCAAAAAAGACTGAAGTTAAGGGTTGTTGGCCAGGGGGAGTTAACTTAATTTCCCAGCGCAGTATTTCTAAATACTTAGCCCGATGGCGAGAATCGGGTTTGTGATCCACAACGACTGGGAAATCGCAGTAATAACATTTTTGTTGGCAAAAAGGAATGTGGACATAGGCTGCTTGCGGAGCCAGAGAAGTCGCCCGTTTCCGGGAATCATTATGGGCTAAAAACACAGGGGTATCTCCATCCTTCAGAAGTTCATGGAAGAACTCCTGACCCCTAAACCGTTCCCGGTGTTGTCAAGCGAGTGAGCACCAAGCTGGCCCGGTCTAAAAAACTCTTCATACTTTCGGGGTCAAATCCCTTTTGTGCCATGAGCGCCAAGTCGTAAATGTGTTGGCATAGGTTTCTGATCAATTCCTGGCGGGGAGAATCCCCACTACCTGAGAGAATCACACTCCCCTGCGCCAAATTGATTAGGTTCTCTACGAGGGGATGTGCGGTATTAATGACCAGCGTGTGTTCTTCGGGAAATTCTGCTTTTTGCTGCTGTAATAAAGCCGTCATATCCCGCAACCGACGCAGGGCTTCGGGTAATAGAATCATGGCTGGCGGTGCATCTCCACTTAACGACTCGGTGCGAATGGTGATTTTGGGTTTGTCCAGGTATTTCTTGAAGAGTTCCTGCGCCAATTCCGAACGGGTTTTGTTGGTCTTCGGGTCAACAATTTCAGCGGACTTGTTGGCGTCAATCAAACTGGCATCTAAGTCCGCATCCACCCGCATAAATTTCACATCTTTATATTCCCGCTCCAAATGGCTAATAAAGTGGGTGTCAATGAAACTGTCCAGGAATAACACCTCTAAACCTTGATTTTTGTGCAGGGCGATGTAGGTAGTTTGGGCAACCTCATCAGTAGCATAAAAAACCCGATTGGCATGGCGGTTTTTGGCCCGCTCTAAGTAATCCTTGAGCGTGGTGTAGTGGTATGTGTTGTCACCCTCTTGCCACACATCCCCTTCTCCTGGTGCAGATACCGCAGCGGTGGTGCGGTAGATAATAATATCCTGCACCTGCTTTTTGAATTTTTCATCGTGCAGGCAACCGTATTTGACAAACAGGCTCAAGTCTGGCCAAATTTTTGTGTATTGGGCAAAGTCATTTTGGTACAACTCCTGCAAACGATCCCCCACTTTTTTGGCGATAAAATCCCCAATCCGCCGGACAGTGCGGTCCATTTGCAGGGCACTGCGAGAGACATTCAAAGGAATATCAGGACTGTCAATCACCCCCCGCATGGGCAGCAAAAATCGGGGCACGATTTCTTCGCAATGGTCGCTGACATACACCTGGTTGCAAAAGAGTTTGATCTGACTGCGGGTCACATCAATATCCGGCTGCATTTTGGGGAAATATAAAATCCCGTTGAGCAAGAAGGGATAGTCGGTTTGGAGATGCACCCAAAGCAGCGGTTCCTCTTGCAAGGGGTAAAGATAACGGTAAAATTCTCGGTAATCTTCCGCCGTGAGATTGCTGGGTGATTCCCGCCAAATGGCTCGTTGCCGGTTCAGGACTTCCCCATTTAATTTGATCGGCACGGGCATAAAGTCACAGTACTTTTTCACCAATTGGCGGATGCGTTGGGGGTCTAAATACTCTTCTTCTCCCTCCAGCAGCCTTAAAGTGACAGTGGTTCCCCGCGCGGTGCGGTCTGAAGATTCCAGGGTGAATTCGGGAGAACCATGGCAGGTCCAGTGGACAGCTTCGGCATCTTTTTTGTAGGAAAGGGTGTCTATTTCTACGGTTTGGGCCACCATAAAGGCAGAGTAAAAGCCTAGGCCAAAATGACCGATTAACGGCTGGTCTCCCCCTTGGTATTTCTGGATAAATTCCTCGGCGCTGGAAAAGGCCACCTGATTAATATACTTTTTCACCTCATCGGCAGTCATGCCAATACCGTTATCGGTAATGCTTAAGGTGCGTTTTTCTTTATCAATGGTGATAGTAATCTCCGGTTGAAAATCGCCCAGTTCTGTTTCCCCGGCATAACCGACCATTTTTAATTTCTGAATTGCATCGACCCCGTTGGAGACCAGTTCCCGGAAAAAGACTTCGTGATCTGAATAGAGGGACTTTTTGATGATGGGAAAGATATTTTGGGTGTGAATGGTGATGGTTCCTTGTTCCCGCATGGTTGCCCAACCTGTTCTCGCGACCACGAAATTGTCAATTAGCCCAGTATTATTCTACTGTATCTCCTAAGTGGTGGCACTTGGCAGTGGCGAAGGTGGCAGCGGTACAGGTGTGGATTTCTGGACGGGTGCAGGGGGTGGGTTATCGCATGGCGACCCGGCAGCAGGCGTTGGCGCTGGGGGTGGACGGCTGGGTGCAGAATTTGCCGGATGGGCGGGTGTGGGCGGTGTTGGCCGGGGAGGAAAAAGCAGTACAAAAGCTGGTGGATTGGTGTCGCCAAGGCCCGCCCCTGGCGCAGGTGACGGAGGTAGTGGTCGCTCCCTATCCCGACCCGGTGGGTAAGGGTTTTGAGATTCGTTAGCAGGGCAAGGGGAGCGTTCTTGCCGGCAGGGGGCAGATTCTGGTAGCCTAAATGACTAAATCCTTTGCGGGAGTGAAGCCCTTGCCACGTCGCTATCTGTTTACCTCGGAGTCGGTCACTGAAGGTCACCCGGATAAAATTTGTGACCAAATTTCGGACACGATTGTGGATGAATTGCTCACCCAGGACCCCCAAAGCCGGGTCGCGGCAGAGGTGGTGGTTAAGAATAATGACTTGTTTATCCTGGGGGAATTGAAAACCGAGGCGGCAGTCAGCGATGCCTACTATGAGGATTTGGCCAAGCGCAAAATTGCAGAAATTGGCTACACCAACCCGGACTATGGGTTTTGTAGCGACCAATGCCGGGTGCAGGTGTTTTTGGATGTGCAATCCCCGGAAATTGCCCAAGGCGTCAACCAAGCCCTAGAGCAGCGGCACGATGGCAGTCTGGACCCTTTAGATCGCACGGGGGCAGGGGATCAGGGCTTGATGTTTGGATTTGCCTGTGATGAGACGCCGGAATTGATGCCTTTGCCGATTGCCCTGGCCCATCGCTTGGCACGGCGTTTGGCGCAGGTTCGTAAGTTGGGGACGCTGCCCTATCTCCGCCCGGACGGCAAAACCCAGGTGACGGTGATTTACGAGGACTTTGAGCCGGTGGGGATTGATACGATTTTGATTTCTACCCAGCATGACCCCACGATTGACGGCTATACCAGCAATGAGGCGGTGCAGGCCAAGATTAAAAGTGACCTGTGGGAAGTGGTGGTTTTGCCGGTGTTTGCGCAGGAGCGGGTGCGCCCGGATGCCCACACCAAGTTTTTGGTCAATCCGACGGGGCAGTTTGTCACCGGCGGCCCCTGTGGGGATTCGGGGTTGACGGGGCGGAAGATTATTGTGGATACCTACGGGGGCTATGCCCGGCATGGGGGGGGAGCGTTTTCCGGTAAAGACCCGACCAAGGTGGACCGGTCGGCGGCCTACGGCTGTCGGTTTGCGGCCAAAAATATCGTGGCAGCGGGGTTGGCGCGGCGTTGTGAGGTGCAGTTGAGCTATGCCATTGGCAAGGCCCGCCCGGTGAGTATTTTGGTGGAAACCTTTGGCACAAGTCGGGTGCCGGAGGAGGTGCTCTTGGATTTGATCCAAACCTATGTGGAACTGCGGCCAGCAGGCCTGATCCAGCAATTTAATCTCTGTCACCTGCCCCGCTTGCGGGGTGGACGGTTTTACCAGGATGTGGCGACCTATGGTCATTTCGGGCGGCTGGATTTGGATTTGCCCTGGGAACATACGGAACTGAGCGCCCAATTTCGGGAGGCGGCGCTGTCGGCACGGGTGTCCTAGGGGCTGCTTGTGCGGTTGGGGCAGTAGGGCGCTCCTTCACCTCAAAAACGCGCAAAAAACTAAGTGGGGTCATCCCTTGGTGGTTGGGAACCAAAGGTTGCCCTATCCTAAAAAACAGGCTGGTATCCAGGGCAAGGTATGGGGGCGCATTGGCAGGATGGTTATGTGACCGAAATTCCCTATACGCCAGGGTTTTATCACCATCTCAGTCCTGCCAATTTGATCCTCTGTCTGCTGGCAAAACAGGTGAAATTTCCCTCCATTCATCGGCCGTTTACCTACTGTGAATTGGCCTGTGGTCAGGGGTTAACCACCAATTTATTGGCGGCGGCCTATCCGCAAGGGGAATTTTATGCCACCGATTTCAATCCCACCCATATCTACCAAGCGCGGGACCTCGCACAGGCAGCCGGTTTGACCAACGTCACCTTCAGCGATCAAAGTTTTCAAGAGTATTTAGGAGCGGACTTACCTGCGTTTGATTTCATCAGTTTGCACGGCATTTATAGCTGGATTAGTCCTGAAAATCGTCGGGCGATCCAAGCCTTTATCAAAAAACACCTAAAGGTGGGGGGTGTGGTCTATGTCTCCTACAACACCCTGCCCGGTTGGGGGGTCATGGCACCCGTGCAAAAATTAATCCGGTTTTATGGGAGTCGCACCCAAGGGGTGGCGGTAGAACGTCTAAAAAGTGCTTGGGAATTGCTGGAATTGTTAAAAACTAACCAAGCTCTGTATTTTCAACATCCCTGGCTGGTCAGTCGTTTGGAGCAATTAAAAACCCAGGATGTGCATTATTTAGTGCATGAATTTTTTAATGAACATTGGCATCCTTTATACGTGGATGAAGTAATGGCGGACATGGCTAATGCCAAGTTGACCTACGTGGGTTCGGCGCACTTGCTCGATCATGTGGATGCGTTCCATTTGCCCCCGGCAGCCATCGACCATTTGGCTACCCTCAGCGACCCCGTTTTGCGGGAGTTGGTGCGGGATTTTTACCTGAATGCCCAGTTTCGCCGGGATGTGTATGTCCGCGGGCCGGTCGGGATGCCTGGCGAAACCCAAGCTCAGATATTACAAAATATGGCCTTTGTCTTGACGGTTTTGCCCCCTCTGGTGAAGTTAGAACATCAAACGACGGCAGGGCAGGTGCAGTTGCAGGCGAATTTGTACCAGCCGGTGGTGGATGATTTGGCGCAAGGGCCGGTGACGGTGGCGGAATTGGCCGCGCGGTTGGCTCCCCAGGGGATCACGTTGCCGCAGATTGGCCAGGCGTTGATTGTCCTGATGGGGTTGGGGTATGCCCATCTGGTGGTGGGCGAGGGCGGGTTGTTGACGACAGAGCGGTTTAACCGGGTGGTTGTGGAACGGGCGGAACTGGCGGGGGATGTGCAGTTTTTGGCCAGTCCGGTGATTGGCAATGGGGTGAAGGTCTCCCATTTGGAGTTGTTGTTTCTGTTGGCAGAGCAACGGCGGCAACCCCTGGTGGAGTTTGTCTGGCAGATGCTTTCCCGGCGGGGCCTGCAATTGACCCACGAGGGCCGGGTGTTGGCTACCCCGGAGGCGACCTTGGCGTTTTTGCGGGAACAGGCGGTGCAGTTTGAACTGCAAGGCAAACCCCTGCTCCAACGGTTGGGGATTGGATAGGTCGGGGGCTAGGCGCGGTATTCCCCCATTAGGCGCAGAATTGGTTCTGTGTTGGAAGGGCGCAGACTGAACCAGGCGTTGGGGGTGCTGAGTTTGATGCCATCGGTTGTGTTCACGGTGACCTGACCCGGGTCAAACCGTTCCCAGAGGTGGGCCAGTTCGGGGTGGTGGGCTTGGATGGTGTGGGTTCCGGGGCAGTGCAGGGTCAAGGTGTCGCCTGCCCATGCCAGGGTGAGCTGCGCTTCGGGGTGGCCAAGATGGATGTGATGGTTCTGCAGGGTGATCGGTGGTACTTCTTGTTGCCAACGGCGCAAGAGGGTGCGCACGTAGGCCCCTAGGTCGCTTGCCAACGCCACTTTGCATTTCACCCGGCGCCAAGGGGGAATTTCTTGCACCAGGGCAGAAAGAGAACATCCGGTGGTCGCCAGGAGGCTGAGGATCAATCCCATCGCCGCCATGCCGTCTCGCGCCAGATGTACCTGGGGAACGATAATGCCGCCACTGCCTTCCCCTCCCAAAATCGCCTGATGGGCCTGTACCCCCGCCACCACATGCATTTCCCCAACCGCCGTGCGGACGATGTTCACCCCCGGATAGGCCGTTTCCAGGGCGTGGGTCGTGACCGCATTCACCACCAACGTCCCGTTGGGATGGCGGCTCAACCGCTCGCGGGCACACAACACCACCGTATGTTCCTCGTTGACCGCTTCCCCCCGCTCGTCCACCAACACCAACCGGTCCCCGTCCGGGTCGGCGGCAACCCCCAGGTCACAGTGCGCCACCCGCACCAGGTGTTGTAGGGTTGCAAGATGGGCAGGCAGGGGTTCTGGGTCCCGGCTGAAATACCCATGCAGTTCTGTATGACAGGCCACCACCTCGCACCCCAACGCCGCCAAAAATTCCTGCCACAGCACTGCCCCACTATTGCAAGCATCCAACGCCACCCGAAACCGCCGGGCTTGGATCGCCGCTGTGGGTAAAATGCGCAATACCGCCTGCTGATGGGCGGCAAACGCATGGGGAGCCGTCACCACTGCAGGCACCTGATCCAGGGGCCATTCCGGGGCGTGCAATTCCCGGCGACAGGTTTCCAGGGCCTCCCAATCCGCCGCCGCGAGAAAAAAACCCTGGCAATTGAGAAACTTCAACCCATTCCACTGGGGGGGGTTATGGCTGGCGGTGACCATCACCCCGGCGTGGCAGTTGGCCTCGTGGCTGAGGGTAAACTGCACCGTGGGCGTGAGGGTCAACCCCAAATCCACTACCTGACAGCCCACACTGGCCAACCCCGCCCGCACCACATCCGCCACCATTGCCGACGAATTGCGGCCATCCCGCCCCAACACCACCGTCGGGCGGGGGTACGCTTGCTTGACCCACACCCCAAAGGCCTGGGCATAGCTGAGAATCGTCGCCGGATTCAGATTTGCCGCCTGCTGGTCAATCGTCCCCCGCAACCCGGCAATCCCCGTCTGGAGCGTCATACCGCTTCCGCATCCCGTTCGCCCGTGCGGATGCGAATTGCCCCCTCAATCGGCGAAATGAAAATCTTCCCGTCCCCAATTTCCCCCGTGCGGGCCGCCGCAATTACCTTGTCCACCACCAAGTCCACCTGGCTATCTTCCACAATGATTTCCAATTTCAATTTCTGTAAAAATTCCACCGTGTATTCCGAGCCGCGATAGCGTTCGGTTTGCCCCCGTTGGCGGCCGAATCCCCGCACTTCCGAGACCGTCATGCCCACAATCCCCGCATTGACCAGGGCGATTTTGACCTCGTCGAGCTTAAAAGGCCGGATGATTGCTTCGATCTTCTTCATAATACTCCTCAAGGGACGGAAATGAGCCTCACCCCGCTGTTTTATCATTGCTCCTCAGGGAGGACTTGTCACTCATGATACCGGATGGGGGACATATTCCCGTACTGCCCCAGGCGGTGCTGGCCTACCTGCAACCCCGACCGGGAGCGCATTTTCTCGATGCCACGGTGGGCTTGGGGGGACATAGTGAATTATTGTTACAAACGCCGGGGATTCAGTTGACCGCCATTGACCGGGATGGGGAGGCCCTAGCCCTGGCGCAGCGGCGTTTGCAGGGGTATCCGGTGACCTGGTGGCAGGGAAATTTCTGCGAGTATCCGGGGGGGGAATTTGACGGCATTCTCGCGGATTTGGGGGTGAGTTCCCTGCATTTGGATACGCCCGCGCGGGGGTTTAGTTTTCGCCATGCCGGGCCTTTGGATATGCGCATGGACCAGCGGCAATCCCTGACGGCGGCCACCCTGGTCAACCACAGCAGTGAAGCGGAATTGGTGGCCCTACTCAGCCGCTATGGGGAAGTCCCCTTTGCCCGCCGCATTGCCCGGCGGCTGGTGCAAAACCGTCCGTTTCACGACACATTGACTTTGGCAGAAACCATTCGGCAGGCGGTGCCACCCCCGGTGCGCTATGGACGGAAACATCCGGCAACCCAGGTCTTTCAAGCCCTACGGGTGGCGGTCAATGGGGAGTTAGAGAGTTTAGAACGGTTTTTGCAACGGGCACCTGATTGGCTCAAACCGGGGGGGCGCTTGGTGGTCATCAGCTTTCACAGTCTGGAAGACCGGCTGGTGAAGTGGGCATTCCGGCAGGAGGCACGGCTGGAACTGTTGACCCCCAAACCCATTACCCCCACTGCCACCGAACAGGCCCACAATCCCCGTTCCCGCTCTGCCAAATTGCGCGCCGCCCGGCGACGGTAACCGCACGTTTTATAATGGGCAAATCGGAGGTCCTGTTGGGTACACCGTATGACCACGTTCGCCTGTGAATACCGCCCAGGGCTAGAGGGGGTGCCGGTCACCCAGTCCAGCATCAGTTATGTGGACGGTCAACAGGGCATTTTGGAATATCGGGGGATTCCCATTCAAGAATTGGCGGCCAAAAGCAATTTTTTAGAGGTGGCCTACCTGCTCATTTGGGGGGTATTGCCCACAGCGAGTGAATTGCAGGCGTTTGAACACGAAATTACCTACCACCGGCGGATCAAATATCGCATCCGGGACATGATGAAATGTTTTCCCGAAAGCGGCCACCCGATGGATGCGCTCCAGGCCTCAGCAGCAGCGTTGGGGCTGTTTTACTCCCGGCGGGCCTTGGATGACCCCCAGTATATCCGGGCGGCGGTGGTGCGTTTGTTGGCAAAAATCCCCACGATGGTGGCGGCGTTTCAACACATCCGCAAGGGCAACGACCCGGTGCAACCGCGGGACGACCAAAACTATGCCGCCAATTTCCTCTACATGTTGCGGGAACAGGTACCCCATCCTTTGGAAGCGCGGGTGTTGGATGTGTGTTTGACCCTGCATGCCGAACATACGATCAACGCCTCCACCTTTGCGGCGATGGTGACCGCCTCCACCCTGACCGACCCCTATGGCGTGGTGGCTTCGGCAGTGGGAACTCTGGCCGGGCCGTTGCACGGGGGGGCCAATGAGGATGTGATGCAAATGATCGAACAAATCGGCTCGGTGGACCGGGTAGAACCCTACATTGACCGATTGCTGGCCGAAAAAGCCCGCATTCCTGGGTTTGGGCATCGGGTGTACAAGGTCAAAGACCCCCGCGCCATCATCCTGCAAAATCTCGCCAAGGAATTGTTTGCGGAATTTGGCGCCGACACCTACTACGACATTGCCCTGGAAATTGAGCGGGTGGTGGTGGACCGTCTGGGACACAAGGGCATTTATCCCAATGTAGATTTCTACTCCGGTTTGGTCTATCGCAAATTGGGGATTCCCAACGATTTATTTACCCCCGTATTTGCCATGGCGCGGGTGGCCGGTTGGCTGGCGCACTGGAAGGAACAATTGAACCAAAATCGCATCTTCCGCCCCACGCAAATTTACGTCGGTGCCCACAATTTGCCCTACATTGCCATCGAAGATCGGGGCTAGCCAGGGATTAAAAATCAATGCCATCCGGGGTGCGGGGAAAAGGGATCACATCCCGGATGTTGCCCAGACCCGTCATCAGTTGGATCAACCGCTCAAACCCCAACCCAAAACCCGCATGGGGGACGCTCCCATACCGGCGCAAATCCAAATACCACCAGTAAGCCGCCGGGTCCAACCCATGCGCGTGCAGACGTTGCCACAGGACATCATACCGTTCTTCCCGCTGCGAACCCCCAATCAATTCCCCCACCCGCGGCACCAGCACATCCATGGCCGCCACGGTTTTTTCATCCGCATTCAACCGCATGTAAAAGGCTTTGATGTCCGCTGGGTAGTCATAGATAATCACCGGTTTTTGGCACCATTCCTCCGCCAAATAGCGCTCGTGTTCCGACTGCAAATCCAACCCCCAAGCCACCGGATAGGTAAAGGTTTTACCGGATTTTTGCAATTGCGCGATGGCCTCGGTGTAACTCAACCGCACAAAGGGTTCGTGGCATATCCGTTCTGCCGTCTCTATCACCGTGTTATCTATCCGTTCCTGGAAAAATTCCAAGTCCCGGCTGGCTTTCTCCAAAACATAGCGAAATACATACTTCAAAAATTCTTCCGCCAAATCCATATCCCCCGCCAAATCACAAAAGGCCATCTCCGGCTCGACCATCCAAAACTCGGCCAAATGCCGCGACGTATTGGAATTTTCTGCCCGAAACGTAGGGCCAAAGGTATAGACTTTGCTAAGAGCCAGGGCCATAATTTCCGCCTCCAATTGGCCGCTGACCGTAAGATAAGCAGGCCGCCCAAAAAAATCCTGACGAAAATCCACCTCCCCCTGTTCGTTGCGGGGGATGGTCTGGGGCTGGCGCAAATCAAAATGGGTAACCGCAAACAACTCCCCGGCCCCCTCACAATCGCTGGCGGTCAAAATCGGGGTATGCACCCACACAAACCCCCGCTCTTGAAAAAACTGATGAATCGCCATGGCACAGTGATTCCGCAGCCGCATCACCGCCCCAAAGGTGTTGGTCCGGGGGCGCAAATGGGCAATGGTGCGCAAAAACTCGAAGGAATGCCGCTTTTTTTGCAACGGGTAGCTTTCTGGGTCCGCATGGCCGTACACGATGAGGTGTTCTGCCTGCAACTCCACCCGTTGCCCTTTGGCTGGGGAGGCCACCAACAGCCCCCGCACCCCAACTGCTGCCCCGGTGTGCAATTCGACCGCCACAGGATACAGGGGTGAGGTTTTGGGCACCAGCACCTGCAAATTGGCTAGGCAACTGCCGTCGTTGACTTCCAAAAAGCACAAGTCCTTCATTTCCCGCCGGGTGCGCACCCAGCCTTGCACCAGCACCGGCGTATCCGGGGGTGTTCGGTCGAGGAGTTCCTGAATGGGGGTCGCCTGCATGACCTAAAACTGGATCAACACATCCGCTACCCGCCCCTGACGGGCCACCGTTAACACCATCGCCCGGGGCTGCCGTTCCAAAATGGCACGCAGGGTCGCCGGGTTGTCGAGGGGACGACCGTTGACCGCCAACAGACGGTCCCCAGGCCGCAAGCCAATCCACTGGGCCAGGGAATTGGGTTCTACTTCCCGAATGGTCAGGGTTTCCGGGTCCAGCCATACCCCTAGCTGCACCCCCTCCCCCCGCTTGGCAAGAGGTGGATTGGGGTTGTTCCGGTTCTGGGCGATAAATTCCCGCGCCTGGAGTACGCTGGTGGCAAAGCCAATGCCAATGTTGCCGCCCAGCGGGCCGGGGCTGAGAATGGCGCGGTTGACCCCAATCAACTCCCCCCGCGAATTCAGCAGCGGGCCGCCCGAATTGCCAGGGTTGATGGCCGCATCGGTTTGGAGATCGCCGTTGGGGGCAATACGGCTGAGAATGCCGGTAGTGTAGGTACCTGCCAGCCCAAAGGGACTGCCAATCGCAAAGACCCGTTGCCCGACCTGAATCCCCTCCCGATCCGCCAAAGGCAGGGTAGGCAAACGCCCTTTCACATTCTCTAGGCGCACCAGGGCCAAGTCCCGCTGCCGGTCCGTGGCAATCACCCAACCCGTGTAACGTTCCCCCTTTTGGGTGACCACCTGCACCTGGGCAAACCCCCGCACCACGTGTTCCCCGGTTAGTACCAGACCGTCCGGGCTGATGATGCTCCCGGAACCGTTGTGATTCCCCGCACGAATCGTCACGACCGCCGGGCTGGCCTTGCGGTACACCTGGATGCTGACCTGCTCATCGCCCCCAAACCGGGTCTGCGCCCCTGCAGGAACTGCCCACAACACCGGCGCTGCACCGACTAAAGCGGCACTGACAATCGGCAACCATAGCGCTGAGGCACGCATAACGTCGGCAACCGAGGTTGACGTATTTTCTAGTTTAGACGCAGATGCACGCGCCAGGTTGCCCCCAGGGTCAGGGACGCACCCGCACCGGCGTTCCCACTTCCACCAGGTCGAACAATTCGGCAATATCCCTGGGGTACATCCGCACGCAGCCATGACTGACCGCCCGGCCAATGGTTTCCGGGTAGGGCGTGCCGTGAAACCCAATTGCATCCACCCCATCGCTCCAAAACCCGATCCAATGCCGACCCAGCGGGTTGCGGGGGTGTCGCGCCGGAATCTGCTGCCCGCTGGTAAAACTCTGCCAAACCGGGTCTTTCACCTTGACTTCCACCACAAAATCCCCCTGGGGCGTTTCCCAGCCGGGTTTGCCCACCGCGACCGGATAACTGCGAATCACCCGGTTGTCCTGCCAGACCCGCAGCCGCCGCTGGCTCAGACGCAATTCCAACCAGACGTGGGCCTGGACAGGGGCCAGCCCCAGCCACCACAAAAAGAGCGTCCAACCCGTTATGGCGCGCCAGTCCATCTGTCAGAATAGAAACGGTACGCTCAACCCCGATTATGGAACAGGACAATCTCCTGCGGCAATTGCTGCTATTGGGCATCGGCACCACCGCGCTGGTGGTGGACAAGGTACGGGAAGTGGGAGACGAATGGGTGCAAAACGGCCGCCTGCGCCCCGAACAAGCAACCGCCCTGATCAACGAGTTGGTAGGACGCCTGGGGCAAAGCAACTCCTGGGAAGCCCAAGCCCGCCGCCAAATGCGCGACCTCCTGCGGGAACTGGGACTCGCTAGCCAAACCGAGGTGGACGAACTGCGGGGACGGATTGACCGCCTCGAACGGCAGGTGCGGGATTTGGAAAACCGCCTCTGGCAATAGCCCGCCACCCTTTTTAGCAAGCCGCCGCCAGCGCTGCGGCCGTGTTGGGAACAAGCTGGTGCACCACTTCCAACACCCGCTCCGGCACCGGCGGTTTGGCCATGAAATCGTTGGCCCCGCACAATTTTGCCCGCACCCGGTCAATCACCCCGCCTTGCCCGGTGAGGATCACAATCGGCGTGTTCTGGAACGCGGCACTTTTGCGCAAAAACGTACACACCTCATAGCCATTGGTCTCCGGCATCACCAAATCCAAAAAGATCAGCACCGGTTTCTTTTGCAACAGCACCGACACCGAACGCAGGGGGTCCGTCACGCTCAGCACCTCATAGCCCACCGGCTCCAAAATGTGCCGCAACGCCTGCGCCACCAGGGGACTGTCATCCACACAGGCGATCACCGGACGCTGGGCAGGCACAGGCTTGGGCACCGCCTGCAGCACCGGCACCGGTAAATCGGGCACCTCCCGGAGAATCACCACCCCCTCTTCGATCAACGGGCGCAGCGAACCCGCCACCTGCTCCACCGGACGCCCCACCCGCTGGGCAATGTCCCAAAACGTCGCCTGCCCATCCACCACCTGGGTCAAATGCTGATAGGCCGCCGGCGACACCAAATTTTTCAACTTGCCCGGACGGTCAATCACCGGCACCCGCTCTAGCCCAATGGGCACCAAATGCTGCCACTGCTGCACCTGCGCCACCACCGTCTGCCACCAGTAATCCACCTGCACCAACATCCACCGCTGGGGGAGCTTTTGCCCGGCCTGCCACTGCATCTGCGGGGCCGGCGTCCCCTCCCGCGCCCAGGTCATCAAACATTCCAAAAGCGTGGCCTCCGACCAAGCCTCGGCAAACGCCTGCGCCTGCTCCTTGCTCACCTGCCCCTGGACAACCCCCTGCGCCACCAACGCATACTCCCAGGGCAACTCCGCCGGGACCCGTTGGGGTTGAGGACTGTACCCTGGACAGCATTGGGGCAACAACCGCCGCCACCGCCGCACCGGATGCACCCCGCCTGTGGCATACACCAACCGCCCCATAAATAAATAAAACTGCCAACGATGCGCCCCCAACTGCACCACCAGACACCCCGTTTCCTGATGCTGCTTCACCCACAGCAATTTGTTCCCTAACGTGTTCCAAATCGCCCCTTGCGTCATCCCAGTCCCCCTTCCAAAAGTTACAAATCGGTTACAGACACAGGAATTTTTTTATCTTTTTCTATTTAACAAATAAACAATCGTCCTCACCACGGTGCAAGCACCGAATCTCCGTAAAAACCGCTTCCCCAAACCTACGGAATGGCTCGCTGCGTATGGCAGGAAATTGGCAACCTCAAATTCCGGTCTTGCCCCAATTCCATCGTTTTTTACAGGCTGATAGAATTAATACAAAGTCTATACGTATTTTCCCAAGCAGCAGGTAGGAAACAATTAGAATTTCTTCATAAAAACGTAGTATTACTTCAAACATCCGTAAACTTGCCAGGACAGGGGTGGTGGTGCCGGGGACCACATCGCAATCGGCCAGAATCTGCTAGGGTAATGGAAGCGAGCCATTGCGCCCACGAGTGACCATGCTGGAGATGGGCATTACGGAGCCGGACGAGCTGTTGCGGCATTATCAAAAAGGCAGGCGGGACTTTGGCCGGATCGATCTAAGCGAAGCCGTGCTGATCCACATGGACCTAAGCGGCGTGAATTTGCAAGGGAGCAATTTGGTCTGGAGCAATGCCAGCGGGGCGATTTTGCGGGGGGCGGATTTCAGTTTAAGCAATTGTACGAAGGTCAAGCTCATTCAGGCGGATTTGCGCGAGGCGAACTTGAGCGGGGCGAATTTGAGCGGCGCGGATTTGAGTTGGGCGAATCTGAGTGGGGCCAATTTGAGTGGGGCGGATTTGAGCGAGGCGATTTTGAATGCGCCGGTGTTGGATGGTTGCAACCTCAGCCGGGTGAATTTGCGGGGGGCGCACCTGCGGGGGATCAATCTGCAGGGGGCGGATTTGAGCGGGGCGGATTTGAGCGGCTGCAACCTCAAGGAGGCGCTGTTGGCCCAGGCGAGTATGACGCGGGTGCTGTTGAGCGACGCCAACCTGAGTGGGGCCAATTTGACGGAAGCGAATTTGACCCGTGCTTGCCTGATGCGCGTCAATTTGTTGCGGGCGGATTTGCGGGGGATCATCCTCAATGCCGCCAACACGATCCGCCGGGAGACCATCAGCGGGGCGACCCTAAACCATGCCATTTTTATCGGGGCCTGTCTGCAGGGGGCCGACCTGAGCGGGGCCAACCTGAGTCAGGCCAACCTGAGCGGGGCTTGTTTGGAGGGGGCCAACCTGGCCGGGGCCAATTTAACCCAGGTGAATCTCACGGGCGCTGACCTGAGCGGGGCCGATTTAACCAGGGCGGATTTGGGGCGGGCGATGCTGGTGGGGGTGGACCTGAGTGGGGCCAGGATGCCGGATGGTTCGATTCGCGCTTAGGGGATCACGGCGTCAGCAGGTGATAAGCTAGAAGATGCCCTGAATTGCTGTGAACCTATGGAACTCACCTTACTCCTGGCGAAACTTCCGGAAGCCTACGCCGTTTTTGACCCCCTGGTGGACATCCTGCCGGTGATTCCGGTTTTGTTTCTCCTGTTGGCGTTTGTCTGGCAGGCTGCCGTGGGCTTCCGTTGATACCCACCTAACCCAGGAACTTGGGTCCCAACTCCAGGTGCGGGGCATAGACGGCCATTTCTCCCAGTTCGTTTTCAATTTCCAGGAGCCGGTTGTACTTGGCGACCCGTTCGCTGCGGCAGAGGGAACCGGTTTTGATTTGCCCTGCGTTGGTGGCGACGGCCAGGTCGGCAATGGTGGTATCTTCGGTTTCCCCGGAGCGATGGCTGATGATGGAGCGGTAGCCCCGGCGGGTGGCCAGGTTGATGGTTTGTAAGGTTTCCGTTACGGTGCCGATTTGGTTGAGTTTGATCAAAATGGCGTTGGCCACTCCCAGGTCAATGCCTTTTTGCAGGCGGGTGCGGTTGGTGACAAATAAATCATCTCCTACCAATTGAATCTTTTGGCCGAGATTTTGGGTGTGGATGCGCCAGTGCTCCCAGTCCTCTTCCGCCAGTCCATCTTCAATAGAAACAATGGGGTAACTGTGGGCCAATTCTTCCAGGTAGGCCAGCAATTCTTGCGGGGTGTGGGCTTGGCCATCGTAGGTATATTGCCCGTTTTGGTAGAATTCGCTGGCGGCCACATCCAGGGCAATGGCGATTTGTTCGCCGGGTTTGTAGCCGGCGCGTTCAATGGCTTGCACCAGCAATTCCAGGGCTTCCCGATTGGAATGCAAATCGGGGGCAAAGCCGCCTTCATCTCCCACATTGGTATTGAGTTTTTTCTCCTTTAAGACCTTTTTTAAGGTGGCAAAAACTTCCGCACCCCAGCGCAGGGCTTCCCGGAAACTGGCTGCCCCCACCGGCACAATCATAAATTCTTGAATGTCCACATTGTTGTCGGCGTGGACCCCACCGTTGAGGACATTCATCAGGGGGACGGGCAGGACGCTACTCATAGGGCCGCCCAGATAGCGATAGAGGGGTAAGCCCAGGGCATTGGCTGCCGCTTTGGCTACCGCCATGGAGACGCCGAGAATGGCATTGGCGCCCAGATGGCTTTTGTTGGGGGTGCCATCGAGGTCAATCAGGGCCTGGTCAATTGCCTGCTGGTCCGTCGCGTCCCAATCCAGTAATTCCGGTTCAATCACATCCATCACGTTGGCGACGGCTTTGAGAACGCCCGCGCCGCCGTAGCGTTGGGGGTCGCCATCGCGCAATTCATGGGCTTCAAACGTCCCGGTGGAGGCGCCGCTGGGCACCATTGCCACCCCCACATCCCCATCGGCCAAATCCACCCGCACAGCAAGGGTAGGCCGTCCCCGGGAGTCCAGCACTTCCCAAGCGCGAATGCTATCAATCGTGGTCGTGACCAGGGCAGACATACGCATTTCTCCAAGCTCCATTTGCATCCTAGGGGGAGTCGGCCCAATTTGCCGGGAACTTCACCAAATCTCAAGCATCCTCAGGCTAAGATAAACCTAGCGGGATGTAGCGCAGCTTGGTAGCGCATCTGCTTTGGGAGCAGAGGGCCGCAGGTTCAAATCCTGTCATCCCGATAGCCGATGGCTGGGGTGGAAACAGAACTGCCTCAAGAGTGGCAAAGGTTCAATGCTGCGTGGACACATGGGGATAGCTTGGTAGCTCCGTACTGCGGGGCGGAAAAGCCGAGAGCGACTCTAGGTTTGTAAATATGTTGTTAGGTGAGGTGCTCCTAGACAGGCAGCGGTGACAGACCCAAACAGTGGCAAATGTTTAGGAGATGCCCATGTCTTAACCAACCTGCTCTAATTCTCATTCATAAGAAAAATTTTTTCATTGAGTGTTTTGCCGGACTTGAATTTATAAACTTTTATTGCAGAGTTCAAGATTACGGCCTTTTTCCGTAAATCCAGACTGTAACCCATGCCGATTTCTCTCCTCAATTCCTACTTCTCCTCTATCCTCATTTCACACAATGTTAAATTTTTATTAAAAATGATTATAAATTCCCCTTGCAATCACATACCCAAGGCAATCATCAACGGCCACAGAATCAAGCCCACCAAAGCCAATTCTGCTAGGACAATAGCGCCACCAAAACACAAAAGCGCCCGCACCCAAGGCAATTGATGTTCCTGCGCCATTGACCGCACCAAATTGGCCACCACCCACAGATTAATTCCCAAAGAAAAAACCAATCCCAAACGGGGAGAAATTTTCAAGGCACTATTAGCCGCTCCGGTGAGCATCAACGGCCACAAACTCTGCGCTACTGCCGCCAACGTATCGGTCGCAGAACCAATGCCACCCAACAACTGCGCCAGTACGTGTAGCGCCGCTGACAGCCAAAACCAGCCCACCCCACCGCCTAAAAGAAATAGGAAAAACCAGCCCAACCAGCCAGCAGCACCGCTGTTGGTAAAACCGGCGGCATTAAAAGACAGAACGGTCAAGACTAACAAAATACTGACAATTGCCACCGGCATTGGGGGGCGACCCAGACCAGGGCGAAACCAACTGTTGTACAGGCCATCCAGGAGCATCATGGGGACTACTCCATCAGGGCAAGGGGGATTTTATTCCAGTACGTGAGGCGGTGCAGGCGTTGTTCTGGGAACCATTGGTCAAGGCTGAAACTGAATAATTGTTGAAACGATTCCCGCCAATCTGGAGTTAAATAATTGCGAATTACAGGTTCCGTTTTCCGTCCGGTTAATTCTTTCACTTTGTCCACCGCATCGTAATAATTCCCCAGAGAATCAACCAATTTGGTCTCCAAGGCAGCCGCACCGGTTAAAATCCGTCCATCGGCAACCTCTTGTAGCTCTTGGCGCGTTATTTTACCCTGACGACCTTGCAAAATCGCTTCAAAAAACTGTTGATAGGATTGATTCACAAAAGACTTGAGTAACTCGATTTCCCCCGGCGTGATCTGGCGATAGATGGAAGCAATATCCTTGAATTTGCCACTTTTAATCGTTGTTGTTTGCACCCCCACCTTCTTGAATAAATCCGTAAGATTTTGTACCTGCACAATTACCCCAATTGAACCGGTGAGCGTGGCAGGATTTGCCACAATATGGTCAGCAGCCGCCGCGACGTAATACCCCCCCGACGCCGCCACATCGGCCATCGCAGCCACAATTTTCACCTTGCCCTTTCGACGCACCCGCATCAATTCCGTAAAAATCGCCTGGGCCGCCGCAGCAGAACCTCCAGGGCTATTGATGTTGAGCAAAATGGCCTTCACCCCATCCCGTTCGGCACGGCGCACTGCGCGGATGATGGCCTGCGCCCCAACCACAGTGCCACCCCCCAAAGGACTGCTTTCCCCAGCAAAAGTAATCACACCGCTAATGGGAATCAATGCCACATCTGCCGTAGCGCTGCTGACGCTTGCCACCGGGTCAGGACGTGGTGCCGGAACCCCCCCCAACCAGTTGCCGAGAGCCGCCATCAAGCAAACGACAATCAGAGCCAGGGCAATCAGGCGGTCTTGACGCAGCATGAACCTACCCAAGCATCAGCACCTTGATCTTAAATCAGTGGAGTCGGTCGTGGTTAAGACTGCAGACTAGCGGGACGAACTTTGATTGGCCAATGCCGCCAAACGCTCCTGTTGGTCTTTAATAATACAGGCTTGAATCAGGGGATCAATATCCCCCTCCAGCACTTCCGCCAGGGGGAAATTTTGGTTCAAACGGTGATCCGTCACGCGATTATCTTTGTAGTTATAAGTGCGAATTTTTTCTGAACGGGCCCCCGTTCCCACTTGCGAACGCCGCAGAGAACTCACCGACTCTTGCTGCTCTTGCAGTTGCATGTCGTAGAGTTTTGCCCGCAACAATTGCAACGCCCGCTCCTTATTTTTTAGCTGCGTGCGTTCTTCTTGGCAGTGAATATGAATGCCCGTCGGTTTGTGAAATAAATGCACCGCTGTTTCTACCTTGTTCACGTTTTGCCCCCCGGCTCCCCCCGAACGCGCAGTGGTGATTTCAATATCGTTGGGGTCGATCTCCACCGTCACCTCGTCCACTTCCGGCATCACCGCCACCGTCGCCGTTGAGGTATGTACCCGCCCGGACGCTTCCGTCACCGGCACCCGTTGCACCCGATGGGTCCCCGCTTCAAACTTCAGTTTGCTGTACACCCGGTCGCCTTCGATTTCGAGCACCACTTCCTTGAACCCACCAGACTCCGCCGGGGACTCGCTGACCAAGCGCACCCGCCAGTTTTGCCGTTCTGCATAACGGCTGTACATCCGCATTAAATCCCCCGCCCAGATACTCGCTTCATCGCCACCTGCCCCAGCGCGAATCTCCAGCATGATATTTTTATCGTCGTTAGGGTCTTGGGGCAGAATGAGAATTTTGAGCTCCTGTTCCAACCGGGCCAGCCGCTCCGTGAGGGTCGCCACCTCCTGTTGCACCATTTTTTGAAATTCCGGGTCTTTCGCCGCCTCTTTCGCCAGCTGCTGCGTCTCAAACAACTCCTGCTGTACCCTTTTCCATTCCGTAAATGTATTGACGATAGCTTCCATCGCCGCCCGGGCTTTGGTGATGCGTTGCAACTCCTGAGGGTCCGTCGCTACCGCCGGGTCAGCCAACTGGCGATTCAAATCTTGATAAGTGCTTTCAATCGCTTGCAACTTTTCCAGGAGATAGGCTTCGGCCATAGGATAAAATTACCAATCGTTTCTTCCCATGATGCCATTATTTTAGCTTACAGGATGAACTGGCAACCGGCAGGTCAGATTTATCAAGACCGGTTCGCGACGGTGATCACGGGAGATGGTAGCCCAACCATCCGGGATTTAGGCACAGCAAATCAGGAATGTATGCACCATAGCGGGGGGGCCTATCAAGAAACCCAATATATCTATGGCGAAGCCATCCGAGTTGTAATAAAAACCTGTCCCAATCCCCACTTTTTAGTCGTCGGTTTAGGTTTGGGTTATATTGAAATCCTCATTGCTTGTGAGTGGTTAAGGTGCCAACCATCAGGTCATTGTCAAGTAGTGAGCTTTGAAGCAGAACGCTATTGGCGAGAGCAATTTCAATACTGGTTAGCCGGTGAACCCTCGGAAATAGGAGCCATTCAGCAACTGCGGGATGAAAAATTTATGCAAGACTATCCGGCGGAAATGCCCCAGGTGCGTCCTTGGCTCCGTCAACATTTAACTCTCGAAACAGAACTTACCTATTTACCCCGTTGGCAAAACCGCATCCACGGCATCTTATTTGACGCTTACAGTGCCAAAACCTCTCAGGAGTTATGGCAAGAAGATTATCTAATTAAACTCCTACAATACTACAGTGCCCAACAATGCTTATTTGTGACCTACGCCAGCACCGGCAGTCTCAAAAGAGCCTTAAAAGCCGCTGGTTTTCGCATTCATCAGCGTCCGGGATTTCAAGGGAAAAAAGAGTCAACCTGGGCGACCAAAAACCTATAGATGTGGCCCTATTTAACCCATTTTCTTAGCTTCCATATACAGGGAATTTGGTTTGTAAATACGCCCATCGGGTTCCGTATCCAAGTGAAAGCCAGGCCAATCATCTAAGTAGCTCTTAGTAGGGGTTTGGACGCAAATCTCGGTAAATCCTACGGCTGCGAGCAGGGCACCCAAAGAGTAACTATCGTACATCCATTGATGCACTTCGCCAGAGTTGCGAAAGCGGCTGATTGTAAGCAACTCATACTCCTGAGCAAGCAGCAAAGCCAGTAATTTCTCTTTAATTTCCGAGGGTAATCGCCCGAGCTGAGCGGGCAAGCGACGTATCCATTGTTTGGGTCGCCAAAATAAATGATATTTCAGCCTCTGCCATGAGGAATTAAATTTTTGCCCTGCGGGTCGAGGAACATTCGATGCCGTGCGAGCACGCTGGATAAGTTCTTGGATTTCTTTTCCCCCTCGCTGTAAAACGTAATCATGGGCAGGAATCTCCGGTTGTTGTAAATACTGTAGCATCATTCCCCCTGGCGTTTGCCGCACCACTTGGTCGTACAGTTCCAACATGATCCAATCGTATTTACTCCGAGCATCAGCGACACCTGAGCGAATTTCATCTAGGATATGTAGGTATTCACGAACGATATTTTCCAAATCGGGAACGACAATACGAATAATTCCCCCCGGTTTTAAGACGCGATAGCATTCATCCAGCAACCTCTTGGCCTCAGCACAGGTGAAATGCTCTAATACATGAGAATGATAAACGAGGTCAAAAGAATTCTCGCCAAAAGGGAGCTTTTTCCTCAAGTCAATAGCCAAGACGCCGGGATGACGAACGGCAAAATCTACATTCAGCCATGCTGCTGATTCGACATAGCGGTTGCCACAGCCAAGATTTAAGTATTTTGCCACAGGATACCCCTCGCTGTTACGATTTTTTAGCCATCCATTGAGCCAATCGCTCTGACAATTTCTCCAATCGCCGTCGCCAACGATAAAAGGCAGAACGTTTAGGCATACCAAACGCTCGTTGCCACATGTACTCATCTGCTAACTTATGGCACACCACAAAAGGGGGATGACGCATCGCTGCCAACTCCAAATCAGCAGTTGCTAAATTGGCATTTTTATCCTTGGGGTTCCGTGTATGAGCAGCATCGTCCCGAAACCCTAAATTACTAACCATATTCACCCGCGGTATGATGCTCAATCCTCCCTGGGACCAACAGGCAAAACTCCAGAAGTAATCCCAGGTGTCAGGATACTGGTCATAAAATGCAGCATCCAAAACTCCTTGCCAGTAGCTGGCTTCTTGGGGATTAGGGTGAATCGCTGCTAATAAATCTAATTGCTTAAATTCCGTCCAGAGTTGCGGTTGATCCTGCCAATAGCGCCACGCCCTACGCCACGTAGCCCAACCCCAAATAGGAGCATATTTAGAAAAATAATAACTATACGGGGAACAGGTTCTGCCATCGAGGAAATTATTGCCACTGATGACCCATATCCGCTCATCATCACGATAATAACGGAGTAGGATTTCACAAAAGCCAAAAAAGGTCGGCACTGGCAAACAATCATCTTCCAAAATAATGGCTTCTTCCACGTAAGAAAATGCCCAACTAATGCCGCTAGATACCCGCTGTTTACAACCTAAATTACTGTCCGCATAGTTTTTGTAAACATCACATTTCCAGTCAATATCCTCAATCAGAGCGCGCGCCTGGGCACACCGTTCTGCTTCGTCCGCATTGCGTGGCCCATCGGCGACAACAAATAGGGTTTGCGGACGAGCGTTGCGGATGCACGCCAACACTCTTTGCGTTAAATCAGGACGGCGAAAAATCAAAAAGATAACGGGTGTCGCCAAGCTCACAAAATCCTACCTCAAACAAGGAGCAAATAAAAGGAGCAAATAAATTGGTAAACCCTATGATAACTTATTAAAAGATAACTTATTAAAAAAATTTAGGCACCTGTCAAGGTTGCCTTTGAGGGGCAAATATCGCTCAATAAACATTCATGACAGCGGGGATGGCGAGCGGTACAGGTTTCTCGCCCATGATAAATCACCCGAATAGACCAATTTTCCCAATCAGGTTGGGGGAGTAATTCAATCAAATCCCGCTCAACCCGAATCGGATCACTGTGTTCGGTTAGCCCCAAGCGGTAGGACACGCGCTTGACATGGGTATCTACTGTTACCCCGGCATTGATTCCGTAGGCATGGGCCAGCACTACATTGGCCGTTTTGCGCGCCACCCCCGGCAAGGTAAGCAATTGGGACATTTCTTTGGGAACTTTACCCCCAAATTCACTCATAATTTTCCGGCAGGCACCCTGAATGTGACGGGCTTTGTTGCGGTAAAAACCGGTGGGTTTGATGAGCATTTCTAACTCGCGCAAATCAGCCGCCGCTAGCGCTGCCGCATCTGGAAACCGGGCAAACAAAGCAGGGGTCACCTGATTGACCCGCTCATCGGTACATTGCGCCGAGAGAATGGTCGCAACCAGCAATTGCACAGGTGTTTGATAGTTTAAGGTGCAGGTAGCGTCAGGATAACGCCGCTTGAGACGGACTAAGGCTTCATTGGCTCGTTGTTTCCGCGCAGCGATTCGGCGCACAATTGCCATGACCTCTGCTGAAATAAAGACTTTGGCTTTTAGTATAGCGATTTTCCTAATAAAATTCCTGCCCCAAAAACCTTCCGCTTGCGTCCTTGTCGGAACTTCCCCTGCCCTTAACCTATCGTTGATGAACCATTATCACCAGAAAACTGTCTCGCTTTATTCTCACTAGGGAGGATAGGCAACTTGTTTACAAGCCCAAATCTGTAGCGACCCGGTGGGCACAGGCAAACCCGGAAAATGCCACCGCATTGAGTCCCTGCCCAGGAAAGGTACTGTCGCCAACACAGTACAATCCCGGTACACTGGTGCGGTTGAACGGCATGAGGAGCAACCCAGGGAGGGAACGCCGGGGCATCGGGCCGTAGGTGCCATTGATGCGTCCCAAAAACCGGCGGTGTGTGCGGGGTGTGCCAATTTCCATGTAGTCCAAATCCTGATCCAACCGGGGAAACAAGGCCAACAATCGCTCAATAATTTGCCCGGCCATTGCTTCTTTGCGTTGTGCATATGCCAGCGGCGACAGACCCTCCCAATCGGCCAACCAACAGGGGGTAAATACGTGCAAAATATGATGCCCAGGGGGGGCCAAATCCGGGTCCAGGAGCGTCGGAATGGAAATAAATAAGGTTTGATAGGGTGCTTCCATTTGTGCCCAATCATCGAGAACAACATGATGACAATCGGTGTCTTTAGGAATGGCACTTTGACGCACCCCTAGATGCAAACTGAGGAAGCTGGGCGAGGGTTGATACCAGCGCCGCCAACGTTGTTCCGCAGGGGGAATATCGGTTAACAAATGACCAAAGGTATCCCAGCGGGTGGCATTGGAAATAATGCGGCGGGCGCGATAAACATCCCCAGTTGCACAGACCACCCCAACGGCTTGGCGATTTTCAACCAGAATTTGCGTCACCCGGCTTTTATAACGAATTTCCCCCCCGTATCGTTGCAAACCCGCTACTAGTTTTTGGGCAATTTGGCCGACGCCGCCTTTAGGATAATGAATCCCGCCGTAATGCCGATCCGAAAATACCATCCCCGCATTAATCATAGGGGTTTTCTCAGCGGGAACCACCGACCAAATATAGCATTCTAGGTCAATAAATTTCAGTAACTCCGGGTCACGGATGTATTTGCGGGCAATGTTCCCCACATTCCAGGGCAAATAGGCCGCCAATCCCAAACAGGCCCAGGGATTTTGGGTAAAGACCCGCCACAGATAACGCGGTTCTTCCAAGGATAAAAGTTCGATGGAATTGAGATAATTAAAAACCCGCCAACATTCATCATAAAACCCCCGGATGCCCCGCTTTTCGTGAGGAAATAGGGCACTAAGTTCAGCTAAAAATTTCTCATAATCCCGATGCACGCGCACCTGGCGTTGACCGGGCAAGTGATAATGCACCTGCACCGGGTCAGGAATGGTGGCAAGTTTTTGATCCACGGCAGCGAGGGCACGGGTCAGCAAATTGGTGGTGCCTTGGGTGCCCAGTCCAAAAATCATGGAAGCGCCCACGTCAAAACGGTAGCCCGACCGCTCAAAATAACCCGCACTCCCGCCGGGAATGAGATATTTTTCTAAGACCAAAACTTTGGCGCCCCGGCGTGCCAGTTGACTGGCGGTGACCAGCCCCCCGATACCGGCGCCGATGACAATGGCATCCCACTCGGTCACTGTGGCATTCCCCTTGACCCCGTTTTTTAGTGTACTGCGCCCCGGTGTTACCAGCAGGTTCGCACTCCTACAATAGGGGGAAATCCAAGGGAACAAGCGATGAAATTTTTGGTGGTGAAACACGTGGTGGTCGAGGGGTTGGGGGTGTTTGCCCCTTGGTGCGCCCAGGCGGGGATCGGCCTGGATTGGGTGGAATGGGAACGGGGAGATACGTTGCCCGATGCTCAGGGATACCAGGCGGTTTGGGTGATGGGGGGGCCAATGAATGTGACCGACGAGGCAGAATACCCCTGGTTGGCGCTGGAAAAGCAATGGATTCGCCAGGTGGTGGAGACCTACCAAATTCCCTACATGGGGGTGTGCCTGGGGGCGCAGTTGCTGGCCGTCGCCCTGGGAGGAACGGTCGGCGCCATGACCAAGCCGGAGGTGGGTTTGGGGCCGGTGTATTTGACGCAATTGGCCAAGCAGCATCCGCTCTTTCAGGGGGTGCCGGAGCGGTTTTTGGCGCTCCATTGGCATGGGCAGGAGGTGAAAACCTTGCCGCCCCAGGGGGTGCTTTTGGCTTCTTCAGACCACTGCCGGGTACAAGCCTACGCCGTGGGCGAGCATGCCTTTGGCATCCAATTTCATGCCGAGGTGGAAGCCCAAACCGTAGCCGACTGGAGTCAATTACCCGCCTATCGCGCAGCGCTGGAACAGGTTTTGGGGCCAGCAGGGTGTGCCGAATTAACCCAGACCGTCACCGCCCAATTGCCCAACATCACGCCCATTGCCCAACAGTTATGGGCCAATTTTTACCAGATCGTCCGACATCGCTGGGCAACTTGATTCATCAATTTGATTTCCCCCAATAATCAATAAATTCCTGGGAATAACTTTTTCACTGTTTGTTGATAGGTACGGTATTCTGGGAATTTGGCGGTTAACCATACTTCCTCTTGGGTGGCTTTGCGGTCAAAAAACCACGCCAACAGGAGTACCCCAATCCCATGCCATAAACTCATCTGCCACAGGGCATAAGCCAACGCCAGAACAATCACACCGGCGTAAATCGGATGGCGCACCCAACGATAAACACCCGTCGTTACCAAGCGGCTGTCATCGGTCGGGTAGGGCAACGGCGTTAAATTCTGTCCCAAATGCCAAATACCACCTATACCCAAACCCAATCCCACCGCTCCCAGGGCAATCACAAGCGGTAATTTGAGGCTCAAGGGTAATGTTCCTATAGGAACAACAGGGAGCAAAAGGAAAACCACACCTAAAACAGTTTGCCCAAGCACCCAGTATTCCCCCCGTTGATTGCGCCACCAATCCCCACGAAAACCCCACTTTTCTAACATCTCCATTTCCTCCCGTTTAAGTTAAACCCGTTATGAAACTGACCATAACACCTGTTATTGCCCCGATCCCCAAGCCTATCGCTGGGTGCCATTTTAGCTTGCCAATCACCAATAGGGCAACCCCAAGTAATAGCATATTGATCCCAATCCGCAGGGGTTGTTCTCCGGGAATAATGGCAGGCAATAGGTTAATCGCAGCAGACAAAACCATGCCAACCACAGCGGGGTTAACCCCTGACAAGAAGTGTTTGACGGGCTGTAAATGCCGCACCTTTTGATAATAGCGAGACAGGATAAACATCAAGATAATTGAAGGTAAAAATAAACCGATGGTGGCGACCATTGCCCCGCTCAATCCCCCAACCCGAAAACCAGCAAAAGTGGCAATCACTGCAATTGGTCCCGGCGTGAGTTGACTAATTGCCACCCCATCAATAAATTCCTGTGGCGTCAACCAGTGCAAATGGTCAATTAATAACTGTTTCAGCACCGGAATCAGGACAAAACCACCCCCAAAGAATACCAATCCTACCTTCACAAACGTTAAACCCAAGGTGAAGAAATCAACAGCCTGGGGTGGCACGACCGTGTTGGTTGCCGAGGCGATTTGGTGGGGTAAAACCTGCATGGCTAACGGTAAACCAATGACCGCTTGGGGCTGATTGACAGACTTTTTGGCGGGGGGTTTGCGGGGGGTCAATTTGAGCAGTAAACCAACCACCCCTGCTGTGCCAAGAATCAAAATGGGATTAATGCGCGTTAAACTGCCAACACAACCCGCTAAAGCTAGTCCCAAGGCAATTTTAGAGCCAATCGCCTTTTGTCCCATAGACCAAGCCGCCAGGAGAATAATGCCAATCACCACCGGCGCAATGCCGTCTAAAACCGCCTGCAAAGAGGGAATTTGATTGAATGTGAAATAGAACCACGATAGAACGATCACCGCCAGCAAAGAAGGGAGCAAAAACAGCAGACTTGCCCATAAACCGCCCCAAAACCCATGCAGCCGATAGCCAATAAATAAGGCGGCATTGACCGGAAAAGAACCTAAAATTTGACCGAGGGCGACCCCATGCAAAAACTCTTCCGTTTCCAAACACCGCCGCCGTTTGACAAACTCATCTTCCATGAGGGCAATCATGGCAATGCCCCCCCCGAAACCAATGGAACCTAATTTGAGAAATAGCCACATCATCTCGGTTAAGCTGGGCATTTTTTGCGAATAGTGCCCCTCTGGAACTGGAATGTCTGTCATGCGCTTGCCTCCGAAATATCAAAATTGCTAAGTAATTGCTAAGTCATTAAAGGTGGTTGATCACCCGTTGCATCATGGCACTGGCATCCAGGGCCATCTCCTTCGCCTTCGCAGCGTGCATCATCCAAAATGGAGCACCTCTCCACAACAAAGACGAGGACTTGGTCAAAATCCATCGCCACCGGGCGCTGAAAATCGTACATCCCTCCCTCCCCAAGGACTGACTGTCCCTGCTTGCCACCAAGGACAAACATTCTGTATATTGAATATATAACTATTTAGTTAAATACGTCAACAGTTGTTTTGAGGTGTGGGTATGGCGAACGTGGTGGTGATTGGGGCGGGCCTAGGGGGGTTACCGGCAGCCTACGAGTTGCGGCACCTTTTAGGGCGGCAGCACCGGGTGACGCTGGTTTCCGAGTTCCCCCAGTTTACGTTTGTCCCCGGGCTGGTGCAGGTGGGGTTGGGGCAGATTCCCCTGGCGCAGGTGCAGTTGGATGTGGCGATGCTGGCTGGCTACCACAACCTGGACTGGGTGCAGGGGCGGGTTCGACGCATTGACCCGGTGGTGCGGCGGGTGTACACGGCGGATCGGGAATTGGCCTACGACTATAGCTAAGCAGGCAAAGGTTGGCATATAGAGCAGATGACTGAATCGATAAGGTCATGAAGGTTTTGGGTTGTAGATGTCATGGTTTTTCTAACTCTTTGCTTGATTCTATGCCATGGATGCTCAA
>Ga0197142_1000757_pt1 | contig 30147 bp, 26 predicted proteins | sample GBS60_MetaG_FD_148614 | JGI IMG/M metagenome (GOLD analysis project Ga0197142, IMG submission 148614) | Sediment microbial communities from Great Boiling Springs, Gerlach, Nevada, United States - GBS 60_MetaG | ecosystem: Environmental > Aquatic > Thermal springs > Hot (42-90C) > Sediment... | reverse complement strand
CTCCAGCAGGGGGTGTTCGTCGGGCGCGAGGGTCTGCACAAGTGCGTCGCGCAGGCGTGTGTGCGCGTCGAGCGCGTTTTCGCCCAGCAGCAGGTTGAGCGGTTTGGGGTTCTCGGCGGCGCGGCGGCGCAGTCCCGCAGCGATGAGCGGGGCTAACTGCGGCAGTGCGTTGACGCCGACGGCGGTCGAGGCGACCTCGGCGCGTGCAAACGCAGCGGCGACCGCTTCGGCGTCTTGGGCGTCGATGGCGGAGACGGGGGCAATTCGCTCGCGTTCACCGTCAGTCCATTCGAGCCAGCAGGCACGATGGCGGGTGAGGCTCGCGACGAGGTCGGCGCGTGTCTCCACGAAGACCGTCTCGAAGCCGGAGCGGGCGTAGAGTTGGGCGAGAAACCCGCGCCCAATCTTGCCCGCTCCGAACTGCAGCGCCAGCAACGCAACACCCCGTAGGTTAGTTGTCGCCCTCCGCCCCGAAGTTGAACAGCACCACCAGCAGATCCAGGTCGTTCACGACACCGTCGCCGTTGATATCTGTCTGCGAACTGTCAGAGCCGAAGTCGAACAACACACTGAGCAGATCAAGGTCGTTAATAATATTATCTTCATTCACATCGCCGTTGATGAGGTCAAACACCAACCCGGACACATCCCTGTCGAGCGAGACACCACGCACAATCCGTGTGAGGCTGGTCGGCGCACGCACGGCGATGTCGAAAGTGCCTTGCCTGATAGAGGTGTAGGTCGTGAAAGCGCCCGAAGCATTCGTGTTGAAGGTACGCTGGTACCGAAGGTTCTGCGTGCCTGGCTCATAGATTTTCATCTCAAAGGGGACGAGGTTCAGATTCGCTCGGTCAAAGTTAATTTGCCCCGAGATAAAACGACGCACGGGTGCATAGTCTGTAATCAGTACATCGTACCAGCCTCCCGCGCGCCCTCCCTGGTAATTGAATCCTTCTACTAGAATGTAGTAAATGCCTGCAGGCAGATTCCTTAGGGTTATCATCGAAGTGTATGGGTTGAATGGATCGTGTGATTCATCGTCGTTAGTTTCTAACGGGTTGAAAGCCGAATTATAAACTGTGATAACGGTGTCTGTGGCACCGAAGGTGCGCACAGTGAGGCGACCTGCCCCGATCTCGATTCGGTAGTAGTCGAGATCGAACTGGCGATATTTCAAGAACCCGTTCGAAATCAGGGTGAAGTCGTCCGCCAAGTTGCCCACATCTGTCGCTGTGCCAAAGGAGTCGTTGCTACCGTTGACCTCATAGGGGTCGTAGTCGCGTGCAGCGCTGCCGTCAAAAATGCGCAGCGTGTAGCGGAACCGTGCAAATACTCCTGCGGCATTAACGGCTCGTGCCCGCACATAGTAGACGCCTGCGCTAAGCGAGAGAGTGATGCCTGCATCGCTGTTGGTAAATGAGGTATCGCGATTGCCCAAATTGCCGTTATTCGGGTCATCGTCGTCGTTTTCGGCAACAAACCCCCCGCTGGCATTGAAGATTGTTAGCAGTGAGTCGAAGGGGGAGTCCAATCGGAACGAATAGGTTCCGCTCTGCGCCAATTCGACGCGGAAGTAGTCTTGGTCTCCGTCGGGGTCGATGAGCCCGCGCACGACCTTCATGCGTCGGGTGTTTGATGAATCGACGCCGACCACGCCCAAATCGTTTGCTTGTGCGAGAGTGTCGTTGCCTTCCGTTTCGTTAGAAAAGTCGATCGTGAGTGGTTGCGCTGCCACCAGCGCAAGCGTCGTAATAAGACATCCGAACAGGCTCGCTGTCTTCCTCATCGTAGGGCTCCTTTCCTGCGCCTCTATTATAGCATACTTTTGCCCTAAAGGTAGCCCCTTTCGCGCAAACTGGTATAGTTGCCGTCACCGAGGATGAGGTGATCGAGCAGGGGCACGCCCAGTAGTTCGCCTGCCTCTTGAAGTCGCTTGGTGATAGCGATATCCTCGGGGCTGGGAGTTGGGTCGCCGCTGGGGTGATTGTGAATGGCAATCCAGCATGCTGCGCCTTCGCGCACCACGATGCGGTACACCTCGCGCGGATGCACCAGACTGCTGTCCAGCGTGCCGATGGAGATGGTCTCCGTGCGCAGCACGCGGTTTTTGGTGTCCAGCAGCATGGCGAGGAAGTGCTCGCGTTTCTCGGCGACAAACTGCAGGTGCATCAGTTGATAGACATCTTCGGGGGAGCGGATTTGGGGGCGGTCGTGGAATTGGCTGAGCGCAACGCGCCTGCCGAGTTCCATCGCGGCGGCGATTTGGGTGGCTTTTGCCAGCCCCATGCCTTTGATGCCCGCCAACTCTTGGACGCTGGCGTGCATTACGCCGCGCACGCCGCCGAACCGCTCCAAGAGGTGCTGCGCCAACTGGAGTGCAGACATCTGCGCTGTGCCTGTGCGCAGCAGGATCGCGAGCAGTTCGTACTCGCGTAGGCTGGCGGCGCCCCAGTGCGCGAGTTTCTCGCGCGGTCGCTCTTCGGGGGGTAGCTCGCGAATGGTGGTGTAGCGTTCCATCATAGCCACCGTTTGAGGCGTGTGTGCGCCCAATCAAGCAGCGAGTGTGTCGCGCCGCCTGCCACCAGCCCAATCACGAGGGCAATCATCTCGCGCTGGTAGGTGAACGCCCAGTCGGTGGCGTGCAGCAGCCAGCTGTGCGGATCGACTTGCATCGCCAGCCCGACGCGCGCAGCGAGCCAGTTGAACGCGAGTATTGCCAGTGTCAACACACCCAGCAGATACACCACGCGTAGCAGCGGTCCGATGCCTAGTCCGTGCGAAATCCAGCTGCGATGGGGCACGAGCTTTTGGTAGGGGTACCAAATCACGCGTAGGGGTCCCCAGCGGCGATATGCACTGGAGTTGACATCCAAGTCGCTGGAGAGCCAGATGCCTGAGAAGGTGTAGCTGGCGATGGCAAGCCACGCCAGCGGTCGTGTTTCGGGCGGTAAATATAGCCCTGTGAGCGGGATGGCGCCCAGCGCGGTACCCAGTGTCACCCAGTCGTGCACTTTTCCTGAGGGCATCTTAGGCGCGTGCAGCCTCCTGCATCTTCTGGATGGCGCGCGATTCGAGTTGTCGCACGCGCTCTTTGCTTAGTCCCAGTCGTTTGCCGACCTCTTCGAGGGTCATCGGCGGTTCGTCGCCCAGCCCATAGCGCAGACGGATGACCGCCTTCTCACGCTCGTTGAGCGTGGTCATCAGGCTCTCCCAGTCAACGGCGCGCTCCCATTCAGCTTCGGTCTCGTCGGCGATGATGTCCGCCAAGATAGAGCCATCACTGTCGCTAATAGGCATTTCGAGCGAGATGGGCTTGGCGACCGCGTGCATCAGTTCACGCACCTGTTCGGGGTGGAGCTTGGCGCGCTGAGCGACCTCATGGACGGTCGGTTCGCGTCCCAACTCCTGTTGCAAAAGCGCAGAGGCTTGCCGTATCCGCTGCAGTGTTTTCGCCATGTGTTCTGGAATCCGAATTAGGGATGCTTGTTCCCGCAGCGCACGCGAGATGGTATGGCGAATCCACCAGGTGGCGTAGGTGCTGAATCGGCTCCCACGATTGGGGTCGAACTGCGCAGCGGCACGCAGCAGTCCGAGGTTCCCCTCTTGAATCAGATCAATCATCGCCAGTCCGCGCCCTGCGTAGTGTTTTGCGACCGAGATGACTAGTCGCAGGTTGGCGTGAACCAGCTGTTCGCGTGCCTCCTCGTCGCCCTCTGCCGCGCGAATCGCCAATTCGTGTTCCTGCTCTGCCGAGAGCAGTGGCGCGCGCGCGGCTTGGCGCATCCACCACTGCACCGCGTCGTCAATCTCCTCGCGTTCCACCCCCTCGATAAAGCGGTCTGCATGCTCGGTCACTTGGCGCAGCTCGCGTTCAGACGCTTCTGTCGTTCCGACGACTCGTATCCCCTGCGCTTCGAGGCTTTCCAGTACAGCCTCGACCGCATCGGGGGTCAGATCCGTCTCAGGCATGAGTGCAAGCAGGTCGTCTATTGTAACATAGCCACGCTGACGTCCATTCTCGATCAACTCTCGCAACTCGTCGGATGTTAACCACTGCTCCATCGCGAACCCTCCGTCCGCTCTATAGATTCGACTCGCACCCGCCAGTATTCCTGCAACTTCTCGGCATTTTGCGAGTCGATTTGAGCGGCGAGTTGGGCGCGTTTACGGCGCAGGGCATACTCATGGAGCCGTTGGAGGCATCCTTCTGCCCACGCTGGACTCATCGGAGGCGTTTCTTGCATCATAAGTGCGCTGAGAATCGCTCGCAACGGCTCGTCCGCAAGGTATCGGAGCAGTTCAGCAGGGTCTTCGTAATGGTAAGGTGGTTTAGGCAGCGCCAGCAGTGCCGTTGCCAGTTGCGCATGGAGTGGAACCTGCCATTCAATTTCGGGCAGTTGATCGAACACGCGGGCAGCGGATTCGGGGTGGAGCGTTGCCCGCAAGACTTCACGCTCCGCTTGTAAGACGGCTTTTGGGACGCCCGATGGCTCTGGTAGCGCGGGCGTTTCGGCGGGTAGGGGCACGATGGGCGCTGGGGCGCGTCGACGGCTGCGCACCCGACGCTGCAACTCGCGCTGGAGCGTTTGCAAAGCCGCCTGCGGGCTGGTCAGATATGCGGGTGTCAACGGCGCCAGCCGTTCCAAGCATGCCAGTTGGTCTAGCTCGCTGGGTAGCCCCTGCGCCCAGTCTAGCCCGCGCTCAACTATTTGCGCTTTGAGGGCTGGCTCCAGCTCCAGTGGGTTGCGTCCGCCTGCATGCTCGCGGACAATCTGCTCGATTCCGAACTGGGCGAGGGGCACTGCATGCTCAAGCGCGCGTTGGAGTACTGCCGCACCCTGCGCCCGCAGCAAGCTGTCAGGGTCGTCGCCTTCGGGCAGGCGCACGACCAGCGCAGGGATACCCGCCTGCGCCAGCACCTCGCCTGCACGCAGCGCGGCGCGCACGCCCGCCAAGTCCGAGTCGAACATCAGGTACACGCGCTCCACCAGCCGCTTCAGGCGCGCGGCATGGTCTGCAGTGAGCGCCGTGCCGAGTGTCGCCACGCTGTGTGTAAAGCCGTGTTGGTGGAGCATGATGAGGTCTAAGTAGCCCTCCACAATCAGCGTGGCTTTCTGACGCAGGATGGCACCCCGCGCCAGGTGCCAGCCGTAGAGCATGGTGCGCTTCTCGAACAACGGAGTTTCAGGGCTGTTGAGGTACTTGGGCTCTTCGTCGCTTAGTGTGCGTGCGCCGAAGGCGACCACGCGTCCTGAAGCGTCGTGAATCGGGAAGGTGATGCGGTTGCGGAATCGGTCGTAGTAGCCGCTGCCGTCGTCGCGCGCCTTGAGCAGTCCCGCCTGTTCCGCGTCTTCGAGGGTGAAATTGTGTCGCTGCAGGAAGCGCAGGAGGTGATTCCAGCCGTCGGGTGCGTAGCCCAGTTCAAACGCTTGTATGGTTTCGGGAGTTAGCCCGCGTTGGGCAAGGTAATGCTGCGCGTGTGGCGCACGGCGCAGACACTGACGATAGAAAAAGTTGGCTGCGTACATGAGCCGACGCAGCCGATCGAGTGTATTCGGAGCTTCTTGGGGGAGCGCCTCCTCGTGCAGTTCAAGTCCTGCGCGTTCCGCCAAGCGGCGCATCGCCTCGCGGAACGACAGCCCCTCCATACGCATCAGGAACGCGAAGGCGTCGCCCGACGCGCCACAGCCGAAGCAGTGAAATCGGTTCAGCGCGGGGCTAACATGGAACGAGGGCGTCTTTTCGGTGTGGAACGGGCAAAGCCCCTTGAAGTTTCTGCCCGCCCGTTCCAGTCGCACATAGTCGGAGACTAGCTCAACGAGGTCGATGCGCTCGCGGATTGCCTCGCGCAGGTCGCGCAAGTAGGTTCGCCTCCCTTAGATTGCAGGACCGGACATGCTGCCCCCGCTGCGCGGCGCACCGCCGGAGGGAGGTGCACCGAACGGATTCCCTGAGGGTGGTCGAAGCCCGTCGCCAGCGCCCCGCGAGTCGCTGCCACCGCCCAGCTCAGTGAACCCCATACCCATTGTTGGGACGCCCGCCGCAACAAAGATGCCCGTGACACGGTTCGTTTTCGCATCAAACTGGAACGCGACGCCCAACTTGTTGTAGCGAATCACATAGATATTGCCTCTGGCAGCGAAGTCGTCGTGCGCTCCATAGGCAAGTACCACTTTACTGTAGGGGTCGCCCAGACCGATTCGGCGGCTGGTGCGCACGCGCGGGTCGGGGCGTTGTCCATACGCGCTGATTTGCACCACGCGCCCATCCTTATTGAACTGAAACAGATAGGTCGAGCCGCTCTTCGAGCGATACAGGTAGACAATCTCACGCACGATGCGCGTCTCGTTGGTGTTGTCAAACTCGCTGGGCGGGGACTGAAACGACGACTCGCTTTGTCCCTCGCGTGAGGTGTTGCTCTCAAGTTCAGTAAGCGCAAGTTGCACATCCGTAATCCGTGTCGGGTTGCCAAACGCGCGCAACACTTGCTGTACGGTCGAAAGGACACGCACGCCCAGCAGCGCCACCTCTGGGCGCGGGCGCGCCTGCGCCGTCAGCACGGTCGCTAACGTCGCCACACCCACTGCTGCCAGACCGATACGCCAGATGGTTTTCATCGTCATCTCCTCGATTCGGTATACTCCTCTTCGACGCACGCGGTGCGACTCCTGCTGTGACGCGCGTCGCTTCCCTTATATTATAGACGATGAGGGACCCAAAAAGTGCTTGGGCGAAGGGATTGCGGGTGCTGGCGCTTCTGGTTGCGCTGGCGATAATAGTGTACTGGTTCTGGTACTTACCGTTGCAAGCGCCGCTGCCCCGCCCGCAGATCGATTTTACGCCATGAAGATTGCATTGCTTGGATTCCCGTTGAGTGGGCGCACGACGCTGTTTGACGCGCTGTCGGGCGGGCACGCGCGCGAGGGGGTTGCCAGCATCCCGATTCCCGACCCGCGCTTTGAGCAGTTGGCGCGCCAAGCGGGCGCAAAGAAGGTTACCCCCGCCGCGTTCGAATGGCGCGATGACCTGCCCGATTTCAACCCCGACAAGCCCGAAACGGTGCGTCAGCCGCTAAGCCTCGCTCGCCAAAGCGACGCGCTGGTGTGTGTGCTACGCGCTTTCGATAGCCCCTACGCGCCCTACCACGCGCCGATTGACCCCGCGCGCGACCTGCGCTTTTGGCTCGACGAGTTCGTCCTGTCCGACCTGCAGGTCATCGAGAACCGCTTGGAGCGACTGAACAAGCTATTCCAGTCGCACAAGGAGTCTGCCGCCGACCGCGCCGAGCACGCGCTGCTGACCCAGATGCACGCTGCGCTGAGCGCGGGCGAATCGCTGCAAGCGTTCGACATCCCGACCGAGCTGGAGGCGCGCCTGCGCGGGTTCGGCTTTCTGACGCGCAAGCCGCTGGTGGTCGTTGCGAACATCGGCGAAAGCCTTCTGGGGAACGAGGCGCAGTCGGAGATGCTGGCATCGCTGCACGCAGTGTGCCACGCGCACGGGCTACCACTAATTAGCCTGTGCGCGACTTTTGAGCGCGACCTGCGCCAGCTGCCCGAATCGGAGCAGGCGGAGTTTGTGCAGATGATGGGCGTTGCGGAGCCTGCGCTGCCACGCCTCGTGCGACGGGTCTACGAGCAGCTGCGCCTGCAGGTGTTCTACACGATTGGCGACGACTCGCGGGCGTGGCTGCTGCGCAAAGGTGGCACGGCGTTGGACGCTGCGGCGACGATCCACTCCGACTTGGCGCGCGGGTTCATTCGTGCCGAGGTGTGCCCTGCCGACGAGGTGTTGGCGGCGGGCGGCTGGAAAGCCGCGCACAAAGCGGGCAAGGTGCAACTGGTGGGTAAGGAGTATGTGATGCACGACGGCGAGGTAATCTATGTGCGGTTCAATGTGTAGCTACTCGCGTTGGGCAAACGAGTCGCCGTCGGCGCAGTTGCCGAGCCTGCCGTTGTCCAGCCCTGCAAGCTGGCGCGCGCGTTGCAACTCGGCGCGGTCGTAACTGTCTAACTCGCCTGCCTGCTGGTACGCTTGCTGCGCCTCGCCCCCCCGCGCCAACAGCGTATACACATCGCCCAGCAGCGTCAAATAGAGCGCCCGCTGCGGCTTGATACTAAGCGCCCGCTGGAAACACTCCACCGCGCGCAGCAAGTCCTCGTTCTCAATACAGAGCAGCCCGAAGCGGAAGTGGTAGTAGTCGTCTTCGGGATTGAGCAGCGTGGCGATTTCCATCTCTTGGAGCGCCTCGTCGATTTCGCCAATCTGCTCCAGCAGGTCGGCGAGCCAGAATCGGTAGAAGCCGTTGCTGGGTTCGTGATTCACGGCGGCGCGCCCCGCCTCCACTGCCTGCGCGTACTGCTGGCTGAGTGCAAGCACTTCGGCGTATTTGAACTGCACGAAGGCGTTGTCGGCGCCGTATTCGATAGCGCGTCGGAAGTAGGCAATCGCGGCGTCGTAGCGTCCGTAGCGACGGTAAATCTCGCCTAGCGCGAAGTAGGGTTCGGGGTCGCGCGGGTTCATCTTGCGGGCGCGTTGGTAGTACGCCAGCGCGCGGGCGGGCTGGTCGGCAAACGCATAGGCGTCACCCAGTTGAATATAGCGTTCGCTGCTGTCGCCGTCCATCTGGATAGCGAGTTTGTAGTAGCGGAACGCCTCGTCATACGCGCCTTGACGCAGCGCGGCGTCCCCACGCCGACGCGCCTCCTCCGCCGTCTTCGGCTGATACTCCGCCTCCGCGCGCAACTCCTGTGGCTGCGTGTCCCGAATGAACGAGAACGAATCGCCCATCGCCATTACGGGTATTATACCACAGGAGGTTGACCCGCGCCCTGCTGCAACGCATTAGGGTGAGGAGGAAGCCTATGGCACGAACCATCAAGCGAATCGTTTGGCACACGGCTGCACACGGACGCGACGGGCAGGCGTTCGATACCTCTGCCGCGCAGATCGACCAGTGGCACAAGGAGATTGGGTGGAACGAAATCGGCTACAATGTCGTGATACGCTTCAACGGTACGATTGAGAAAGGGCGCGACCCCAACAAAATCCCCGCGGCTGTCAAGGGCATCAACGAGACAACTTACCACATCTGCTTCTCGGGGCACGGCGATATTGCCCCCCTAACGCCCCAGCAACTGGAAAGCGGTATCCAGCACACCATCGAGATGTTGCGTAAGTACGGGCTTGTAGAGCAGTTCCTGAAGGAGCCCGAAGGGCTGATTGTAATGGGGCATCGTGAGGTGAACGAGTTGGTGCGGCGCGGGCTTGCGCCCACGCCCACCACAAAGACTTGCCCCGGTCGGCTGGTGGATATGGACTCTGTGCGGATATTGATTCGTCAGCGGTTGACCGAGCCGTCTACGCCTGCCTACACCTACAACTCCCAAGCTGCAGGCGAGCTGTTTCAGGGGCTGCGCCAAGTGTATGCCGCCGCCAAAAAACTCAACCTGCCTGAAGAGGCGATGCAGTTCCTCAACCAGTTCCGCAAGCAGCCTGAAGTGGACGATGCGATCCAGCGGTGGCACGCAGCGCAGAGGTGATAACACTGCTGCGGGCGCGGTACGCAGTGGATTGCCATCGCGACGGGTATACTATGGATATGCCCCCGTAGCTCAGTGGATAGAGCGCAGGCCTCCGGAGCCTGGTGCGCAGGTTCGATTCCTGCCGGGGGCGCGTTATTTGGGGTGCATGACCAGCAGTCGCTTGCCCGCCGTCATAGAGGCTTGGTAGTCCTGTAGGGCGCGATGGATGTGGCGGAGTGGGTATCGCTCTGCTACTTCTGTACGCAGCAGGTCGCCCAACGCGCTTTGCACCTGTTGTGCCAGGCGCAGTTGTCCCCAGAGGCTGCGCTTCGAGAGCCAGTCAGCGAGCCAGAATCCCTCCACGCGCTTGCGCTGGAAAATCAGGTCGCGCGGGTCTGCCATCAGTGGTGCTTCGGAGAGGGCGCCGTACAGTATCAGCCGTGCCCCGTCGGGCATGGCGCGTAGCACCCGCGCGGCGGTCATGCCTGACACTGCCTCGAAGGCGATGGTGGCGTTGTGCTGGAGGCAAGCGGCGCGCAACTGGTCGTCGAAGCCTGCTGCCGCGCTGTTGAATACAGCGCGTGCGCCCATTGAGCGCAGCAGTTCCGCTTGCTCCTCGCGGCGCACGATGTGGATACCCTCGATGCCGAAGTGCAGGCTCAGGCGCACGAGCATGCGTCCCAGTGCGCTGGCGGCAGCCGTTTGCACGAACGCGCGATGTTTGCCCCGACGCACGATGTCCATCAGCGCCCACGCCGTCAGCGGGTTGACAATCAACATCGCGCCTGCCTCCTCGTCGACCGAGTCGCTTAGTGGCACGCAGCGCGCGCTGGCAGTAAGCAGATACTCCGCCCAAGTGCCGTCGTGTTGGTTCGGTGCTGCACATGCCACGCGCTTGCCCAGCAGCATGCGACTTAGCCAATCGTCGCCTGTCGCCACAACGCGCCCTGTACCTTCCCAGCCAGGCACAACGGGCAGCGGCTTCTGCACGCCGTACAACCCCTTCAGGAACATCAGGTCGGAAGGATTGATCGGGGCGGCGGTCATCTTGACCAGCACTTGCCCGCGCTGGGGGCGAGGCACAGGGCGCGTCTCGAGGCGGAGCGCGTCGAGTGCATCGCTATAGGCGTGCAGCACCACTGCCTGCATCGTGTCGGGAATCGGCTCGATGGCTTTCATTCAGGCAGGATGTCCAGTGTCCCTTTCTGCTCGTTGTAGTAGGCTTCCAGGATGCGCAAGGCAACTTCTTCGGGCTGAAGGGTTTTGGGCGGCATGCGGAACGGCACGCGCTCCCAAAAGCGAGTGGCGACTGCGCCAGGGCGCACGACAGTAATCTTCCAGCGGGGCTGCTCTTTGGCAAGTGTCTGCGCAAAGGTTTCCAGTCCCGCCTTCGCTGTCGCGTAGGCGCTCAAGCTTGGCAGAATGAGTTTCTCGCTGATTGCGCCGATGTAGAACAAGTGCGGTTCTGGGCTAAACAGCGGGCTGAAAGCGCGAGTTGCCACGAATGCGCCTGTGAGGTTCGCGTCCAGGATGCGTCGCCACGCCTCTATCGGCATCTCGGCGACCTTCCGCGCAGCGATGTCGCCCACAGTGTACACCAGCGCGTCCACTTGGCGGTCGCCGTGCGCCTGCAGATGCGCCTGCAACGCTTGTGCCGCCTGCTGCATCTGCGCTTCGTCTGCAACATCGCTTACCGAGTGCGCCCACTGGATGCCCGACACAAACCGCTCCGCATGGCGCCCAACCGCCCACACTTCCCATTCGTCTTCCATAAATGCCTTCGCAACAGATTGACCAATAGTGCTGTCCGCTCCAATCAATAGCAAGTGCCCCATAGTGGATAGATTGTACCTGCTGCGCACAGAGCGCATAACAGCGTCCTGCCAGCGACGAAGAGGCATACGCCCACGCCCGGCAACTCGTCGGGTGCAGCGTGATTTAATAGCGTGTTGCAGGACACGAGCGCACGCATCGTGGTATTTTTAATGCTATGGCACAACCGTTTATCAGCGTTATTATCAATAACTACAACTACGCGCGCTTCGTGGGGGCAGCAATTGAGAGCGCTCTGGCGCAGACCTATCCCCACAAGGAGATTATCGTCGTTGATGATGGCTCGACTGACGAATCGCGCACGGTTATTCAGCAATACGCCGACCGTGTGAAGATAGTCTTCAAGGAAAATGGCGGACAGGCGTCGGCGTTTCACGCGGGAGTTGCAGCAGCGCAAGGCGAGGTGATCTGTTTTCTCGACGCGGATGACTACTGGGCGCCTCAAGTGTTGGAACGGGTCGCAGCGCGCTGGGACGGCACCATAGCGATTGTAGAGTGGCGCGTGGAATGTGTAGACTCGGCGGGCAAACCGATTGGTCGTACACTGCCGCTCAAACGCCCTTCTGAGGGCGATTTGCGTCCCGTGTTGCTGCGCCGCGTCTACTATCCGTGGACACCCACCAGCGGCAACGCCTTCGCGCGACAGGCGCTCGAAGCCGTGCTACCCTTGGACGAGGCCCTGTGGCGCATCAGTGCCGATCTGCCGCTGCTGCTGGCTGTTCCGTTCTATGGCAACCTTGCCTTCATCGACGAGACGCTGACTTACTATCGGGTTCATGGGGCAAACCTGTATCACGGGATCAAGCCGTGTTGGAACCGATTGCAGCGCGAGGTACGACACGGGCTGGCGCGCGAAGCGATTATTCGTGAGCATGCCCAGCGGCAAGGACTGCGCGTCCATCCAAGGCTGGGCTACTCGCTTCCGACGCTGAATTTGATGCGCCTGATGCTCCTGTTGGGGCGGCGCGCTATCCCCGAGATGCGCCACGACACACCGTTGAAACTCATCTCCTACGGAATCTGGTCTGTGTGGGAGTATGATGTGCCGTGGACGGCTCGGCAGCGGCTCAGTTGGATGCCCCCCTATCTGCTGGCAATGTGGCGTCCACGCAAGGCGTTAGAGAAGGCAGCGCGTTTAATTTTCTGGGGTGCGCACGACGCCGAAATCGCCCAGTTCCTTCACGAAAGCGACTGAATCTGCGCTCTGAAATACTCGATGGTGCGCTGCAGCCCCTCCTCCAGCGGGACGCGCGGGCTCCAGCCGAGGATTTTCCGCGCCCGCGTGATGTCAGGGCAGCGCTGCTTGGGGTCGTCGGGCGTCAGAAAGTCCTGAAACACTATCGGGCTGTCGCTGCATGCCAAGCGTTTGATGATTTGAGCAAATTCCAAGATAGTGCGCTCTTCGGGCGCACCGATGTTCACAGGCAAGTGGTAGTCCGCGTGCGCTAACCGCCAGATGCCCTCGATTAAATCGGAGATGTAGCCAAAGCTGCGCGTTTGGCTGCCGTCGCCGTAGACCGTGATTGGCGCTCCCCGCAACGCTTGGCAGATAAAGTTGGGCACCACGCGCCCATCGTCCAAGCGCATCCGCTCCCCGTAAGTATTAAAAATCCGCACGATGCGTGTATCCACGCCCTTGTAGCGATGGTACGCCATCACCAGCGACTCGGCGTACCGCTTCGCCTCGTCATACACGCCGCGCACCCCTATCGGGTTCACATTCCCCCAATACTCTTCGGATTGCGGATGCGTCAACGGGTCACCGTAGACCTCTGAAGTGGAGCTAAACAGGAACCGCGCCCCTTTGCGCAACGCCAGTTCGAGGGCGTTCTCAGTGCCATGCGAACCGACGCGCAGAGTCTCCAGCGGATGACGCACGAAATCCACAGGGCTCGCCGTCGACGCCAAGTGAAACACATAGTCGACCGCGCCTTCGATGTCGAACGGCTCGCACACATCGTGTCGGAGGAACTCAAGGTCGGGAGATCCCTTCAGATGCTGCAGGTTCTCCTCGCGTCCCGTGATGAGGTTGTCGACCACCACCACTTGCCATCCCTCAGCGATGAGACGATCCACCAGATGGGAGCCGATGAAGCCCGCACCGCCCGTGACGACCGCTCGTGGCATCAGCGCCGCACCTCCTGTGGGGGGGACTCGCGCCAAGGGTCAATGAGCCGCTCGCGGTTCCAAAGGCGTCGGGAAATCGCGCTTGGAATACCTGTCAGCAATATCCAAAGCAGTTCCGGTGTCTGGCGCAGTAGGCGGCACGCTTCGCGCACCGCCCCCGTTTTGACCGCTTGCGCGAATCGTGGATACACGGCATACACATATCGACGCCGAAAAGTCTGGCGTAAGAGGCGTGCGCGTTGGGGAGTTGTTTCAGGCAGGCGGAGCAGGTATTCCAGGGCGGCTTGGTTTGCCACCACGCCGTCCCCATAGCGAGTCACGCTGGTGTTGGGACGGATGCGATAATAGTACATCGGTTCGGGCAACAGGGCAAACTGACCGCCTTTGAGGATTATCTCTAAAAACAGTGCGTAGTCCTCTGCAAGGCGCAGGTTGGATTGGTAGCGGATGCCTCGCGCTCGCCAGAAATCGTGGCGCACGATGGGTTGCGCAGAGGGGCTGGCGCGAATCACTTCCTCTGCGGAGTAGCGGCGCGCCCTGCGTGGGAGAGCCGCAAACGCCGCCCACTGCACGCGATATACATATCCCCACTCCGTGTAGTAAATCATCGGGTCCGCCACTATCTCCACGCGCTCCGCCTCGGCAAAACATACTAACTTCTCCAAACGCTCAGGTGCGACCCAATCGTCTGCATCCAGCACAGCAATCCACGCGCCTTGGGCAACTGCAAGTGCGCGATTGCGTGCGTCGCTCGGTCCCATATTCTGTTCGTTGCGGAAGAGACGAATCCGTGTATCGTGCAAGTACCGCTGGACAACCGCTGTGGTGTCGTCGGTGGAAGCGTCATCAACAATTATCATCTCCCAGTCCGAGAGCGTCTGCGCACGCACCGACTCGATGCACTGCCCGATGTAGGGGGCGGCATTGTACGCAGGCGTAATCACCGAGACCACAGGACGCGACGCCATCGACCTAATTATACCACTCGCTCGATCTTGCTTAGAGAACGGCGTTTCGACTCGCTTGTGTGCCATGCTCGCGGTAGCACGGGGTTCCCGTCGAGGCGCGCCCTCGCGCCTTTTTGGGTATACTCCTACCCACGGAGACGAGACGATGCGAGCCTTATGGATGGTATTGATAGGGGCGGCAGCGATAGGGATCGGCGCTGCACAGCAAGACGCGAAAGCGTTCCTTAAGCAAGTGCAGCAGAAGTACCGCAACGCAAAATCGTGGGAGATGAAAATCGACATCACGATTGAGATGAGCCTCGGCGAAAACTCTCGGAAGATTCGATCCATCTCTACTGTTGCGATGCAAACTCCGAACCTCATGGCAGCGAAAATCGAAGCCAGTCCCCCAGCGCCCGCGCGCGAGGTCTATTCCGACGGCAAAACGGTTTACGAGTACATCCCTAGCGCGAAGCAGTACATCAAGCAGCCCGCTCCCCCAAATTTCGATGGAGCGAACAGATATCTACTGGGGAATGCAGGCATGCTCATCGGACTTCTCAACGAAGACCTCGAGAAACTGGATGCAAATGTGAAGATTCAGTTTCATGGTACGCAGACCGTCAGCGGCAAGCAGACGCGCGTTGTAGAGATTAGCGAAAGGCGTGGCGACTCAACGCTCAACCTGAAGCTGTACATTGGGGCTCAGGACAAGTTGGTGTATCGAGCCGAGTGGAATCAGACAACGCGCATGCAGCAAGGAGGTCAGGGGAACAAGCAAGCGCCCCTGCAGGCAACGACGAAAGCCGTCGCGGACATCCGCTACCTAAGCTTCGACAAGCCGATTGCAGCCACACGGTTTCGTTTCAAGCCGCCTGCTGGCGCCAAGGAGGTCCAACCAGTTCCACAACAGGGTCAGGGCAGTCCGCTGCAACCGCCTGCGGGCAGCAGGTGAACATGGGAGCGCGGTCGGAGGTGGGGCAAAAGCGAGTCGGTTAGGGCATTTCGACCAAGCTGCTGTCGCCCAGCATCAGGCGCAAGGTGCGCGGGCGACGCGCTCCACCCCGCACCACGACATGCTTGCCCAGCAGGCTCCCCTCGATGCGCGTCTCGACCGCTTCGACGCAGCTACCCTCCAGCACGATGCTATATTCAATCTCGCAACTGATCAGGCGCACGCCATCGCCAATTGCCGTGAACGCACCGATGTAGCAGTCTTCCATATGGCAGTTTGTGCCGATAATCGCAGGTCCACGCACGGTGCAACGGCGCAGCACGCTGCCTGCGCCAATTGCCACGCGCCCGTACAGGTTCGTCTCCTCCAATGTTCCCTGATGCGATGGCGGCAGGTCTTCCAGCACCAAGCGGTTGGCTTCCAGCAGTGCATCGAGGCTACCCGTGTCTTTCCACCAGCCCGTGATTTTTTGCCACTCGACGGTGTAGTTGTGGTCGATCAGATACTGAATGGCGTCGGTGATTTCCAGCTCGCCGCGCCAGGAAGGTTGGATGGCGCGTGCGGCTTCGAAGATGTGCTTGTCGAACAGGTAGACGCCGACCAGCGCGAGGTTGCTTGGGGGCTGCTGGGGTTTTTCAATCAGGCGCACGACGCGCTCGCCCTCAAGCTCGGCGACGCCAAACTGCTGTGGATTGGGCACTTCTGCCAGCAGAATCAGCGCGTTCGGCTGACGCTTCTGGAACGCCTCGACCAGCGGTTGGATGCTGGAGGTTACGATATTGTCGCCCAGATACATCAGGAACGGCTCGTTTTGCAGGTAGGGTTCGGCGGTCAGCACGGCGTGTGCCAGTCCCAGCGGTTCGGGCTGCGGGATATAGGTCACCTGCACGCCCCAGCGCGACCCGTCGCCGACGGCGCGCTCGATTTCGGCGGCAGTGTCGCCCACAATCATGCCCACTTCGCGGATGCCTGCGTCGGCAATCGCCTCCAGCCCATAAAACAGCACGGGCTTGTTGGCGACGGGCACAAGTTGCTTCGCCATGCTAAAAGTAATCGGGCGCAGGCGCGTGCCCTTGCCCCCCGCCAAGATGAGCGCCTTCATCGCGTGCGTGGGCTTAGGTAGCCATACAGCGTCGCGGCAAACTCGCGGAAGAACGCGGCGACGGCGGGCGCGACCGAAGCCAGCCAGTCGGTCCACTCGCGCCACGACCCAAGGCGCGGCAGGTAGTCGCGCCAGCCGCGTGCGGTCGGCTTGCCCTGCAGGTGCGTGTTCAGCCAGTTCGTCACCTCGCTAATCACCGTCAGCCAGTCGGTCGGTGGGGGCACATGCCCGCCCTTGTACCAGACGACCTTCTTCGGCTCGCCCGCCGCGTTGTGCAGCGCCTTGTTCGACTCGACGGGCACCACATCGTCCGCGTCGCCGTTGATAAACAGCACAGGGCGCGGCGCAATCCGACCCACCCAATGCACAGGGTCAACGACATCCATGACGCGCAGTGCCTCCTGCATCTGCTGGGGGTTGTTGCGTGCGGCATCGCGCCACATCGACAGCGTGCTTTTCTCCATCAGGATCTTCCAGTCGCCGCCCGCCACTAAAAACACAGGCGCCTTGACTCGCTCGTCTACCCCCGCAAACATCGCGCCGATAATCCCGCCCATGCTTGCGCCAATGTAGCCAATGCGGTTCGGATCAATCTCTTTGCGCGTCTGCAGGTAGTCGACCCCGCGGCGCAGGTCAATCACGGTTTGAATTAGCGCGTCGCGGGCGCGGTAGGGGTACAACCCGAAAAAGGGGATGTCATCGCTGGGCTTGCGCTCGCCGTGATACTGCGCGTCAATCGCGAACAGCGCGTAGCCCGCTTTGGTCAGCGCGCCCCACAGCATCTGGAACATCCGCTTGTCGCTGCCCAGCCCGTGCATTAAGATGATGCAGGGTAGTTTTTCTTCGCGCGGCGCCTTGGGCAAGATGAGCAGCGCAGGCACGCGCTGGTCGCGCGCACTGCGATAGATAACCTTGATGACCCGATAGTCCGCCGTCTCTTCGGCGGGGGTCTCTTGCGGGCTAAGCGGCAGCGTCCTGTCGTAGCCGAAGATCAGGTCGGGGTCGTACTTCGGTGTGTTGGATGCCTGACCGCAGCCCGAGAGCAGCAGTCCCAACGCCAGTCCCACTATTGCCGACATACGCCTTTGTGTTCGCATGCAGGTTAGGATACCTCATCCGAATTCAAGGACACTGTTCATGCATGGGGCGGATTTCGATTCTGGTAAGGGTACAACGGTTCGGCACGGAGTCGCTGAGGCAGGAGCAATTTTTCCCAGCGCAAGCGTGAACGGGCAGGCGCGCCGTGTCGCCCTCATCCGTTGTGTCCTTCCCTCCCGCATGGCGGGCGATGGGGAACGCGCGGCTCCCCTTCGCCCTGCGCGGATGTGTGCAGCACAGGGGTACCTGAATTATAGCAGATTGTCAGCAGCCCAGGCGCGCGGGGAGGGATGTGCGTTAGAGGGTTGGTGAGTGGGGATGGGTTGGGTGAGCGTTCGCCGCCTGGAAGCTGCGCCTGCTGGGCAACTTCGTCTATTCCGTCGGTTCTTCCCACAACTCGGGGCGGCGTAGGCTGTCCAGCGTCAGCGGTTTGATATGCCCATCCACAAACGCCACATTCGCGAATCCGCCGACAATCCGTCGCTCGCGAATCTGCACAAAGTGGCGCGGGAAGACATGCCCATAGCTGCGCGGGCGCAGCGGCGGCGCACCCTCCCACAAGCGCGGCGGATAGACCATCGCGTAGCCGATGCGGTCATAACCTAAGCAGCCCTGAACCTCTGAGAATCGTGAACGCACCGCCAGCGTCGCACTCTCAACAAACATCACAATCTCGCTCGTGCGCGCGACTTTCGAAAGCGCTGTGCCCAGATACGGATACTCTGTCGGGTTGTGTTCGTCCACAGACGGCGAGAGATAAACCTGATTGAATCCCCACGCAGGGAACCGTCCGAACACATACCCAAAAAATTCGTAGTCTAACTCGCGGCAGTTGCTCTTCGGCTCGCTGGGACACCAGAACACCTCGAACGAGTTGGTGTAGGGGCGCAGCAACCACGGCCAAAGGTAGTAGCCGAAATTGTTGGGGCGCGTGAGTCCGCCCTCACCAATATAGTAGGCAGGGAAGAACACCTCTTGGTAGTCTTGGAGGTACATCTGGGTCGCCAGCACTATCTGGCGCAGGTTGGAAGCGCATGTCGTCTGACGCGCTTTCTCCCGCGCCTGCGCAAAGACAGGCAACAGAATCGCCCCCAGAATCGCGATGATCGCAATGACCACTAACAACTCAATCAGTGTAAACGCGTGTCGTCGCATAATGAGTCCTCCACAGACGATAAGGTTCAGGCATCCTCCTCAAAGTTTTTTCTGCGTCGCGACAAGAGCCGTGCGCAGGACAACCGTGAGCAGGATGGCTGCGAAATCTGCTTCAACATCCGTTGCCGAAGTTGAAAAGCGTTTCCAGTAGATCGAGATCGTTGACGACACCGTCGCCGTTCAGGTCGCTAGGCAGGTTCGCGCCTGCTTGCGCGAAGTCAAAAAGCACTTGTAGCAGGTCGAGGTCGTTTGTGCAACCGTCGCCGTTCCCATCGCCTGCGACTCGGTAAACGACCTGCAGCACCGGTCCGCGCCCGCCTGCATCGTTGCGTGAATAGAAGCGATAGAACCGCTGACCGCCCTGACCGCCAGGACTCATGCGCGACACGAATCCGATCCCCAGTTCACCGCCATTTTCGTTGACCGCGGCGTTGAAGTACGGTTCGAACACTTCCCGATCGAGCGGTATCGGGATAGCGAAGGGTGCGTCGGTGCGATAGTTGGTCATTCGGCTTGTCCCAAGAACAGTTTCGCCAGGATAGGGGTTGTTCGGCGCGTCGTAGTCCCAAGAGGCTTCTGTGAAGTCGGTGTGGCTGAGGTTGCGCGCCTCCAGCGGGGACTGTTCGGCTTCTGCGCGGGTGTAGCCTGGCGGCTGCGTTTGCACTACGACAATCTGTGCTGCTAATACCTGATATCGCCTGCCCGCGAGGATGCCCTGCAAGTTCCACTTGGCTAACGAGTAGGAGAAGTTTTGTGCAGGGTATGCACCCGTAGGGTCAACGGCGTTTTGTCCGTCGCCCCACACGCGCAGAATTGCTGTGAAGCCTGGATTGAAGGCGTTGTCGTAGAACCACACATCGTCGGTGGGCTGCGCTTGATAGGTTCGCTGCGCCCATAAACCCAGGAACAGGCATAAGCCCATCAACACCATCGGTATTCGCATAGTGGTGTCTATTTTGGGCAATCGTGGGGGCAGATTGCTACCGCGCGAGCGACAACTTTTTGCGCGTGAGCGACATAGGGTTCAAATAGTTGTGTTGTGTGCGCCCGTCTACTGTCCACTTTGCAGCGACTCGAAGTAGCGTTTCACGCGCTTGCGCTCGGCGGGAGGCACATGCTGCTGGCTCAGTGCCTGCTCTGCCTTCTTCTGGTAGGTTGGCAACGCTTGGGTGAGCGGGATGGAGCTGTCGCTGGGCGTTGGGGGCGCGTTGTAGTCCATGTAGTCGCCTGCGCCAGGCACAAGGGGGGGCTGCCCGCTGATGGCGGTGTCCCTCATCGGAATTTTCAGCTCGGGCTGCTTGTCGCCCTGATTGAACATCTCGGGCTGACCGATATATTCGCCCTTGTCCCACGCCTGCTTCTGCTTCGTGCCGAACGCGCCGCATGCTCCTGGTTCGATGCCGAGACCAAAGCAGTTGCTCAAGCCCAGCCCCAGGCACGCGCCTCGACACTGGGAGAGCTGTTTCATCTGCTTGACCTGCTCCAGCAACTGTTGTGCCAGCTCATGAATTTTCTCATCGGTGTTATATTTTTTCGCAAGTTCCTCTAATTTGCGTTCCAGCTCCTGCAGGCGTTGCTCGATCTCCTCTTGGGTGAGTTTGCGCTGTTGGGGGTCTTGCTGCTGGTTGAGTTTCTGCATCTGCTCGGCGAGTTTGCGCAGATGTTCCATCGCCTCTTTGTAGGCAGGGTCGTTCGTCAGCTTGCGTAGGAACTCTTGCGCTTCCTGCGAGAGCTTCAGCGCGCGCACCTGCTGCTGGAGCGACTCCAGTTGCTTTTTGAGTTGCTCCCTCTGCTCTTGGCTAAGCGGGTTGCCGTTGGCGTCCTTGCCTGACTGGAGTTGCTTCTGGAGTGCGTCGATTTGGCGTTGGAGGTCGCTCATTTGCGCCTGCAGATTCGCTTGGTTCGGGTGCTGCATCGCTTTCAGGGTCGCTTGCAGCTGCTGGAGTTGCTGTTGGAGGTTTTGAATCTGCTCTCCGTTCAGCGGGCGTCCCTGCAGGTCTTTGCCTGACTGCAGTTGCTGCTGCAGAGTCTGCATCTGTTGTTGCAGTTGCTGATGGAGTTGCTTCAGCTGGGGATTGGATTGTGCTGCGAGCTTCTGCAGTTGCTCACCAGCGGTTTGGGTTTTTTGGGCGGCTTGCTCCAGTTGCCGTTGGGTCTGCTGTTCCAGTTTACGCGCCTCGTTGAGGATTTCGTTATAGCGCAGGAGGGCTTCCTGCTTATCCATTTTGGCTTCGCGGGCGCGCTTGTTGTAAAGTTCCACATTCTGCGCGATGCGCCTGGTCAACTCGTCGGCGTTGGGTTTTTTCGCTTCCTCAAGGATGGGCTTGGCGACTTCCTGAATCTCTTTGGCTGCCTGCTGGATTTCTTGCTGCTCCTTGCGCCGTTCCGGAAGCGCGATTGCCAAGATTTGGGGCAAAAACTGCATGCAGATTGCTAAGGCGACCGTGCCGACAAACAGCTTTTGCCACCTGCCGAACCGCAGACGCAGCACGCGCTTCGGGTCGGCACCTTGCAGGGCGCTTTGTGCATCTTCGATTAGCGGCAGGTCAAACAGATGTGCGCCATCGGTATGTTCCATCGCGGTCTGCAGGCGATCTTTCAGCCCCGCTCGGCGGTCAATCAGCTGGGCAATCGCTGCGTCCGAGACGCGCAACAGCACCCCATAGAGCATACCGATGAGCACGCCTGCCACAACGCACGCGCCCAACTGCCACGGGTAGACAACCAGCACGCTGCGCCAATCGAGCAGGCTTAGTAGCGTTGCGACGAGTGCGCCAGCTACGCCCGCTATCGCGCCGTAGCGCCACATCAGCAGGATTCGCACCCGCCGTCGGTACGGGCGCAGGCGATGCACCCAGTTCAGAGCGCTCAACGCCATTCCAATACCCCCTAACTGCCCACAGTATACCCCTTCCGCTCCGACAATTTCGAGTGCCTGTGGTCTGGAATCTGACGGGTATCTCCGAACCTTGCAGGAGATATGCCTCGTGTGCGGAAATCGTTTTATGGAGGTACGACGACGATGGCGCGACCAGTGACCCTATTCACGGGACAATGGGCAGACCTGCCCCTTGAGAAGATGGCGCACAAGGCAAAAGAGTTCGGCTACGACGGGCTGGAGTTAGCGTGTTGGGGCGACCACTTCGATGTCGAGAAAGCCCTTACGCAGGACGGCTATTGTGAATCGCGCTGGGAGATTCTGGGACGATATGGCTTGAAGTGCTTCGCGATTAGCAACCACCTTGTAGGGCAGGCGGTGTGTGACCCGATTGACGAGCGGCACAGGGCGATTCTGCCTGCGCGGGTGTGGGGCGACGGCAATCCCGAAGGCGTGCGCCAGCGCGCTGCCGAGGAGATGCAACATACTGCACGCGCTGCCCGCAGATTCTTCAACTGCGCCCCCGACGAGGTCAAACGCCAACTTACGCGCGTGGTGGTCAACGGCTTCACAGGCAGCAGCATCTGGCAGTATCTCTACTCGTTCCCGCCCAATCCGCCCGACCTTGTGGAGCGGGGGTTCGCCGACTTCGCCGCGCGCTGGAAGCCGATTCTGGAGGTGTTCGCCCAAGAGGATGTCTACTTCGCGCTGGAGGTGCATCCGACGGAAATCGCCTATGACATCGTCACAGCGGAGCGCGCGATTGAGGCGGTGGACGGACACCCGCGCTTCGGCTTCAACTACGACCCCAGCCATCTGGGCTATCAGGGCGTGGACTATGTGGCGTTCATTCGCCACTTCCGCGACCGAATCTTCCATATGCATGTGAAAGATGTCTGGTGGTCAGAGACGCCGCGATTGTCGGGTGTATTTGGCGGGCATCTGAGTTTCGGCGACTCGCGTCGCTACTGGGACTTCCGCTCGCCCGGGCGCGGTTCGATAGATTTTGAAGAGATTATCCGCGCGCTGAACGAGATTGGCTATCAAGGTCCGCTCTCGGTGGAGTGGGAAGACAGCGGCATGGATCGAGAGCATGGCGCGCGCGAGGCGTGCCAGTTTGTGCGCCATCTCGATTTCGAGCCGTCGCGCGTGGCGTTCGACGCCGCCTTCGAACGCGGATAGGAGATACGCTGGGAACGCAAGGCTCTAAAACGGCGGTGCAGGAGGCGCAGCAACCGTGCGTACGGTCTGCTCGAGACTGGAACGGTTGCCTGCTTTGTCGACCGCCTGCACTACTACACGCGCCTGATTCACGCTTGAGAGTGTCCATTGGGCAGTGAACGCGCTTGCATAGGTGGTGCGGTTGCCACTTGCTTGGAGCGCGACGCTTACCTGACTGTTGTCAGGGTAAGTGATGAGTGCGCTCACGGCTTGCACGCCGCTCTGCTCGTCGGCGACTTCCACCCGGAGATGTACCTCTGCGCCGACAGTGAGCAAACGAGGGGAAATGGCTACCGAGCCAATCGACGGTGGTGTTGTGTCCGTGAGATTGCCACCACTGCTGTCCCCACTGCCTCCACCCCCTCCACACGCGAGGGTCGTGACCGCTGCGAAGGTCCATAGGGCATAGCACGCACCAGAGAGCAAACGCCTTGAACGCCACGCCATCATTACCTCCTGAGTAGAATCGGCATTGCAGTGCGGGCAATCTGACCGTCTGCGCTAACCGCCGTAATCTCCGCCAGATAGGTGCCTGGGGGCAGGGACACGCCCGCATCGTCTCGCCCGTCCCAGACGAACTCTTGCAACCCAGCGCGGCGCATCTGCGGGTCGCCGAGCGTGCGCACCGTGCGCGTGCCTGCGCGAATCTGCACTTGAACCTGCGCTTCTGCGGTGAGGGTAAAGCTAAGCGCAAGCGATTCGCCCGCGCGCGTGCCACCCCGCACCGTCGGGTTCAGCACGCGCAGGAGGGCGCGGCGCACGAGCGGTTCAACCGTGAATCGGAAGACACCACCTTCTGCGGGTGCAGTAAACGCGAGCGACGCTGCAGCGGCACGCAGCGGGCGTCGCGCACCGCGCTGCTCGTCCACCAACACAAGGTCAACCCCTCGCGGGAGACGCATCAACTCGCGAACGCGCAAGGTCAGGAGCTGGGGCTGCAGGCTGGGTGCCACCATAACCTCGATGCACCAGCGAGTATCGCGCGCGATCGACGGACGCAAATCCACTGCGCACGCGCCTTCGGAGCGACACAGGCGCACCTGCACGGGCACTTCGCGGGTGGGCGGGGCAGGCGCAGGTGCCCCACGTACCGAACGACCCTCCACCACACCGATCCAGACAGCTTGGCTGCTTCCCCATTCACCTGCTACCTCAATCTGCAGCGTCCATGCAGACATAGTCGGCGTTCGTCGGGAAGTTGCAGCGCGCCCGCGTGTGGGACTCAGCACCAGCGCGCACTCTTGATGTGCCAAAATCCAGTAGGCGTGCCACGGCTCCAGCACGCTTGCTACGCCTGCCATCTCGGCAGCGTCATACACCAGTTGATACTGTCCGCGCGCAGGGTCATCGGGGTCTTGACGCCATGCCCAAAGGTAGTCTTCAAGCCAGCCTGCCTGTTGTGCCTGACGCAGGCTCTTGCGTTCGCTGCCGCGCTGCACCTGCACGCGCTCCAGCCCCCACTCGAACGGCATGAGCATCGGATTGGCGATAAGGTTCCAGCCTGGCTTAAGTGGCAGCACCATCTCTTCAGCGATTGACTCACCGAACAGGTTGGGCTGGACTGGGGTGTTCACTTGAATGAAGTATGCCTCGCCGAACAGGAGTTGGGTTGCAGGGGCATATTGCTGTGCGGCGGCATCCCAGCGGACGATAGAGACTCCGTTTAGTCCGAGCGCGTTTGGGTCATTGACGCTTGGGCGCAGGCTCAGTGCGAAAGTGCGCACGCCTTCCAACCGTTGAGGCACGCGGTCAGAAACTTTCAGGGTAAACGACGCGCTCCACGCGCTGATGTTGCCCGCAGTATCGCACGCCTGCGCCCGCCAGGTGTAGCTGCCTGCCGCCAGCGGCTGGTCGACAGGCACTGCTACGCTCGCGTCTGAACCGCTTGCTACGAAGTCGGTCTCCAGCCTGCGTACAACGGTTGAGTCTGTGCTGATTTCGATAACTGCTTTCACGCGCTCGCCGTCGGCGTCGCTCAGGCGTAGCCGAAAGACAGGTGTTGGCGAGACGGTCGTCCCATCCGATGGCGCAATTGGTGTTGGCACATTCGGCGGGCGAGTGGCAGATTCGAATGGACTGCGTGCCACAACGACGGTCGCGTCTGAACGCCCGTAGCCAATCCACTGTCCGTTCGGAAAGAATTGAACTGAGCGTACCGCGAAGGTCTCCTGACTGTAGGTTCGGATTAGGCTCCCGCTGGAAACCTCCCACATTCTAAGCGTGTTATCTTCGCCCGAAGAGAGGAGCCAGCGTCCTTCGGGCGAAAACGCAACACTGTTGACCGCCCCCGTGTGATCAGCCAAGACAGCTATCGCCTCTCCGCTGGGCACCTGCCATAGTCTGATGACGCTGTCCCCCCCTGCAGACGCCAGTAGGCGTCCGTCAGGCGAGAACGCAACATGGCGAACCCAACTGGTGTGCCCAGTCAAGATGCGCTCCAGAGTGCCGTTGTCGACGCGCCAGAACCGAATTGCGCCATCCCCTCCTGCAGATGCCAGCAGGCGTCCGTCGGGCGAGAACGCGACACTAAACACAGCATCTTCGTGTCCCGTAAGTGTGCGCACTAACACCCCATCCGATAGACGCCACACATGGAGGGTGCCATCCCAGCTGCCTGAAGCCAGCAAGTTGCCATCTGGTGAGAAGGCGACGCTGCAGACGCCGTCCGTGTGCGCCGTGAAGGTACGCACGACCACTCCGTCCGAAACGCGCCACACCCGCAGGGTAGCATCCCAGCTGCCTGAGGCTAACAAGTTGCCATCGGGCGAAAAGGCGATGCTCAAAACGGCATCGGCGTGCGCTGCAAGCACGCGCACTAACGCTCCGTTGGACGCATGCCATATCCGAACAGTACTGTCCCAGCTGCCAGAAGCGAGCAGCGCCCCGTCAGGAGAGAAGGCGATTGCAGAAATCTCCCCCGTGTGTGCTGTGAGCGTGCTCACCAAAAGACCGTCCGACACCCTCCACACTCTAAGGGTGTTGTCTACGCCCCCCGATGCCAGCAGGTTTCCATCAGGTGCGAAGGCGACACTGAAAACGGCGTCGGTGTGCCCTGTGAGGAGGCGCATTAGCGCACCGTCCGATACACGCCACATCCTGACGGTTTTATCCCCACTGCCAGAAAGAATCCGCTGCCCATCAGGGGAGAACGCGACACTGTAAACTGGCTCGGAGTGCCCTCTAAGAATGCCAATCGACGCTCTGTCCGCGACGCGCCATATCCGAATCGTGCAATCTTCACTTCCAGAGGCGAGCAGCCGTCCGTCGGGCGAGAAAGCCACATCAGCCACCCAGTCAGTGTGGCCGCTCAGAGTAGCCACTGGGCTCCCATCAGATACACGCCAGATGCGGACGAGATTGTCCCGACCGCCCGACGCAATCCATTCGCCGTTAGGTGCGAATGCAACGCTGCAAACTGCGCCGTCGTGTCCTAAAAAAGTGCGGACCGACGCCCCATCCTGCACACGCCACGCCCGAATGCTGCCGTCTGCGCTTGCAGACACCAGTAAACGCCCATCAGGCGAAAACGCAACGCTGTAAATCGCATCCATGTGTCCCGTAAGGGTGTGTGCCAACATCCCGTCGGACACACGCCACACACGGACGGTGCCATCCTCGCTTCCTGAGGCAATCACGCGCCCGTCGGGGGAGAAAGCGACGCTGTAGACCAAATCTGTGTGTCCCACGAGCGTGCGTATCAGTACGCCGTCGGAAACGCGCCACAGCTTGACAGTACCGTCTCCACTTCCCGATGCTACGAGGGTGTTGTCAGGCGAGAAGGCGACGCTTTCAACTGCGCTAGAGTGCCCACCGCGTATCCATACAGTGTCGGGACGCTCCTGACTAAAGATTGGCAAAAGGGTCGCGCCTATCGCCCACACGCTTAGCCAACGCAGCCCCCAACAAAGCCAGCTGCACTGACTGCATCGTCCCGAAGACGCCCACCTGACTCGGATCGATTGCCGAACTCGCATCGTCAGCCATCCTGCCGTTTGCAATCCCTACGCGGGGTTCCCTTGAACTATTGTGGCTATCTGCATTCTTTTCTGGAGTTTTGACGGGGTTCAACGAATTCGCCGTCGCGTCCGATGTTGCCCATAGGTATTGAACTATCTCCTGCAAGGGGGTAGGCAGAGGCGAAAGCACCGTGCCAGTGGTTTCGATGGGATCGTCGTTGATCGGGGGTAAAATAGAATAAGGAGCATGTCGAAGAACGGTACAACTGGGGTAGGTGCGCGTGCGGAGTCGCTTATGCGTGAGGCGGTCGCGCTGTATGAGCAGGGGCGATTGGAGGAGGCGCTGCTGGCGTGCGAGGGCGCACTCGCGCTGGACGAAACCTTTGTGCCCGCGCTCTCCCTCAAAGGGTTGATTCACGAGCGGCGCGGGCAGTTCGCTGAGGCAATAGCAGCCTACGAGCGTGTGCAAGCTCTTAATCCGTTGAGCGTTGCTGAGCGCGCGCGCTTACAGACGCTGCGTCGCCAAGCGCAAGTGGCGGGGAGGCGCTACGCGCCTGCGCGCCCGCTGTGGGCGGAGACACTGCCCGTCGCGCTGGCGTTTCTAGGGGCAGGGCTGACACTGCTCATCGGCTTCGCGCTTGTCTTGCGCTGGAGTGCGCCGCCTGCGCCCGCGCCGAGCCGACCTGTGGTGTCTACGGCTGAGAGCGTTCCCCCGCCTGCCAGCCCGCCGCCCAGCGCAACAGTCCCTGCGCCGCCCGCCGAGACGCCCTCGCTCAACCCGCCACAGGCAGTCGTGCCCCCCGTGATGATTGACCCGTCGCGCCTCGCGCTTGCGCCCGCGCAGTCCAACCCCCCGCGCGGCGAGATTCCGACCCTGCCCGCCCCTGAACCCGAAGCGAAACCCGCGCCTAAGAGCGAAACGCCCAAGCCCAACGGCGACCGCACCCGCGACGCCGAAGTGATGCCCGATGTGAAAGTGGAAGAGACCCAGCGTGGCGTGTACGAAATCCGCGTCGAGCGTGCGCCGTCGCAATCGCCTAGCCGCGGCGCAACCACTTCGCGGGCGACGGACGCACTGACGCAGGCGCAGAACCTGCAACGCGCAGGCAACTACCGCGAGGCAATCCAAGCGTACCTGCAGGCGCTGCCCACCGCACCGAACCCCGCCGAAGTGTATCAGCAAATCGCCACCTGCTACCTGCGCATCGGCGACCAGGCGAACGCGCGCGCCCACTTCCTGCAAGCCATCGCCGAGTACGAGCGGCAGATTCAGGCGGGGCGTGAGGTAGAGACCGCGCGTCAGGGCATCGCCGCGTGCCAGAACGGGCTGCTGCTATGCAACGAGTAGCCGCGCTGCTTGGGGTCGCAACTCTGATTCTCGCTGTCGGCTGGGCGCAGCCGACGCTCCTCATCTTCACCGACCCTGCGCCGCCGATTAAGCACAACGACCAGCCCTACGACCCGAATGTTGACCTCAAGCCGCACCTGACGCCCTTTCTGCAGGAGCTTCGCAAGGCGCGGGTGGAGTGGTACAGCCCGACGCACCCGATTGCCCAGCAGTTCGCCCAGCAGCGGGGACTAAGCGCGGAACAACTCGCCAGCCCGACGCCCGCCCTGCGGGGGCAACTCGCGCGTGCGTGGGGCGCAGAGTTCGTGATGACCGTGCGCTGTACCCGTGCCCCCGAACAAAACAGCTTTGAGTACACCATCAAGGTCTGGCGGCTGGGCGCACGCGCGCCTGTGTGGGAGACCGAAGGCTTCCAGCAGGTCGCCTCGCAGCAGGGCAAGTCGGACGACGCCACCGCGCTGCAGACGCTGGGACGCACCGTCGCGCTGCGCATCGATGCGGAACTGTGGGACACCCTGCCGCGCCTCGCCGAGCAGCTGCAGACGCCCACGCCCTCGCCCCCCCGCGCGGAGACGCCCCAACTGGCTGAGCCGCGCCCGCTTGCCGAGCAACTCCTGCGCGAGGGCAAACTCGCCGAGGCGCTGCCCCACCTGCGCGCCGCCGTGAACGCGCAGCCCGACGACGCCGAGCTGCGCATGGCGCTGATCCGCCTGTACCGTCGGCTGAATCTCGGTGAGCTGGCGCAACGCGAGCTGACCCGCGCCGTGCAGCTGTACCCCAACGACGAGCGGTTCGCGTTGGAGTGGGCAGCACTGCTCCAAGCGGAAGGCAAGCCCGCCGAAGCCATCAACCGTCTCCAGACCGCGCTACAGGCGCAGCCCGACTCGGTCGCCCTGCGTCTCGCGCTGTTCGACGCGCTGTTGATGCAAGGGGACGCGCCTGCCGCCGCGCGCACGCTGCAGCCGATTGCTGAGCAGAACGGCGCGGAGGTCGCCTACCGACGCTACCTGCTGCTGGGCGCGACCCGCGCGCTGGAGAGCCTGCCCGACGGCAGTTATGAACTCACCGACGCGCGCGCCGCGCTGTGGCTGCAGGTCGCCAGCGGGCTGCTTACCGACCTCGTAGGCGAGCTGCTGGACTTGCGCCGCCTCGCCAGCGCCCCCAGCCCGAACTGGAGCGCACTGCGCACGCGCGGGGAACAAGCCGTACTGCACGCGCTGCGCATCGGACAGTGGCTCGAACGCGCCGAGCCGACCGATCCCACACGCCGCACCGTCGCCCACGCACGCTTCGCCAGCCAGATGCTTGCCCAAGCCGCGCAACAAATGGCACGATACTTGCTGTCGCGCAACCCGGAGGAGGAAGCGCGCGCCAGCCTACTGCGCGTGGAAGCCATGCGCGAGCTGGAAGCCGCACGGAACGCGCTTCCGAAACTTGCGCCATGACCGACTGGACTTCGCTGGGAATCGGGTTGGGATTCGCCCTGCTGGGGGGCATGCTGATTGCGCTGGGGAGCCGCCGCTGGAGCCTGTGCCCACTGCGGGAGTGCCCCGCGCTGGAGGCTGGGCAGCGCGTGGAGTTCACCGTCGTGGGCAAGCGATACGCCACCGTGCTAACAGGGGTGGACGGCGACGCCTTGCGCCTTGCGCCGCCGCTGGAGCGCGGGCTGCCCGTCGCGTTCGAAGCAGGAACCTTCGCCGAGTTGCGCCTGACGACCCCTGCAGGCGTCCACGAGGCGACGGTACAGTTCATCGGACGCCAGACGCGCCCGCAGCCCTGTCTGATCGCGCGCCTTGCCTCGCGCTGGCGACACACCCAACGCCGCCGCTACGAACGCATCGTGCTGCCCGACGAGGTGAATGTCGCGCTGCGCTTTGCGAACGACTACTGGATTGCGTGGGCGCACGACGCCAGTCAGGGCGGACTGCGCCTGTACGCGCCTGCGCCCGTGCCCCTGAACGCCCACCTGCGCGTGGAGATGCCGCCGACCCTGCGCGGCATCA
>Ga0197142_1000756_pt1 | contig 30196 bp, 26 predicted proteins | sample GBS60_MetaG_FD_148614 | JGI IMG/M metagenome (GOLD analysis project Ga0197142, IMG submission 148614) | Sediment microbial communities from Great Boiling Springs, Gerlach, Nevada, United States - GBS 60_MetaG | ecosystem: Environmental > Aquatic > Thermal springs > Hot (42-90C) > Sediment... | reverse complement strand
TCGCCCCCGGCGTAGACGATGTAGACGTGCCGGCCTTCGCGATTGTGCCGGCGCGCCAGCTCGGCCAGCCAGCCCTCGAAGTAGAGCCGGAGCAGGCTGCTCAGGCTGGCGACCCGGGACAGCGTCATCCGCTGTCCGAACCCGAGCCCGAAGACCCGGCCGAGGTCGTCGACGTCGAGGCGCAGGACACCGAGGCGCTCGATCCCTTTCGCGGCTGTGGCGATGCGCGCGAACTCGGCCACGCTGCCGTCTTCGTCGAGTGGCACCACGTTCGCGAGAAAGGTGAAGCCGAGGGCGACCCACTGGTGCTGGCGCGCGACCGCCAGCGCTGGTGGCACGAGGAAGTCAGTCTCGTCGAGACGAAGCAGGAGGCCTGGCCCGCCCCTTACGGCCTGGCGGAGATTCGCATCGACGTCGACGAGCGCGAGCTCGAGGCCGAGCCCGCGCAGCGCATCCCGGTAGGTACGTGCCGGCTGGGACGGGAACACCGGGGTCGTTTCGCGGAGGAAGAGCCAGCGGGCTTTGCGGAGCTCGGCGCCCAGCTCTTCGAAGCTCGCGCAGAGGGTGCATTTGTGGAGCTCGTCCACCTCGGCGCTGGCCCACTCGCCGTCGCGCCGGCAGACGCTGCACGGCTGCTCTTCCCCGCCACCACCGCGGGGCGCAAACAGGAGCGCAGCCTGCTCTGCCGGCTCCAGGCTCCCGAACTTCCGCTGCTTCTGGACGTTGAGCTCCTGGTGGAGCTGCGTCCAGGGCTCCCGGAACTGCCCCCGCTCGAACTGCTCGAAGCGGAGCGGCATGTGGGCGAGCGCCACGTAGAGGTCGCCGCCGTGTGCCTGGAGCAAGAGGTGATCGAGCTGCCGGCGGAGATCCGCGAGCTGGCCGCGCTCCAGCCGGTGCGTGAGCAGGTAGAACCGGCCGCCGCCGGCGTACAGCAGGTTGACCGGGGGGAGCTGAAGCTCCCGCAACAGCCAGCGGGCGATCGCCTCGGTCAGGAGCTGGAGATAGAACGAGCGGCCGCGCAGGCCACGGGCTGCTCCTTTCGCGGTGATCGTGTAGATGAAGCGCTGCACGCCGGTAATGTCACCGGCGACGAGCGCGAGGCGTTCGGCCTGCCACGCGTCGCCCGTACCAGCGAGCAGGGCGTCGAACTCCGCCGCGCTGATACCACTCCGGGAGAGTGCGGCGGCGAGCGCGCACGTGGTGCGGCTGTGGTCGTACAACGAGACGTCCGGCACCGTGCCCCAGTAGGCCGAGGGCACGCACCAGGCGTACTTCTGGAGCAGCGCGAGCAGGGTCTGGAAACGAGCCTCGAAGGTGAGGCCTGAGGGGATCTGCCGCACCTCGTCCACGAAGTCCTGCCAGAGCTCCTGGTAGGCCGCCTGCTCTCGTGGAGCGGCTAACGGCTGGGCGAGCGGGAAGACCGATCCCTCCTCGATCCGTAGTGGCCGGAGCGGAAGCCAGGCCGGAGGCGGCTCGCCTTCCTCGAGACGGAGACGGGAGAAGATGCTGAGCGACTGCTTGCTGGAAGCCTGGGACGGGGTTGCTTCGTCATCCCGCTCGCCTGCTGAGAGGCGGTCGGCCAGGGCGACGAGCGCGGCGAGTGGGACCTGCGGGCGGTGATGCGTGAGCACGGCCCACGTCGCTGGCTTCCAGTCTGGAAGCATGCACTCGATGAAGTCGGCGCTCCACTTGGCGTGCGCGCCGTGGCGACCGTAGGTCTGCTCGTCGAACGAGGCGTACCCGGCGCTGTGCGGCTCGCCGGTCCGCTGCCAGAACTTGCCGAGATCGTGCAGCAGGCTGGCGACGAGAAGCTGGCTCCACTCGTCCATTGTGCTCCCTCCCCTGAGCTGACCACGTGGGAGATAGGCCCATGATAGCCGCTGCCGAGGGTCGAACAAGGCTGCACTGGCTGACCAGGGCACGACGGCGATTTGAAGGCTCCGGAGCGGGAGGGAACACTGGGGTTCCCGCGCGGTGCCACCGCGGCACGCGGCGACCTTGTGCCGGTGCACGTGCTCCCGGTGGACAGTCCACGGATCGGCCCGACACCCGGAGGTTCCAGGGGAGTGGAGCTCCTGTGGGCCGAGTGACAGCGGTCACAGGGACGACGCCCGGGATCGAGAGGTAGGTTCGGGTACCACAAAACTGGCCTCGGGTGATCTCGCCTTCGGCCTGCCGAGGCGACGCGCTCCTCGCGCGAACCCGACACGCTGGGGGACGCTCCGGCGTCGCCTGGGCACCGACCAGTGAGAGGCTGGCCTACGAGCCGGCCGTGACGGCGATCCTCTGACGTCAGCGGAGCGGGTGCGGCATCGCAGCGGCCAGGCTGGCGAGCGGCGCGGGGACGTGCTTCAATGACCACGGCGGAACCACCGACCGTAGGACAGGCGATGGGTCAAATGGAGCAAGGTAGACGGTTCGAGACAGCGTTCACGATGGACACCTCCAGCATCAAGTACGGCCCCGGCGTCACCCGCGAGGTGGGCCAGGACATGCGCCAGCTCGGCGCCAGGCGCGTCATGGTCGTGACCGACCCCCGCCTGGCCTACAGCGAGCCGGTCGAGGTCACCCTGGCCGCCCTGCGCGAGCAGGGGATCGACGCCGTTCTCTTCGACCAGGTGCGCGTCGAGCCGACCGACCTCTCCTTCAAGGAAGCGATCCGCTTCGCCACTGAGGGTCGCTTCGACGGCTTCGTCGCCGTCGGCGGCGGCTCGAGCATCGACACGATGAAGGCGGCCAACCTCTACTCGACCTACCCAGCCGACTTCCTGGCCTACGTCAACCCACCGATCGGCGAGGGGCGTCCGGTACCCGGCCCACTCAAGCCGATGGTCGCCATCCCTACGACCGCCGGTACCGGCAGCGAGACGACCGGCGTGGCTATCTTCGACTTGACCGAGCTGCACGCCAAGACCGGTATCCGGCACCGGGCCCTCCGCCCGAACCTCGGCATCCTCGACCCGGAGAACACCCGCACCATGCCGCGCATGGTCGCGGCCTGCTCCGGGCTGGACGTGCTCAGCCACGCCCTGGAGTCGTTCACCGCCCTGCCGTACCACCGCCGCCCGGCGCCCGAGCGGCCGGAGCTGCGGCCGGCCTACCAAGGCGCTAACCCGATCAGCGATATCTGGGCCGCCCAGGCGATCCGGATGGTCTCAGCTCACATCGTCCAAGCCGTCGAAGACCCGAGCGACGACGAGGCGCGCAGCCAGATGCTGCTGGCGGCGGCCTACGCCGGGATTGGCTTCGGCAACGCCGGCGTCCACCTGCCGCACGGGATGTCCTACCCGGTCTCCGGCATGGTGCGCGACTACGTCGCCGAGGGCTACCCGCCCGACCACCCGCTGGTACCTCACGGCATGTCAGTCATCCTCAACGCTCCGGCAGTCTTCCGCTGGACGGCTCCCGCTGACCCGGCGCGGCACCTCCAGGCAGCCGAGCTGATGGGTGTCGACGTGCGTGGAGCGGCTCCCGAAGACGCGGGCCCGATCCTGGCCGATGCCCTCATCCGGATCATGCAGCGGCTGGGTATTCCGAACGGCCTCGGGGGAATCGGCTACACGCCGGACGACATCGACGCACTAGTCGCTGGCACCCTGCCGCAGCGCGCCGTGATCGAGCTGTCGCCACGCCCGGTCACCTCCGACGACCTGCGGGCGATCTTCCTCGACGCCATGCGCTACTGGTGAGCGCCGGGGCAACGAGGGCGGCCCCGTTCTGGCGGGGCCGCCGACAAGCTCATGGTTTCCACGTTATCACTCAGGAATTGTCGCCAAGAGAGCCTCGCTCCATCCGCAGTCGCTCCTCCTCTGATTCGAGCTCGATGTACTGATGCTTCAGCTCCTTCTCGGCCTCGAGGATCAGGGCTACTTCTTCCTCAGGTGCCTGAGCCACCAGGCGATACCGCGAATACAACGCGAAGTAGATGATAGCGACGACGAGGAAAACAGCGACACCGAGCACGCCCGGGCGGTAGTCCTGGATCGAGAAGGTCGCCAGCAGGGCAACAATTGCCAGAACCGCGCCGATGGCCGCGCCCGGGATTCCCAGCGGGCTCTTGTACGGACGTGGCAGCTCTGGCTGAGCAATCTTCAGCCGGATATAGGCGAGCATCACTGCGGCGTAGGAGATCACGGCCCCGAACACCGCCATGTTGAGGAGCGCTGCTCCGACGATCCCGGTTCCAAAGCGATCGATGATCAGGGCACAGACCAGGCCGATGACGGCGCCAGCGATGAGTGCACGGTGCGGGGTGTGTGTCCGGCGACCGGTGACGGAGAGGAAGCGTGGGTAGTATCCGGCCCGGGAGAGCGCGAAGATGACGCGCCCATACGCGTAGATAATGGTATGGAAGCTCGCGATCAGGCCGGTGAGCGCGATGAGCGTCAGGATCGTCGTGGTCGCTCCAGCGCCGAAGACCGCGACGAATCCATCGGCCAGCGGCGCCCCGGAGACTCCGATCGCTGCTGCCCCACCACCGACCCCCGAGTTGAAGATCAGCGTGAAGACCGAGAGCGCGAGCAAGGTGAAGATGCCGGTGATCAGACCACGGGGCATATCGCGCACCACATCGTGCGTCTCTTCGGCAGCCAGCGGGAGCTCCTCGATCGCCAAGTAGAACCAGATGGCGAACGGGAGCGCAGCGAAGATCCCGAAGAAGCCCTTGGGCAAGAATGTGGAGCTCCCGGCAGCATTGGGATCCGGCTCGATATTGAAGACGAGATCCCAGCGAAAGGCGCCGGAGACCACCGCCCCGACGTAGAAGATCACCAGGACGAGCATCGCCAGGAGCGTCACGATGAGGCCAACTCGCAGTGTGATCTCGACGCCTCGCACGTTGATGCCGACGAAGATCGCATAGAACACGAGCCACCAGACCCAGATCGGTACCGAGGGAAACAACGTGTTCATGTATCCACCGATACCGACCACGATCACCGCCGGGGTGATCACGTACTCGATCGTATCGGTCACGCCGACCAGGTATCCTCCCCACGGCCCGAAGGCACTCCGGCTAAACGAGTAGAAGCCGCCCGCATGCGGCAATGCGGTGCTCAGCTCGGCAATGCTGTACACCAGACAGAGGTACATCAGGGCCATCAGCACCGTGGCGATGAGAAGCCCACCGAAGCCACCGGCATCCAGCCCGAAGTTCCAGCCGAAGAAATCCCCCGAGATGACGGCGCCGACACCGAGTGCCCAGAGCAGCACCCAGTTCGCGTGCCGCCGCAACTTGCGCTGTTCCAGGTAGTCCTGGCCAACCCGTTCGTAGCGAACCCCACCCCGCTCGATCGTTGGCTGCTCCCCCATACCCCTCGTCCTCCTTCCCCATGCGTGCGATTCGACTCACTCCTCCGGGGTAATGTAGGCCGCAGTGATCCCACCATCGACGACGAACGCTGTTGCGTTCACGTACGATGAGTCGTCCGAGGCCAGGAAGAGCGCGGCCTGCGCGATCTCTCGCGCCTGCGCAAAACGGCCCATCGGGATGTGCACGAGCCGACGTTGTCGCTTCGCCGGATCGGACAGGATCGAGCGGAGCAGCGGCGTATCGACAGGCCCGGGACAGAGCGCGTTAGCGCGGATATTCTTGCGCGCGAACTCGATCGCAATTTCACGCGTCATCGCGAGCACGCCACCCTTGCTGGCCGTATACGCGATCTGCGGAACGGCGGCTCCCATCAGGGAGACGAAGCTCGCGGTGTTGATGATCGAGCCACCACCTGCCCGAAGGAGCGCCGGGATCGCGTACTTGCAGCCGAAGAAGACCCCCTTTAGGTTCACCTGCATCACCAGATCCCAGACATGCTCGGGCGTATCGACGACCGAGCCATCCTCGTCCGGAAAGATGCCGGCATTGTTAAACATCACGTTCAGCTGACCATAGCTCTCCTCCGCTGACCTGACCAACCGCTCCACGTCACTCGCCCTCGTCACATCGGTATGGACAAACGTCGCCTCGCCACCCTCCTCCCGAATCAAGCGCACCGTCTCTTCTCCACCCAGATCGTTGACGTCGGCCACGACAACCCGGGCGCCCTCACGGGCGAAGAGGAGTGCCGACTCTCGGCCGATACCGGAGCCGGCCCCGGTGATGATGCAGACCTTGCCCGCAAGCTTCCCACCCATCCTCTTGCCTCCATCAGCCACGCTCGAAGTAGCGGTAGAGCTCCCAGTCAGTCACCACCGCGTCATAGGTCTCCTGCTCGACGCGCGCCATGTTCACGTAATGCTCGACGACGAGGTCTCCGAAGGCCGTACGAGCCAGCTCGCTCCGGGCGAACTCCTCGGTCGCCTCGGCGAGCGTCCGCGGGACACGGACTACCCCGTCCGCCGTGTAGGCATTGCCCCGATGCTCAGGCGGAAGGGGCAGCTCCCGTTCGATTCCATCGAGCGCTGCAGCGATCATAGCGGCGTAGGCCAGATAGGGGTTCGCATCCGCTCCCGGAATCCGGTTCTCGATCCGCAGCGAGTTCCCGTGGCCAACGATGCGGAACCCGCAGGTACGGTTATCCCTGCCCCAGGCGACGTTGACCGGTGCCCAACTGGCCACCGCATAGCGCTTGTAGGAATTGACATTGGAGGCCACGAATAGCGAGAGCGCGCGGGCATGGGTCATCAAGCCGGCCAGAGCGTGCTGCATCACCCGGCTCATGTGGTACGGCTGACCGGCCGGGTCGTAACAGAGATTCCGCTCCCCAGCAGGGTCCCAAAAGCTGAGGTGGATGTGCGAGCTGGAACCGGTCCAGGTATGGTGAGGCTTGGCCATGAAGGTCACGGCGCAGCCATTGGCGTACGCGATCTCCTTCACACCGTGCTTGAAGAGCACCGCACGATCGGCCGACTCGAGCGCATCGGCGTAGCGGATGTTGATCTCGTGCTGCCCGGCGGCGGCCTCTCCCTTGGAAAACTCGATCGGGATCGCCGCGGCAGTCATCAGGTTGCGCACCTGTCGGTAGATCGGCTCCGCCTTCGTCCCCTGGAAGAGGTGATAGTCCTCGTTGTACCAGCCGATGGGTCGCAGGCCCCGGTAGCCCTTGTCATAGGCTTCCTCGAACGAATCCTTGAGGAGGTAGAACTCAAGTTCGCTCGCCATCATCGGCCGCAATCCCAGCCGGTGCGCGCGCTCGATCTGTCGACGCAAGATGGCACGAGGTGCCACCGGTATCAGCTCACCCGTCTCCTCATCAACCGCGTCGGCCAGAACCAACGCCGTGCCTTCGAGCCAGGGAATACGCCGGAGAGTCGAGAAGTCAGGCTGCGCAACCCAGTCTCCGTACCCGGTGTCCCAGTTCATCAAGCGGTAGCCACCAGGAGTCGTCATCTCCATATCAGTGCCAAGCAGGTACGTACAGAAATGCGTACCCTGCTCGCGGACATGCTCGACGAAGAATTCCGCGCGTACCCGCTTCCCCATCAGCCGGCCCTGCATGTCGCAGAGCGCGTTGATCACGGTGTCGATCTCACCAGCTGCGACGAGCTGTTCGAGCTCGTCGAGACTCAGGCGCCCGGCTGTCTCCTTCGCCATAACCTCCTCCACCCAGCATCGTCCCGCTCACACCAGTGCAGGAGCGGATCGCCCGCAGACAGAAGGACGGGGCATACGCCCACGTCCACCACCGGATGCATGTGCCCACTGTAAGAACTCCGAAACCCGCGACTCAACGCATGCCCCCCTTCCCCGAGTGGACCGCGATGAATCAAAGGAGCCGACAGCGCTGTCCAGAGCACCGTCCTGATAGACACGAGAAAACTAAAAGCTTGTCGTTGAAGTCGTCTGAGCGTACCCTACCAGCGGGTCGAGAGTCTGTCAAGAGGAGGCCGGTCTCGCTCTGGGGAGACACCCCTATGCTCCGGCAACGCACCCCGGCCCCCTGTCCCCCTATCTTGAACGAGGACCCGGCCCCCAGCAGCCGTGGCTCCGGCCGACCAGGCTCGACAGCGGAAACTGGCGGCAGCGGTTAGGGCGATCCGTTCCTACCCAAGCACCAGCGCGACGAGGCCCAGAAGCATACCGCTCGCGGCCAGGAGACGACGACGCCGGTCTCCTTCGCCCAGCAGATGCGCGCCCATCGCCGTGCCGATCAGGATGCTCACCTCGCGCGCTGGCGCGATGTAGCTCACCGGCGTCACGCGCATGGCCGTGAGCACGAGGATGTAGGCCAGTGGCACCAGGACAGCCATGCCCATCACCATCAGCCGGTACTCGCACCAGAGAGCTCGGACTTCTCGCCGGCGCCGGGCAGCGATCGGGGTCAGCAGCAGCGAGCGGACGGTCGTTGTCCCCCAGTCGAGTACCACCGGCGGGATCGCCAGGACACTCACCGCGTGCTTGTCCCACAGCGTGTAGAGCGCGACCACCGTGCCAGTGAGCAAGCCGAACACGACCGCACCGTCGGCAGCCCACGCGCGCCGGAGCGACCGGACACTCCCGGTGAGCGCGACGATACTTGCGATGATCAGCGCCGCACCGGCGAGGGCGAGCAGGCTGGGACGTTCACCGAACAGGGCAATGGCTCCGAGCGTGGCGAGCAGCGGGCCGGTGCCACGGGCGAGCGGGTAGACGAGTGAGAGGTCGCCACCCCGGTACCCATGCTGGAGCAGCAGGAAGTACGCGATGTGGAGCAATGCGCTGCCGAGGATGAACAGGAGCTGCGATGGCCCTAGCTCCGGCCGCTGGAGGAGGATGACCCCAAGCGCGAGCGGGGCGTACAACAGGGCCCCCAGCGTCCCAAAGAGCCAGACGAGGGGCACGCCACTCGGCACCCGCTTGGCCAGCAGGTTCCACGTCGCATGACAAACAGCCGCCACCAGGATGAGGCCAAGCGCGAAGAGTGTCACAGCGGTTGCCTCTCGGGCCATGATGCCTCACACGACGAGTCAGCGCCCATACCAGGCGATGATGCGCTGCAGCAGGTCGAGCTAGTGGGCACGCTCGTGGAACGCATGCCTCTACCGCGGGTCGAGGACGAGTTCGGTGGGCACGCCACACTGGCGGAGGCCGAGGTACAGCTCCAGTCTCCGGCCAGGCGGCACCCGCTGATCGGCCCGCCGCAGCCGAGCCGCGTCGGTGTCCGGACCCGCCCAAGGTAGCGCACCGGCGAGCCCTCCCCTCAGGACACATCCAGTTGCTTGTGGAGCGGGCCGGGGAAGCGATTCTCGTCGAGCCGCCGCACGTCGTTCGAACCCGCCGTGCTGACCAACTTCGTCACGGCGGCGCCACAGATGGCAGCTCGGACTCGGTCGGTGTGCCGGATCAGCCAGGCAGTGAGAAAGCCGCTGTAACTCCAGCCGCCGACGCCGAGCCGGTCAGGATTGGTCACGCCCTGGGCGACGCACCATTCGGCACCACTGAGCAGGTCGCTAGCGTCGCTACCACCGAGGTCAGAGCGGTTGGCAGCGGTGAATGCGGCGCCACACTCGGTGCTACGGCGCGTGTTCGGCAGCGGCACGGCGCAGCCGGCCCCGGCAAGCTCGTGTCTCCCGTCATGCCAGGAGGTGTGGAACGTCGGGCCCCAGACCGCGCTCGGCCGGCCTTGGATGTCGACAACCAGCGACAAGCACTCTGCTACCCGCCCATCCGGCGGGGTCAGGAACCGCCCCTCGATCGCCAGACCATCGCTCGACCGCCACTCCACTGGCTCCATCGGTGCCAGCGTGAGACCGGCGAGGTGCGGGTTCAGCCTGGTCAGGCAGCGCTGCCCGACATCCCACAGCCTGGCCCAGACCTCTGGCGAGCCGAACGGTGACTGCCGGCTCAACTCCGGCATCCGCTGATCGGTGCTGAGGCTGACCGGTTGACTGACCCAGCCACCAACTGGCACCGGCTCGAGCGTCGCCACCTGACCGGCCTTCAGTTGTCCTTGGTGAACAGCGTCCACTGCGCACCTGCTGAGAGCACCAGCACCGTCCGGTCGCCCGGCCATCCATCTAACAGCGGGGTGCTCTCGCCCGGATCGAGCGCGGTGACCGCGCCTCACTGCCGGTGCAGGAAGATCACCTGCTGGTTGTCGAGGGAACCGGGGAGAACACCGACGAGCACGAGCTGGTGTCCTTCCGACGACCAGGCTACAAAGACGGGCAGGCGACCGAGCCGCAGCAGCGCGCACTCCGCGCCTATGCTCGCCTCGAGCAGGAGCACGCGTGTCTGGGCGACGGTCGAGTCCAACAGCTCGCCGGGCAAGACTCCAGCAGCCAGTTCGCGACCCGCAGGTGACCAGACCTCGCCGCCGGCCAGGCTGAGGACCCGCAGCGCTCCGCCCTCGAGCGACACGCGGACGATAGCATGAGATCGGTCGGCGCAGGAGGCTCCCCACCCGGACATCGGTCGACGGATCCTCCACGCGAGCCAGCACGAGGTGGTCGACGGTCACTGTTACGGTACGGCCATCCGGCGCCCAGGCGGGTAGGTCGACACCCCGCTGGAAGCTGGTCAACCGCTGCGCGCTGACCCGTCGGCGGGCAGGATCCAAAGCTGATGCGCACGCTCGGGCTGAGTACGCTGGTCGCGATCGGAGAGGAAGGCCAGAAACCGGCGAGCGGGCTCCCCCCTGCCTCCTTGCCGACAACGCCAGAGGGCCGAGGTAGGCATGGACTACGGGTGTCCGATGTTCCTCCAGGGGGCCACGAGCAGCAACCCCCTGCCTGCCACCCAGAGCCAAGCGGCCCGTGCGCCAGCGAGAGAGGGCTATCCCGCAGCGAGTCTCACAAACCGCCGTCCCGGCCGATGGCCTGGATCTCATCGACGATCAGGCGCAGCTCGGTCGACCGCGCGTGCATCCGGACGATTGGCTCCCCTTCGGGATCGAGGAACAGGATATCGACGTGGTCGTTCGCTTCGATCAGCTCGGATCCACTGTAGTCGAGCTCGACAGTCAAAACAGGGGTGATACGGTCACTCTGGTGAGCTGGCTCGCCTGGTGGCGCATGAGTGAGGGCATACCGAAGATGGCCGAGGAGATCGCTCAACGCGCCGCGCTCATTCGGCTCAGCCCCCAGATAGAGGGCCAGATCGATGCGGCCGTCGCTGACGTGTAGGTAGTAGCCGTCCTCGGCGTGCTCCAGGGCGATGTCCTGGGGGAACCAGAGGTCGTAGATCACCAGCGGTCGAGCCTCGGTCTCACGCTCTTCCTCCTCCCCTTCGGCCGGAGTCTCGCTGAGCGAGATCGAGGCCGACCCCTGCCCCTGGAGCAAGGAGAAGTGGGCCAAACCGTAGAGGTAGAGCGTCTCAGCCAGGTGCGAGCGAACGGGAGCGGTGAACAGGCCAGGGAACTCATCCTCGAGCAGCCGCTCGAGCGAGCGCAGCATCCGATCGTACTCGGGCCGCCCGCGGAGATCCCGCTGGACGAAGCGGCGAGCCTCGCGGAAGGCAGCACGGAGATCACTATCGATGGTGTCACCGGACTGCTCGGCGAGGAAGCGCTGGATCGCCTCGAACAAGTCGTCCTCGGCCGACTGACCCTCGCGGAGAGGTTCGTCTGACACGGCTGGGCTCCTGCGTCACCACGCGTGGCGTGGCCGGTTTCGACGCCTAATTGTGGCATGACTGGGGGAGCCCGTCTAGCGAACGAGTGTGGCACCAGACCGACAGTCTGTCTCCTCGGTCCTCGGGATGTCCTGGCGGCACCGATCCTCAATCATCTTGCAGCGGGAAGAGGCGTGCAGGCTGGCGATCCGTCCTCTGCTGGGATACGATAGCGTCCCGGCGAGCAGGTGGACGTCTGGACGAGCCCGCAGGAACATGGAGGGAGTGGGAGATGCGGGCACACACCAGCTGGCACGATCCGGAGACCGAGCGTGCCGTGCTCGGAGCCATCAGCCTCGAAGAGCCCTGGGCGCTCCTCGAACGCTTCAATACGCTGGTTCGGCTCTCCGGCAGCCGCGACGAAGCCGAGGCCGTCGCCTACCTCACGAGCCGGCTCGACTCGTGGGGCATCCCCCACCGTGTCCACCACCCGGTCTGCCTGATCAGCATCCCGGTACGGGCAACTCTGCGCATCGTCAGCCCCGACCCACTCCCGATCCGGGCCAAGACCCTCTCGTTCTCCCCCTCAACCGACGGCGCTGAGATCACCGGCGAGCTGGTCTATGTCCCCTCCACGCACGCTCGCGGGGTGGCCGAGTTGCTCGGCGCGGCCCGGCCACCGATCGAGCAGGACCTGCGCGGCAAGGTCGTCCTTACCGAGGGGCTGGGTCTGGCCGCCCGCGGCCTCGATCTTACGAAGACCGGTGCCATCGGCGCCATCTTCATCAACCCCGGCGACTACATCCACGAGGGGATCGCGACCACCTCCTGGGGATCGCCCGACCTCGACTCGATCGGCCGGGTACCACCGGTACCGATCCTCGCGATCAACCGGACCGACGGCGAGGCACTCAAGGCTCGACTCGCGCGGGGACCGGTACAGGTCGCCTTCTCCACCACGGTCGAGACCAGCTGGCGGCCGATCCCAGTAGCAATCGCCGAGATTCCGGGGACGCAGGCAGCCGACGAGTTCGTCCTCTTTCACGGCCACCTCGACTCCTGGCACGTCGGCATCGGCGACAACGCCACCGGCGACGCCACCTTGCTGGAGATCGCCCGCGTCTTCTGGCAGCACCGTGACCGGCTGCGCCGCACGCTGCGCATCGCCTGGTGGTCAGGCCATTCGCACGGACGCTACGCTGGCTCGACCTGGTACGCCGACACCTTCGCGCAAGATCTGATGCCGAACTGCGTCGCACACGTCAACTGCGATTCGCCCGGCTGTCGTTGGGCGACCGAATACCGCGAAGTCGCCTGCATGGCCGAAGCGAGCGAGCTGGTGCGCGCGACGATCCGCGATCTGACCGGCCAGGATGCCACTCTCTCTCGTCCACTCCGCGCCGGGGACTGCTCGTTCAACAACCTTGGGATCACCACCTACTTCATGCTCTCCTCAACGATGCCCGAGGCGCTGATCCGGGAGAAAGGCTACTACCCGGTCGGCGGCTGCGGAGGGAACATCCAGTGGCACACCGAGGACGACACCATCGAGATCGCCGACCCCGACAACCTGCTGCGCGACCTGCGCGTCTACGCCGCGGTGCTGCTCCGCACCCTGAATGCTCCCGTCCATCCGTTCGATTACCGAGCGACCGTGCGCGAGATCGAAGCCACACTCCAGCGCTACCAGGAGGCAGCCGGCGACGCGTTCGACTTCCGGCCCTCGCTGCAGGCGGCCGGGAACCTCCTGGTGACGCTCGACCGCTTTTACGAGCTAGTCGAGAGTCTGCTCGATCGCGAGGTGGACGACCCGGAGGTGCGCCGGGTAAACGCGGCCCAGCGCGCGCTGGCGCGCCATCTGGTACCGCTGGGCTACGTGCGGGCCGGCCGGTTCCACCACGACCCAGCCCAACCAATCCCGCCGCTGCCGGAGGTCGCCCCAGCCACCGAGCTCAGGCAGGTCCCGGCGGAGAGCGACCGCTGGCATCTGCTCCGCACGCACCTGCTGCGCGGGCAGAACTACGTCGTCTGGAGCCTGCGCCAGGCCCACCGGCGTATCGCCGAGATCCTACCGTAACACCTGACACCGCTCGGCCACTCGCGAACCTGGTGCTCGTCGCTGGGTTCGTACCAGCCGCGGTGCACGCGATGATTGGTGCGCTTGACTGGGGAGAGGATTCCCGCTACTGTCCTCAGGACAAGGGGACGACCGGAGAGGAACGGCGTGGCGGGGCGACTGGAAGGCAAGGTCGCGCTCATCACTGGCGCGGCGTCCGGCATTGGGGCAGCGAGTGCTCGATTGTTCGCGGCAGAGGGTGCCAGCCTCATGCTGGTCGATACCGATTGCCAGGCGCTGGCATCGCTCATCGAGGAACTGACCCGGAGCGGAGCATCGGTGACGAGCTCGCAGGCCGACGTGGCCAAACCGACCGAAGTCGCCGCCGCAGTCGACGCGACCATCGCTCGGTTCGGTCACCTGCACGTGTTGTTCGCCAATGCCGGCATCAGCAGCCGAGGACTGGTGACGGAGATGCCGATCGAGGACTTCGACCGCATCATCGCGGTCAACCTGCGGGGAGCGTTTCTCTGCGCTCGCTACGCGATCCCCTTCATCGCACGGTCGGGCGGCGGCTCAGTCATCTTCACCGCCTCCGAACTGGCCCTGGTTGGCGCACCGGGAGCAGCAGCCTACAGTGCGTCGAAGGCAGCGCTGGTCGGGATGACTCGCGCGCTCGCGCTCGACCACGCGCGCGAGGGGATCCGGGTCAACAGCCTGTGTCCTGGAGCAGTGGACACGCCGCTACTGTGGCGTTCAGCCCAGCGGCTCGGCATGACCGTCGAGCAGTACCGGGCCGAGATCATCAGCCGGATGCCGCTGGGGCGGATCGGGCAACCGGAAGAGGTTGCACGGGCAGCTCTCTTCCTGGCGAGCAACGACTCCTCGTTCGTGACCGGCACAACACTGGTGGTCGATGGCGGCTGGACAGCGCGCTGAGGGAAGGGGAGAGCGAGCGCGTGGGGAGCCGGCGGAACCTGCTGGTGGCCCAGGCAGGTGGGGCAACGGCGGTCATCAACAGCAGCCTCGCCGGCGTTGTCCAGGCGGCGCGCGCGAGTGGCCAGTTCCGGGCGATCCTCGGGGCTCGCCGGGGCATCGAGGGTGTCCTACGCCAGGACCTTATCGACCTCGGCGCCCAACCTCCGGAACTGCTGCAGCAGGTCGCTCGCACCCCGTCCGCTGCGCTCGGCGTCACTCGGTTACGGCTGTCCCCCGAGGCAGCACAGCTCGCGCTGGAGGTCCTGACGCGCTACGACGTGGGCGCGTTCGTCTATATCGGTGGTAATGACTCGGCAGAGACAGCCCACCGGCTGTCCTCGGCTGCTCAGCGTGCTGGCACTCCGCTCCAGGTGGTCGTTGTCCCCAAGACGATCGACAACGACCTGCCGGCGACCGATCACTGCCCTGGGTACGGCTCGATCGCCCGCTTCATGGCGCTGGCGACCCGCGACGCCGGCCTCGACACCGAGGCGACGGCCGGACTGTACCCGGTCAAACTGATTGAAGTCATGGGGCGCAACGCCGGGTGGGTTGCCGCCTCCACGGCGCTGGGCAAGCGGGAGGCCAACGAGGCGCCACACCGAATCTTCTTCCCCGAGCGACCACCAGCGAACCTCGACGCTTTCCTCGAGGAGATCGCGGCGGCTCACCAGCAGTACGGCCACGTCGTCGCGATCGTCCCCGAAACACTGCGCGACGCCCACGGCCGTCCGCTCGGCGGGGAGCAAGCACAGTGGGTCGATCCGTTCGGGCACCCCTACTACCCAGGGCCAGCTCCGGTGCTGGCACAGGCGATCGAGAGCCGCCTCCGCCTGCGTGCCCGGGTCGACAAGCCCGGCACCATTGCACGCATGTTCGCGGCCTGTGTCTCACCCGTGGACTGGCAGGAGGCGTACGACGCCGGCACAGCTGCAGTTGCGCTCCTGGCCGAGGGTGCATCGGGCGTCATGGTCTCACTCGAGCGTGTCTCTGACGAGCCCTATCAGGTGCGCTTTGGCGCGGTACCGTTGATCGCGGTCGCCAATCGTGAGCGCCGGTTGCCAGACGAATTCATTGCCCCGGATGGACGCTCGATCACCGAGGCCTTCCGCCGCTACGCGCTGCCCCTGATCGGCGGCCCGCTCCCCCACTACGCGCGGCTCGCCGACCTGCCCTACCGGCCTCAGAGCACAACGTAGCCCTCGGCATCGCGGTCAGTCAGGCGCTGCGCATACCGTTCGAGATCGGGGACACGCGGCAGCAACTGCCCGAAGAGCAACTGGTTGAAGCGGTTATGCGCCTCGCGCGACGCCCAGCGCTCGACCCAGACATAGCGGCGATCTTCATCGAGACGAACGAGTTCCGAGGAAAGGCAGCCCTCTGCTTGCCGCGCTTCCTCGATCAGGACCCGAAAGGCGTGCTCGAAGACATGCTGCATCCCCTCCTCGACCTCGAAGAAGCTCAAGTCGACGAACATCGCTGCTCCCCACTCACTGCGACGCGATTTCCCGCTCCCGAGAGCGCCCGACCGGAGGCTTCTGGCCGAGCGACGGTCCGCCCAGCCACCAGGTCAGCTGGTAGGGCACGGCATTACCCGCGCATGGTGCTATAATGCCACTGAAAACCATTCTGCTGGTTCCGCCGGCGTCCACCGCTCAGCGACCGCGCGGGCGGCACCGTGAACGTCCAACCCAGAGGGATCATGGCGAGCGACGGTGCACTTTCCCCCTCGGGATTCGTCCAGCAAGCCGTACGGGCACCGGGTGAGGCCCTCGAGGACCCAGGCCGAGTAGCAACACGACGGGTGATCGGGGTGCTCGGCGGGATGGGCCCCCTGGCAACGGTGGACCTCTACCGCAAGATCATCGAGGTCACGCCGGCCAGCCGCGACCAGGAGCACCTGCATGTCATCATCGACGCCGATCCGTCCGTACCTGACCGGACGGAGGCGCTCCTGCACGGCGGGCCCGATCCGACACCCTGGCTGATCGCCGGCGCACGCCGTCTGGCAGCGGCTGGAGCTTCCTTCATCGTGATACCGTGTCATACCGCCCACGCTTTCCTCCCGCGCCTGCAAGCCGAGGCTCCGGTACCCGTCCTCAGCATGGTGGACGAGACCGCCGACCGGCTGGCTCAGCTGTTGCCAGTCGGCGCGACGGTCGGTCTCCTGGCAACCGCCGGTACGGTCGTCTCAGGGCTCTACCACCGGGCGCTCGGGGAGCGCGGGATGCGGGTAGTCACTCCGTTGGAGCACGAGCAAGCCGATGTCTCGGCAGCGATCGCTGCCGTCAAAGCCGGACAGCTTCAGAGACCGACGACGGAGTTCGTCCTCGGCCCCGCGCTGGAGCTGGTGCGGCGCGGAGCGGAAGCGTTGGTAGCGGCCTGCACCGAACTGCCTCTGGTGCTGCGGCAGGAAGAGATACCGGTGCCGCTGATCGACCCGACTCGCGTGCTCGCCGAGGCAGCGGTCGCCCTGGCCCTCGGACGACGCCCGCTGCCGACACCGTCGCCGGAGCTGGCCACTCGTGATGCACGGTGACCGTAGCCCTCACCGGGTCGAGCTTCTGGAGCGGCTCCGGAACTTCCCGGACCGGGTGGCGAACCTGATTCGGGATCTCTCAGCCGAGACATTGCGTAAGGCGGGATGCGGGGGACAGTGGGGCGCGGTCGAGATCCTCGCCTACCTGCGCGACTTTGACGCTGAGACAGCACAGCGACTCGAGCGGATCTTGACCGAGGACACCCCGGAAATCACCGAGTTCGATCCAGACCTGATGGCGATCGAGCGAGGATACGCCCACGACGATCCGTTCGCGGCCCTGGCAGCCTTTCGGGAGCTCCGCCGCGAACTGGTACATCGACTGAGCCAGCTCAGCGAGGAGCAGTGGTCCCGTAGCGCCCTGCATCCGGAATTCGGCCGAATCACGCTGCTCGAGTTGATCGAACGACTCGAGCGGTACGACCGCGAGGCCTGCCAGCGCCTTCGTGAGGTGCTCCTCTAAAACGTTGGCGGGCGGCTCGTCGCGCCGGTGCGGTCGCAAGCCGCCGCGAGCTGGCACTCGACGAGCTCCAATTCGACAGGGGCGTTTACTCGTGGCTCGTCCACTCCAGGCACACGCTAGCCGAGTGATCGTCGCTCGCAGGGTCCTGTTCCTCGCCGCCCTCGCGGTGATCTCGTTCGCCTTGGCGAGCAGCGCACGGGCGAATGGTGGTCAGGTGCGCGTGGCCTCCCAGCCTGCAGGGCCCTACCTCGTGACGGTCTTCACCAGCCCGGTGCCACTGCGGACGGGAGTCGTCGATGTCAGCATCCTCCTCCAGCGCCAGGGCTCGCCGGAGATCGTCGAGGACGCTCGGATCGAGGTCGTGGTCACCACCGCGAGTGGCGACGTGGTCAGCCGCTGGCCAGCGACCCGCGAGCAGGCGACGAACAAGCTCTACTACGCCTCCGAGTTCTCGCTGGAGCGTCCGGGGCAATACTGGATGACCGTCGAGATCGACGGTCCTGATGGCAGCGGGTTCGTCCGCTTCGTGGCAACCGTAGAACCGCCGGCCAGCCCAGCCTGGTGGCGCTCTGGATGGTTGTGGGGGATACTCGCACTGCTCCTCTTCCCCCTGACCTGGTGGCTCTTCCGGGTGCGCGGTGATCAGGAGCCAGCCCGAGGCGCTCCCGCTGCAGGCCGGCGAAGGAGATAAGGCTTGATGGATCGGGCGGCGACACCGCTCACGACCAGACGGGCCCTCTGGCTGCTGGTGCTCAGCGCCGCGCTGCTCACCGTCACCTCGCTCGGACTGTCAACTCTCCTCTGGTGGGTCAGCTGGACACGCTCGGACAGCCGCCAGGAAGGCCTAATCGAGCTCGATGCCCGGCCAGCCCCCGATCTCGCCCTCCTCGACCAGGACGAGCAGCCAGTCCGGCTCTCCGCCCTGCGCGGTCACGTGGTGCTGCTGACCTTCCTCTACACGAGCTGCCCTGACGTCTGCCCGGTCACCGCACGAAAGCTCGCGGCGACGGTCGAGCGGCTACCGCCTGCGCAGCAGCGCCTCCTCCGTACCCTCGCCGTGACGGTCGATCCGGAGCGCGACACCCCAGCCCGGCTACGACAGTACCTGCAGGCGAATGGCTTGCGCGGCAAGCTGACGTTTCTCACAGGCGACCGCTCGGCGCTGGAACCGGTCTGGTTGTCCTACGGGATCCGGGTGACGAAACAACCGCTGACCGAGAACTCGCAGGGCTATACCGTCGGGCACACCACCGTCACCTACGTCATCGACAAAGACGGGCGCCAGCGTCTACTCATACGGGACGACGCGATCGACCCAACGCAGCTCGCTGAGTACCTTGCCAGCCTCCTCGCGGAGTAAGTCCGGGGGCGCAGCTCACCCAGCCAGCGCCCCCACGACCACGTCACCAGCGTTCAGCCGCCGATTTCGCTCGCGAACTCGTTTTCCGCCTCGGTGAGCGACTCGTCGATGATCTCGACGATGCGGTCCAGTTCCTGGTAGGTCACCACCAGTGGCGGCGCGACGTGGACAATCTCCCAGACACGGGTGAGCAGCCCTTTCTCGTTCATCCGCCGCTCGAGCGCCTTGATGAAGGCGGAGTTGCGCGGCCACTTCTCCTTGGTCGCCTTGTTCTTGACCATCTCGAGGCCGCACATCAGGCCGAGACCCCGAACGTCGCCGACTGTCGGGTGGTGTAGGAGTTCCTTGAGCTGGGTCAGCAGGTAGCGGCCCTTCTCGGCACTCTCGTGGACTAGGTTCTCGCGCTGGAAGATCTCCAGGTTCTTGAGGGCAGCCGCCGCTGCGACCGCATGCCCGCCAAAGGTCAGCAGGTGCCCAAGTGGCACGTCCTTCTGCTCCTGGAAGACGGCGAAGACCTTCTCGCTGACCGCGACGGCGCCCATCGGGGCATAGCCGGAGGTGAGTCCCTTAGCCATCGTCATTAAGTCGGGCACGACCCCGAAGTGCTCAGCGGCGAACATCTTCCCGGTACGGCCGAAGCCGTTGATGACTTCGTCCATGATCAAGAGCACGCCGTACTTGTCGCAGATCTCGCGCAGGCGCTGCCAGTACTTCGGCGAGGGCACGTGCACACCGTTGGAGGTCGAGATCGGCTCCCCGATGACCGCCGCCACCGTCTCCGGATCCTGATACTGGATCTCCTGCTCGATGTAGTTAGCGCACATCAGGTCTCCCTCTTCGCCCTCGAGGCCGAAGTCGTTCCGATAGCGGTTCGGCGACGGCACATAGGAGACCCCGTACATGAACGGCCCGAAGAACTTCTCGTTGCGCGCCTGAGTCAGGCTCATCGCGCCGTAGGTCATCCCGTGGTAGCTCCCCCGACGAGCGATAATCTTGTAGCGCTTGGGGAACCCCCGCATCGCCTGTACCTGTTTGGCGATCTTGATCGCGCTCTCCACCGCCTCCGAGCCGCCGGAGCAGAAGAAGATCCGGTTCAAGTCCCCCGGCGTCAGGCTGGCCAGCACGTTCGCGAGCTGGACGGTGGGCACCGTGGTGTGGTTCGCTGAGGAGACGTAGGCGATCCGAGCGGCCTGCTCGGCCATCGCCTGGGCGATCTCCTGCCGGCCGTGCCCAGCGTTCACGACCCAAAGCCCGGAGAGTCCATCGAGGTACTCCCGCCCGTTGATGTCAATCAGCGTGCTGCCATGCGCACGCTCGAAGACGCGAAACCCTCGCTCCTCGGCCAGGCGTACCCACTCGGCCGAGTGGATCCAGACATGCTCGATCGCCTCCCGTTCCAGTTCCGGAGCCGGAAGGGTCTTCGCACCAAGAGCCTCGACCGTACCGTCCATACGGACACCCCCTGTTGATCTCGCGGCGACGCCAGATCGAAGGCACCCCGAACGGCGCCACCGGTTCGACTCCACAGGTGCAGTGCAGCACCGCTATACCGGCGAGAGCGGAACCGACTGTACCTCTGTGCAGAAGTCTCACACGTCGACGCCGGTTGGGCAAGAGGCAGGCGTGCGCTGTTCCGCTCCGGCCGGATCTGCTGCTCGCTCGTGCCGATCGCCGCGTTCGGTTGGTGCACTCTCCTTCTTGCCCACCGCCTGGTCCGATGCTAGCCTCGCCCCCGTGGTGTGCTGCCGGGGGAAGGAGAGGACGAGCATGATCGCGCGCTTCGAGGAACTGGCCCACGGGTTCGACGGCGTGCTCGGTGTCGCCGCCAAGCGACTCGACACCGGTGAGGAACTGGCTTACCACGCAGACGAGCTCTTCCCCACCGCCTCCACCTTCAAGACCGTCCTCTTGTACGTCCTCTTCCAGGAGGCCGATGCCGGCCGGATTGACCTGGCACAGCGGATCACGCTCGACCCCGAGCAGCGGGTTCCCGGTTCCGGCGTGCTCCAGGATCTCGACCCTGGCGCCGCCCTCACCATTAAGGACATCGCCACGCTGATGATCACGGTCAGCGACAACATGGCCACCGACCTGATCTACGACCTGCTCGGGCGCCAGCGAGTGGCGCAGGCGGTGCGCGAGCTCGGCATGCGGCAGACCTCGCTCCCGCTCGATACCTGGGAGATCCTCGCGGGGCTCCACGACCTCGACCCTGCTGACCCCGCGCTGACTTACGACACCCTCAAAGGTCGCCTCGCCTCGCGCCTCGCTCCACTCGACTGCCGGGCCACGCGCGAGACACCCGACAACAACATCACCACCCCGCGCGACATGGTACGCCTCTACGAGGCGATCGAGCGTGGTGATGGTCTCACCCGCACCGCACGCAACGCCGTCATCGACATCCTCAAGCGCCAGAAGTTCCGCGAGCGCCTCCCAGCCCTGCTCCCATTCGGCGTCCAGGTGGCACACAAGACCGGTTCCATTCGCGGCGTCCGGAACGACGCCGGCCTCGTCTACGCGGGCGACACCGTGTACGCCGTCGCGCTCTTCACGAAGCGGGCCCGCGACGGCTACGCAGCGACTCAGCTCCTCGCCCGTGCCTCCCTCGCCGTCTACGAACACTTCGTCGGCCCCGCCGGCCAGGTCGAGAGCTAGCCACCGACGCCCGCGCGCCCAGCCCAGGGATTGCTGAGATCCCCGCCGATACTGTAGTCTTCCGTCCAGTGGCAGCCCAGGGAAAGATCGGTTGGCCCGGAGACCGGCCATATGGCGAGTGTGGAGCGTCCGCTCGGCGATACAGGGTGGCGCATCGTCCAGCGTATCCCGATGTCATGGTGGATGATCCTCCTCGCCTCTACCGCGACGGCGCTGGGACTACAGGCGACCCGGGTCTTCGTCGCTGACCTGCTCTTCGTCGTCGACCAGAGCCGCCGCACCGCGCTCGCGCTCGCCAACCTCGGGGTGTTCTCCACCCCGCTGCTCGCCGGGCCCCTCGCTCTGGCGCTTGGGCGAAGCGGGCTCGTCCTCCTGAGCGCAGGCATGCTCTGGCTGAGCCGCCTGGCCCTGCAGGTCACCGACGATCCCCCGCTGCGCATCCTCCTCGGCGCGCTCGGCCTGATCGGGTGGGGCTGGCTGCTCGCCCACCTGCTGAGCCGCGACCGCCACGCAGCCGGAGCCGGGTTGCTGACCGGCTGCGCCCTCGACCTAGCCTTGCGAGCGGCCTTTCTGACCATCGACCTGCCGTGGATGCCTGGGCCGGCGGCACACGGCGCGACAGCCCTCCTGGTCACCTTCGGGATGCTCGCCCTCCTTGCAGCGCACGGACGATCGGACGAGGAGCAGACCCCTTTGACCGGCCTGCAGGCGCTGTTGATCGGGCCGTTCTTGGTCCTGTACCACCTCGCGCTGGGTAACCTCGGGCTGGCTCAGGTGCAGGCCAGACTGGATCTGTCGGGAGCGGCGCTTTCGCTCGGTCTCGGCTGGTCCGGGGGATTACCGCTCGGCGTCCTCCTTGCTCGCTACGGGTCCGGCTGGCTGCCAGGGGTAGCCGCCAGTGGGCTCGGGCTCTGGCTCACCTGGCACGGGTCGAGCTGGGCGGTGATCGGCCTGCTGCTGAGCACCGCGGGCACTGCCGCGCTACTCGGCGGGATGCTCCTGAGCGGCAGTGCGGAACAGCGCACGGGAAGCCTCCAGCGAGTCGCGCTGGGCCTCGGGCTCGGCCTGATGCTTCACGTCGGCCTGCTGTTCCGCTACTACACCGCGACGGGAAGCGGGCTCATGCTCGCGGCGGCCTGGATCCTCACCAGCCTGGGAGCGAGCGTCTGGTGGCCGAGTCGTCGGCCGGCAGGGGATGTCGCCTCCATCTCTGCCGCCGGATCGGTAGCTGCCACCTTGGTCGCACTGGCTGCGGGCTGGCAGCAGCTCCGCTCGCCAGCAGCGGTACCGATCGCCCCGCTGTCCGGTCAGGTGAGCGTGATGACCTACAACATTCAGTCCGGCTTCGCCCGCGACAACCGCTGGAGCCTCGAGGAGACCGCCCGCACTATCGAGGCCGCCCAGCCCGATATCGTCATCCTCCAGGAGGTGAGCCGCGGCTGGCTGGTCGCGAACGGGGCGGACAACCTGCTCTGGCTGAGCCGACGGTTGGGCATGCAGGCGGCCTGGGGTCCGGCCTCCTCCGACGGGCTCTGGGGCAACGCCATCTTGACCCGCGCCCCAATCCGCGCTGCAGAGTATCGGCGGTTCTCACGGACGCAGAACCTCCGGCGCTCGGCCCTGGCCGTGCAGATCGAAGCCGACGGAGGCTCGCTGTGGGTGATCGGCACGCACCTGGACAACCCGCGGGGAGCTGGTGCCGTCCGGCTGGCGCAAACGGAGGAACTCCTCGCGTTCTGGGGAGGACGCACCCCGATCGTACTTGCTGGCGACCTCAACGCTGAGCCAAACGATGCGGTGATCGCCCGGTTGCTGGAGGCGGGGCTGGTCGACGTTGCTGCCGGTCTTGGACCAGAGGCGACGACCTCGGAGGACGGCCGGCGGATCGACTACGTGCTGGTCTCACCAGAGATCACCGTGGTAGCGGCACAGGTCATCGACCGCTGGTCGTCAGATCACCGCCCGATGGTGGCCATGTTGCGCATGCCCTGGCTCGCATCGTCTCACGGACCTGACGAAAGGAGGGGATGTCCATATGGATGAGCGCCAGCACGCGGTCTGCGCGGCGGTCGACGCGCTGAGACGCGAGATGGTCGAGACACTCCAGGCATTCATCCGGGTCCCGACGGTGAACCCGCCGGGGCACGGCTACGAGGAGTTCGTCGCGCAAGCGCGGGGACTGCTCGACCGGCTCGGGTACGCCACCGACGTGGTGCGGGTGCCGGACGAGCTGCTGCCGGTGCTGGCCCCACTGGGTGACGGGTTGCCCCGGCCGATCCTGCTGGCCCGGCTCGACGGCCCCCTTGGACCCGGCTTCCGCCTCCACCTGAACGGCCACTATGACGTCGTCCCGGCTGGCCACGACTGGACGCACGACCCCTTCGGGGGCGAGCTGGTCAATGGTCGTATCTACGGCCGCGGGGCCTGCGACATGAAGAGCGGGCTGGTCGCCCAAATCTACGCGGTCGAAGCGCTCCGGCGCGCTGGTGTGGACTGGGCCGGCGAGGTGACCCAGAGCTTTGTCCCTGACGAGGAGACGGTCGGAAACCGCAACGCTGGCACCGGTTTCCTCGTCGAGCACGGGATGATCAGCCGCGAGAACACTGACGGGGTAATCATCACCGAGCCCTTCGGACTCGACGGTATCGGGGTCGGGCACAAGGGCGCACTCTGGGGAGCGTTCACCCTGTACGGCAAGCAGGCGCACGGGAGCGCGCCGCACCTGGGAGTGAACGCCGTGGAGCTGGCCGCCCGTCTTCTTTGCCGGGCCGAGGCGGAGCTGAAGCCGCTGCTTCGCCAGCGCCGGACCGAGCTGCTGCTCGCAACGCCCGGCACCGAGACCGCGACGCTCTCCTTCGATACCATCAACGGCGGGGTCGCCACCAACGTCATCCCCGACCGCTGCACGGTCACCTTTAACCGCCGGCTAGTGCCGCCGGAAACGCTCGATCAAGCCCGGCAGGAGCTGTTCACCCTGCTGGAGGCGCTGCGGCTGGAGGAGCCACGGCTGCGCTGGAGCTACGAGGAGCGGTACGCCACGCCACCGACGCTGGTCGACGAGAGAGAGCCGCTCGTCCAGGCCGCGGCGCGAGCGATCCGAGAACTGGGGATGACCCCACGGGTCATGATCTCGGCCGGCAGCCACGACCAGCGCTTCGTGGTGCATGGAGCCGGGATCACCAACAGCATCCTCTACGGGCCAGCTTCGAACGGCACCTCGCACCAGTCAGACGAGTACGTCGAGGTAGACGAGCTCCTCACCGGCACCAAAGTCCTCGCACTCATCCTGCTCGACGTGCTGCGTCCGGTCGCGCCACGCGACTGAGCGCTGGGTTTTAGAGACAGGGACGCCTACCAGCAGCGATGCTGGAGACGCAGCAGGCGATGTTGTGGATCGGCACCTCTGGCTGGTCGTACCAACACTGGCGCGGGCGCTTCTACCCGCCCGACTTGCCACCGAGCGAGTGGATTGCGTACTACGTCCGCCACTTCCCGACAGTGGAGGTCAACGCCAGCTTCTACCGCCTGCCCTCCCGCCAGCAGTTCGCCCGCTGGGCCGCCATCGCCGCCGCACGCCCTGGCTTCCGCTTCGCCGTCAAGGCCAGCCGCCTGATCACCCATGTCCGTCGGCTGGCGGACGCTGGGGCAGAGCTGGAGCGATTGCTCCAGACGGCCGAGGAGCTGGGCTCGGCGCTGGAGGTCGTGCTCTTCCAGCTCCCGCCGGGGTTCGAACGCGACCTCGAGCGACTCCGCCGCTTCCTCGCCCTGCTGCCGCAGTCTCCTCGGTTCGCCGTCGAGTTCCGTCACCCGAGCTGGTTCGAGCCAGCAGTACTGGAACTGGTGGCCGCGCGCGGTGGAGCGGTGGTCATCGCGCTCGGTGGCCGCTGCCCGACGCCGGAGGAGCTGCCATTCGCCGGGCCGTTCGGGTACGTCCGCGTCCACCACGGCAGCTACGGCATCGGTCTGGCTGACGAGGAGATCGCCGCCCTGGCGGTGCGGCTGGAGCAGCTCGCGAGGAGCGGGCGTCAGGGCTACGTCTACTTCAACAACGACGCCTGGGCACACGCAGTCGACGACGCAAGGCGATTGCGTGAGGCGGTGGCGATGTTGGGAGTCGCAGTGGCCTGAGCTGGACGGCAGGCGCTCGCGCCGCGCTCGGAGCAGCCAGCGGCCGTCCGCTGGTAGCCTCGATGCTTGGCCGCCCGGTAAGCGGGCCTCGCACGGTAATCTGCAGCGCTATGCTACGATTGCCGGTTGAACCGGGACGGTCGACCGTGCCAGTACGACCGATGCCGCTGATCGCTAACCAGGAAATGTGGATGCGGTGGGGCAGGTGATCCCCTTCAGCGAGCTCGAGGCGCTCGGTGCTCGGCTACGGGCTGAGGGCAAGCGAGTCGTCTTTACCAACGGCCACTTCGACCTGCTGCACATCGGCCACACTCGCTACCTCCAAGCCGCCCGCGAGCTCGGCGACGTGTTGGTGGTAGGCATCAACGACGATGCCTCGACGCGGCGGCGCAAGGGCCCTAGCCGGCCAATCGTGCCGGCCGAGGAGCGAGCCGAGTTGCTGGCAGCGCTCGCCTGCGTCGACTACGCGACGGTCTTCTCCGGCGACACCGCCGAAGATGCCGTACGCGCGCTCCAACCTGACATCTATGTCAAAGGTGGCGACTACGCCCTCGACGAGGCCGAGCTGGCGGCCGGTAAACAGGCTTGGCCAGAAGCCGCTATTGTCCGCGCCGCTGGCGGCCAGGTGGTGACCGTTCCTCTCACGCCCGGACACTCGACCAGCGAGCTCGTCCAGCGCATCCGCGCCACAGCTGGGCCGGGATCGGGAGAACAGTGAACCCGGACGACCTCGCTCCCACTCCCGAGCGCTCCGAGCGCGCACAGATCGCCCGGGCGGCCGGGATCATCATGGTCGGTGTCGTCCTCAGCCGGGTGCTCGGGCTCGCACGCGAGCAGGTGACCGCCGTTCTCTTCGGCACCGGCCATGCAGTAGCCGCCTTCACCATCGCTGACAACGTCCACACCATGCTCTTCGACCTGGTGATCAGCGGGATGATGCAGGCTGCGCTGGTGCCGGTGCTCAGCGCCTATGCCGGGCCTGAGCAGCGGGAGGAGCTGCGGCGGATCGTCGGCGCACTGCTGGTGTTGGCGCTGCTCGTGGTCGGGGGGATTGTGCTCCTCCTGACCCTCCTCGCCCCCTGGGTCGTCGCAGGCATGACCGCACTCGGCGGTGGCGCAGCAGCGCGCGGTTCGGAGACCATCGAGCTGACTGTCCGGCTGGTGCGCCTTATCCTCCCGGCGGTTCTCTTGCTGGCACTCTCGACCATCCTCATGTCGACTCTCTACGCACTCCAGCGCTTCACGCAGCCCTCGCTCTCGCTGGCCGTGCGCAACGCGGCGATCGTCGCAGCGGCCCTGGCACTGGGACGCTCGCTCGGTGTCACCAGCTTGGTCGTCGGCATCATCGCTGGGGCCGGGCTGCTGGCGCTGATCCAGTTCAGCGGGCTGCGCGACGCGTTGCCACGGCTCAACACTGGTTTCGGCCATCCAGCCATCCGGCGTGTCTTGCTCCTCTACTTGCCGATCTTCCTCGGGCTGTTCGCCAACACGGTCGCCCTCGTGATCGACCGCAATCTGGCCTGGGGCGTAGGTGAGCACGCGCTCGGGGCAATGCGCTACGCGACCGCGCTCAACCAGATGATCTTGGGGCTCGTGGCAGCTGCGACCTCGCTGGCAGCACTGCCCACGCTCGCCCGGCACTTTGCGGACGGGGACGAAGACGCCTACCACCGAACGCTGGCAACCGGGCTCAAGCTTGTGACCGTCATGGTCGCCCCAGCGACACTCGGGCTCGCGGTGATCGGCTGGCCAGCGGTCGCCCTACTCTTCTACCACGGCGCGACCGACCTGGATGGCGCGCGAGCTATCTGGGTCGCCCTCCTCGGGTACTTGCCAGGGACATTCTTCGCCGCCTACGACCAGGTGTTGATCTTCGCCTTCTATGCGCGCCAGAACACGCGTGTGCCGGTATTGGTCGGCGTGCTCTCCGTTGCCGTCTACTTCGCAGTTGCGCTCACTCTGGTGCGACCACTCGGCATGCTGGGGCTAGTACTGGCGAACTCGGCCCAGTTCGTTGCGCACACGGTCATCATGTGGCTCGCGCTCCGCCGCGCCCTGGGCCGTGTGGGTGACGGCACCGTTGCGCCGACGCTACGGGCGGCGTTGCTGGCCGCCGGCATGATGGCGCTCCTCATCCTGCCGGTGACCTACGGACTAGCTGGGATCCGGCCGCCCGAGCAGGCAGGCCTGAGCTGGCGGCTGCTCCAGGTCGCGGTCCCGATCGCTGCCGGTGCCACGGTCTACTGGCTGGGGCTGCGTGCGCTCGGTGTGGAGGAGGCGCGTCTCCTCTGGCAAGCCGTCCGGGCACGCATAGCGCTCAAGTCCTCCGCCTCCTGAGACCGTGTCAGCACCTGGGGTGTCCTGTCCCTGAGCCAGAACCAAGGATGCCAAGAGTTGCTTGAAGAGTGCGGCACCTGGCCTTGTCTCCGCTCCCCGCCTCGGCATCGTGAATGGGACGCAGAGTGAACGTCGAGAGGAGGTCGCGAGCAGGCACGAGTACGAGGTTCTCGTCGAGTTCTCCGGCGAGCTGCGACTGACGGTCTCGGCCGACCACAAACGACAAGCGGAGGCATCGGCCAAAGAGGAGGTCGTCCGACTCTTCCAGGCTCTCACTCAGTGGGCGGACGTTCTCGAGTGGGAGATCATCGAGGTCGAATGCCTGGATTGATTGTCGCGCACAGCGCGCGGAACGTCTGCCGCGCTCCCGGCCATGTCCAGCCACGCCCAGGTCACTGAGTGACGCCATGCGACGGCGTGGTTAGGCAGCCGGCGTCCAGAGCTCGACGCCGATCCGGTCGAAGTCGCGCGTTGCCACACCGACCCCATACTCGCTGCGCAGTCCCTCCTCGATCGGCAAGCCGGCGGCTCGCACGCGCGCGACCGCTTCCTCCCATGCTGCCCGCTCGGGGATCACGAGAGCGAAGGCGATGAGGCCGGTAACGTCCTCCGGTACTGGTCCGGCCCGCCGGCTGTTCCAGATGTTAAGGCCCAGGTGGTGGTGGTAACCACCGGCGGAAACGAACAGCGCCCCGGGGTAGGTGCGTTGGGTCACCTCGAAGCCGAGGACCGTGCAGTAGAACTGCTCCGCCTTGGCAAGGTCACTGACCTGGAGGTGGACATGCCCGATGCGGGCCTCGGCGGGCATCCTCGACCAGGGCCGCGGGTCGGTCTCCAGCTCGCGCAGGAGATCCGGAATGTCGAGCGGATCGGTGTACATCGCGAGTTGCCCGTCCCGGGTCGGCCACGCGCTGCGCGGGCGGTCAGCATAGATCTCGATCCCGTTCCCCTCAGCGTCGTCAAGGTAGATCGCCTCGCTCACCCCGTGGTCGGCGACGCCACTGATCGGCCATCCCACCTCGGCTAGCCGGCGGATGACGCGGGCAAGCTCGCGGCGGTGGGGAAGCAACATCGCCGCGTGGTACAACCCGGACGAATGCGGGGGACGCCGCAGCGCCCCAGGAAGCTCGCTGAGCACGACATGGGCGGGACGATCCGGCGCAGGTCGTAGGTAGGCCGTCCGCTCGTCAGGCAGCTCAGCCAGGTAGCCGAGCACCTCGCGGTAGAAACCGAGCGCGCGTTCACGGTCGGCGACTCGGAGCTTGACCCAGCCCAGAGCAGTCGAGTCGGGCAAGCGGGGCAACGTCGACATCCTCGTGCTCCGTTCAGAATCGGCCGGGGCTGGAACTCCTACTGTCCAAGTCGCGGAGCCGCACGGTCCAGTCTACCAGCGCTAGCAGCAGCTCGTGGAGACGCTGGCGGGTCTCCCGATCGGTGAGGCGCCCGTCCCGATCGAACAACTGCCCAGCCTCACGCACGAAGAGGTCGGGCTTCGGGAGGACGTAGCACTCGAGGGAGACCAGCACCTGCCGCAGGGCAAGCTGGGCGCGGATCGTGCCGGAGAGACCAGCAGACGCAACGATAAGCGCAACCGGCTTGCGACGGAGGGGCGATGTGGCCGGTGGCCGCGACACCCAGTCGAGCGCATTTTTCAACACGCCGGGAATACTCCAGTTGTACTCCGGTGTCGCGATCAGCACGGCATCGGCCGATGCGATGGCCGCGTTGAGCCGCGCCACCGGCTCAGGAATCCCCTGCTCGCGCACATCCTCATCGTACGGCGGGATCCCGTGCAGGTCGAAAACCTCGATCCGAACGTCGTCCGGCGCCACTTCATGGGCAGCCCGTAGCAGTCCTCGGTTGTACGACCCACGTCGGAGGCTGCCCGGGATGCCGAGCACCCGGAAAGGTGAGACGCTCACTGATGCTCCTTTCGTTCAGACGGTCAGCCGCTCCTCAGAGGGCAACCGGTCACCGTGGAATAGAAGGGCGCCGAACCATTGCGCCGGACAGACGATCCAGCGGGAGGGATGCCGCCAGAACGCTTTTCGCACTGGTGCTGATCGATGTCAAGGTGAGCCGGATCGCTCCGACTGCCTAGCCAGCCGGCGACCACCCGCGGCACTCGTGACGAGTACCCTCCGTTGCCTCGATCACCCGGGAGGGGAGCACTCCTTCCGAGACAAGCCCGGCCATCCCGCATCAGCTGCAGC
>Ga0197142_1000754_pt1 | contig 30218 bp, 26 predicted proteins | sample GBS60_MetaG_FD_148614 | JGI IMG/M metagenome (GOLD analysis project Ga0197142, IMG submission 148614) | Sediment microbial communities from Great Boiling Springs, Gerlach, Nevada, United States - GBS 60_MetaG | ecosystem: Environmental > Aquatic > Thermal springs > Hot (42-90C) > Sediment... | reverse complement strand
GGCCCCCCGCAAGCCAAAAGGCGATCGGCAATCTCGGCAATTTCCAACTCAGGATCCACCTCCGCAGCGACGCGGCGAAGCTGGCCACGGGACTCCAGCAGGGCAATGAAACGGCGCAGATCTCTAGGCATGGAGGGAGTACTTGCAGAGGCTAAGGGTTAACCGGCTCCTAAGGGGCAGTCCGGCTGTGAGCAGCGCTGGTACGCCCTTGATCTTGGCCTCTCCCATGAGCTTGAGTCTACCTTGGGCAAAAGCCCCTCTTCTGGCTCTAAGGCAAACTGGGTAGCGGTAGGGCGGAGCCTTAAACAAAACTTGCTAGAGCCCCCAAGAGGGCAGTAGAGTAGCCTCAAGTCTTGCCGGCCCTTACCTGTCCCCTGGGAGGTTAGCATGGTGTCCATTCCAACAGGGTTGCGCTTTCATGGCCGTTGCCTCTGGGCGGGCCTCCCTTTGGCCTGCTCCTTAACCTTGGGGGCCTGCTGGAGGACCGCAGCCCTCTCTTCCACCCAGGATTCTTTCCTCCCTATCCCTACCCCTCCCCCACCCCTGCCCTCTCCTAGCGGCACGCCTGGCCTTCCGCCCTGGTGGCCCCGTGAGCAAGGTTCTCCCTACGCTGCGGTTTTGTCCGGTTTTTTGCAGGGGTTGGCTGCCGAAGGAGGGGCTCTCTCGCAGCAAGGGATCCTCCTCTGGACAGCCGAAGGCAAGCTGCTGGCAGAGCACCTCTTGGATCAACCTTTGCCGGTAGGGCCTTTAGATCAACTGGCCCTTAGTCTGATGGCGCTGGAGACCTGGGGCTATGAGCATCGCTTCCAGACTCACTTCTTCACCACCGGCTATCGCCTTGGCCAGCGCCTGATCGGGGACTTGGTGGTGGTGGGCGGCGGGGATCCCTATTTCCGGGAGGCCAATGTAGCTGAGCTGGCCCGCCATCTGCACAGCCTTGGCATTCGCCAGATCGACGGCGAGGTGAAGGTGGTGCCCCCCTTCCGCTTGCTGGGTCAGCCCGATGCTCTAGCAAGTGCCCGCCGGCTTGCCCAACTCCTTCGGGATCCGCAACAGCCCTACCCTGTAGCCATCAGCGGTTCTGGGTCAACGCTGGAGGAGCTGCCTGCTGAGCTCCATTGCCTGGCTGGCTATACCTCGCTGCCCCTGGGATCCCTTCTGCACATTCTCAACAGCAGCCTCGATCGGGCTATGGCGGGAGCCCTGCTGGCGGAACTGGGAGGCCCGAGAGCCCTGGTAGAGTACCTGCGGCAGCGCTTGGTGGCTGAGCCGGCCGCCCACTTGGATGCCAGTCTCCTCCCTGCTGCAGCAGAGATTCGCCTGGAGGGGCAGGAGCTGTATCTCTCCCCCCGCGCGCTGGCCCATCTGTGGCAGCATCTGGTGGCGGCCACGGAGGGAAATCCAACGCGGATCCTGCCCGTAGCTGGCATTAGCCCCGGCGCTCTGCAGCTGCGCACCCTGCCCCCCAGCACCGTCGCCCAGGTAGGATCTGCCCCCCGTCGGCTGATGCTGCTGGGGCAGTTGCCGGATGGCACCTCCTTTGTCCTGCTCAACCACGGGCCTGACCTGGCTAGCTTGCGCCAACACCAGGATCAGTTTCTGCAGCAGGTGTTGGCCGTTGGGAAGTCTCTTAGCCGCTGAGGATCCCGCTATTGCTAGCAGAGCTTCTGCCCTCCTGACTCAGGCACCTCTAAGCCCCAAAAGTGGGGAGGGACGCCCTCCAGAGGGGGGAAGTTGCAGCATTAGGCCCCACCCGCCTAGACCCAGCAGCAGGCCTGCCAAGCCTCTTGCCGCCAACCTCTAGGGATGGGGGCGGATCAAGCCATAGCCACCGTGCTTGCGCACATAAAGGACGTTGATCTCGCCGTTTTCGCTGTTGCGGAACACGTAGAAGTCATGATCTACCAGCTCTAATTGCTGCATCGCCTCCTCAACCGTCATAGGAGGCATGGCGAAATACTTGGTGCGCACTACCTCAGGGGGGAGCTCCGCCTGCCGGTTCATGTTCACGGGATTCGTAGGCGGCTGCTGGGCCACCGCCACTGAAGTTTTGGGAGAATGGCGGATGCGGTGAACCCCATTGCGCTCTTTGTACTTGCGCAGCTTGCGGGCTATTTTGTCGGCCACTCGGTCAATACTGGCATAAAGGTTTTCGCTACTTTCTTCTGCTCGGATCACCGTGCCATTGGCGTAAACGGTAACTTCGGCGGCTTGGTTGGCACTGATGCGGGGGTTGCGGGCTACTGACAGGTTGACATCTACTTCAGTAGTGATCTGGGCAAAATGGCTGATAGCCCGCTCAATTTTTTCCTGAACGTAGCTGCGGATGGCATCGGTAATTTCGATGTTTTTCCCTTGGATTACAAGCTTCGCCATGGAAACTCTCCCGAGTGTGTCAGTCCACGCCTCAAGTTAGCGCCTCACCTTTGCAGGAAAGCAGCCCTTACCTCCAGAAGCGTCTCAGCCAGCCAACTAGCAAAGAGGTGCAATCAAAGTCGACTAAAGAGCAGCTTTGGCAGGGGCGCTAACCTTTGGGGTTAAGTCTAAGTTAACATCTTGCCCTTGGCCTTGAACTAGGGATTAAGAATAAATTTAGACTGCCTTAATTTTAGAGGCCCGTGGTGAGCAAAAGTCCTCTGGACTATTTGACAAGACTTCCCCTCTCCCGGCCAGTTGCAAACGGCAACTGCTGGCCCTTCCGTCCTGCCGAGCAGCTCTCTTGCTTGTATAATTGTACAAAAAAGTTGTGTTGGGTACCTGGCCTAGGCCAGCTAGCAGCAGTCAAAGGAAGTGAAGAGATGTTGACTGAAGTTAAGCTTTCTATCAAGATTAAGATTCCACACTAACCCGGGCGCTAGCAGGTCTAAAAAGTGATCCTTGGTTCCTAGAGATTGCCCTCAAAGCGAGGTGGCAGGGATCCCGTTGAAGGTAGCTGAGCTGTTGGACAGAGCAGAAGCAGCTCTGCAGGAGCGCTTCCAGACAGTAGACCAAGTTCTCAGGCAGAACTTGGCACGGGTGTTGCAGGCCTTCCGCGACCAGCGGGTGGGCTCCCATCACTTTGCTGGCGTATCGGGCTACGGCCACGACGACCAAGGGCGAGAGGTTTTGGATCGGGTGTTTGCCCAAGTTATGGGCTGTGAGGCGGCGCTGGTGCGGCTGCAGATGGTCTCTGGCACCCATGCCATTGCCTGTGCCTTGTTTGGGGTGCTGCGCCCAGGGGATGAGCTGTTGGCCATCACCGGCCCCCCCTATGACACGCTGGAGGAAGTCATTGGCCTAAGGGGATCTGGCCGAGGCTCCCTGCGGGAGTTCGGTGTTACCTATCGTCAGTTGGATTTGCGGGAAGGAGATGTCGATTGGCAGGCCTTGAAGACCGCCCTCAGGCCGCAGACTCGCCTGGTCCACATCCAGCGCTCCTGTGGCTATGCCTGGCGCCCTAGCTTCTCCATTGCCCAAATTGCCGAGATGATCCAGATCGTCAAGGCGCAAAACCCTGAGGTGGTGGTCTTGGTGGACAATTGCTACGGCGAGTTTGTGGAAACCCAAGAGCCCACCCATGTAGGCGCCGATTTGATTGCGGGATCTCTAATTAAAAATCCAGGTGGCACCCTGGCCCCGGCAGGAGGCTATGTGGCAGGTCGGGCCGAGCTGGTGGAGCAAGCTGCCTGCCGGCTAACAGCGCCAGGAATCGGCTCGGAAGGAGGGGCAACTTTTGATCTCAACCGCCTACTGTTCCAGGGGCTGTTCTTGGCTCCGCAGATGGTGGCCGAGGCCGTCAAGATTGCCCACCTGGCCGCCCAGGTGTTCTATGATTTGGGCTATCCCGTCTCTCCGCTGCCCCAAGCACCTCGCACTGACATCATCCAGGCCATTCAACTGGGATCCCCGCAGAAGTTGCAGGCTTTTTGCCGCGCCATCCAAAGCTGCTCCCCCGTGGATTCCTACCTCACCCCGATCCCAGAAGTGATGCCCGGCTACGCTGATCCAGTGGTCATGGCAGCAGGCACGTTTGTTGCCGGCAGCAGCGCCGAGCTCTCCGCTGATGGACCGCTGCGGGAGCCCTACATTGTCTATTTACAAGGGGGAACCCATCTCAGCCACGGGCGGCTGGCCCTAGAGGCTGTCTTGCAAACTTGGGAGGAGCTGTAATGGCCGCCCCCAGCCACCCTTGACCATTGAGCTCTCGAGCCTTAGATGGGGAAGTTGCCTTTTGCTGCTCAACTTTTCCGCCCTTGGGTCCTGTGGCTGGCCCTTGGTTGGGTTGCCTTGGCAGCCGGCTGTCGGTTACTGGGCCCGGGGAGAGCCCCTCTGGGATCTGCCCTAGGGAGAGGCAGCCAGACCCTAACGGGAGTCCTGGGAGCGGGAGATAAGGTTAGTCCCGGCTACGGCAGCTACTGGGATGGGATCCCGGTGGTGGCCAAGGCTGGGCAAATCCTGATTGCCGCCCTGGAGAGTGAGGAGTTTGACCCTTACTTGGAGCTCGTGGACAAGCAGGGGCGGGTGATTGGCTTTGACGATGACTCGGGCCTGGATGTCAACGCCCTCTTGGCAGTGCGGCTGCTGCAGGGGGGCACCTATACCCTACGAGTCACCAGCTTTGAGCCCCAGTCCACTGGCCCCTACCGGCTGACCTATGTCCTCACCCAGGGCAATTGGCAGCAAACCCTGTCGGGCCGTCTTGAGAAGGGATCCCCCCAGCACCCGGAAGACGGCAGTTGGATGGCGGAATACTCCCTTACCGCCCGCCCTGGCCAAATTCTGCTCGCCTCCTTGACCAGCTCTGATTTCGATGCCTTCTTGCAACTGTTGGCTCCGGATGGAGAGGTGAGGGCTTGGAATGACGACCAAGGCGGCGGCACGGACGCCCTGTTGATTGCCTTTTTGCCCCGCAGTGGCACCTATACCCTCCGGGTCAACACCTACAAGCCAGGCCAAGAGGGGGCCTATGTATTGCAGTACACCTTGTACTAGCCCCCCAGCAGGCCAAGGCTCCCCCCCTCCCTCTTGTCTTGGGGCTGGAGATTGCAAAGAAAAGAGGGGCAAGGCTTGGCCCCAGCTGCCGCTGCCTCCAGAGAAGGCAGGGTTGGATGAGCAGGTCCCAGGCTAGACTTAACTTAGAATGTCCTTATCCGGAGACGCCGATCCCAGCTTTCGTAATCCGGGCTGAGGATGGCAAAAGCCTGTTCCAAAGTTGATATCGGTAACGGAGGAGATTCCTATGGCCATTCCCAGTGGTCTTCCCAGCCCGCTGCCGCAGCAAGAAACTTCTCCGGGGCAAGGCAACGGTCTCAATTTGGCTCCTCGGCCTGCCAGTGCTGACCTAGCGGCTGCTCCAGAGGGGGGCCCGCCCGTGTTTCCTAGCCCTGTGAAGTTCAGCGAGGCCGAGGTTGACCAGCGACCAGTGGGGGCCTCCACCCTCAAGGTGGTGGATTACTTTGCTGACGGACGCCCAATTGCAGCTGCCACGCTAAAGGTGGTGGATACGTGGGCCGAAGGGCGTCCAATAGTTGCCTCCGGCGTTAAATTTGTCCATGACCCTACCCTTAACCGCCCGGTGATGGCAGGGGGCCTGAAGGTTGCCAAGACCTTTCTTGGCAATCGACCCATTGAAGCCAGCCCCCACAGAAGACAGGAGTAACCTCAAAGGGATCCCCTTGCTAGGCAAGGGGGCAGGTCGCGGCGGCAAGTATGGAGCTCCTGGCAGGCCTGGTGGCGTTGCTGGCCAGTGTGGGAGGAGGGGCAGGCTATTGGGCAGAGCAGGCGGCGCGCCAAATTCTCCTGGCTCAGCTTGACAGCGCAGAGGTTTTGGAGGTGCGCATCCAGAGCCAGCCCAACTACCGCCTGCTCAATGGCCAGGTGGAGCGGCTGCTGGTGGCCGGGCGGGGACTGTATCGGGCACCTTTTCCCCGCGTAGAGCGTTTGGAGCTGGAAACCGACCCAATAGCCATCGACCCTGCTTTTTTTTGGGGGGATCCCTTGCGGCTGAGACAGCCTCTGCAGGCAGCGTTTCAGGTTGTGGTGCGGGAAGAGGATCTCAATGCTGCCCTCAACTCACCAGAGGTGCTGAGGCAGTTTCAGGACCTCCAGGCAGATCTGCCCTTGGGTGGGCGCAGGAGCGCACCTCGCTATTTTGAACTGCGCCAGCCGCGCGCCAAGCTTTTGGAGCCCGATCGCATCCAACTTGCCGCCCGCTTGGTGGAGAAAGAGGGGGACAGCCAGCAGGCAGTCGAGGTGGTGTTCAACGCCGGGATCCAGGTGGAGGGTGGGCGCAGGTTGCGGCTTCAGGAGCCGGAGTTTACCATCGGCTCGGTGCGGGTTCCCGACGAGATCACCCAGGCGTTCTTGGGAGGGCTCAACGAGGTGTTTGACCTACAGGAGCTGGAAAAGCTGGGGATCCTGGTGCGGGTACTGAAACTGGAGATAGCCGCTGACCAGATGCAGGTCATTGGGTTTGCGCGGGTTGAGAATTTGGAGGCGCTGACAAGAGCCCAGCAGGTCTCCCTGCGCTAGCAGGGATCCTTGCCCAGGTCTAGCCAGGCTGGCTCACTTTGCCAAGAGCTTTCTTCGGGTGGGAGAGAAACTGGTTGGGGCAAAGAACTAAATCCCCAGCTAGGCAAGCCAGACTTGGGTATAGGGTACGCCGCAGCAGGAAAACAAAAAGGCTAGGGCTGGGCCTGCGCTAGTCTTGGGCCTGTCTGCCGGCAGAGGGGGCTTTTCTTCGCTACCCTAGAGCTAGGGAAAACAGGGGGATTGACAGCAATGAGCCACTACGAAGGGCGTCCTACCCAACTCAGCTTCCCTAGGGTGGGGGAGGAACATTCCCCCCGACGGCGTGGCCGGGCCCTGCAGGTGGGGGTGCTTGGCTTTTTGGTGGGACTGGGGGTCATGGGAGGAGCCTGGTGGTACAGCCTGGGGCCGCGGCAAACCTTTTCCTTGTATTGGCTGACCACGGCTGACAACTCTATCTACTACGTGCAGCAGAAGCGCTCCGTTCGTGCCTTTGATGCCCAGGAGGCCATTCGCAGCATTCTGGAGGAGTTGATTGCTGGCCCCAAGGATCCCCGCCTCACCACCGCTATTCCCCCCCAGACACGGGTGCTCGACGTACGGGTGGAAGGCAACGATATTTTTCTTAATTTCTCCTCCGAATTTACGCAAGGGGGGGGATCCACAGCCATGATGAGCCGGGTTGCCCAGGTCCTCTACACGGTTACTAGCCAAAACCCTGAAGCGCGGGTCTGGATCTCAGTGGAGGGACATGCCCTCGAAGTGCTGGGGGGGGAAGGACTGATTCTTGACCAACCCCTGACGCGGGCCTCGTTCCTGCCCAGTTTCCCGCTTCCGGCAAACCCCGAGGCAGAGCCTGCTGCCGTATCGGCCTCTTGAAGAGCCGTACCCCCTGCGGTGTAGGGGGAGAGGAAACCGCAAGGCAGCGGCAATCTACGTTTCCAGCCGTTCAAAGCTGGGGGCCAGCTTCAGGGAGTAGAGACCGTAACAGGCCAGCAGCCAATTGAGAAGACGAGCTGCAACGCGGGCAGTTGGTCGCGTTGCCGATCCCACCACCACCCCTCCCAAGGAAAGACCGACTACAGGGCGAGCAGCAAAGATGGCCTCGCAAGTTTGTAACAGCTGAAACCAGCTCAGCCCCCCCGGCTCCGGGTGGTGCACTGCCGGCGCCAGCGAGGGATCCAGCACGCTACAGTCCACCACCAAAAACACCGGCTGCTCCGGCACCGCCTTCACCACCTGCTGCGGCTCCCAGGCCTCCTGGGCCCAGAAAATGGGGCTGTGGTGGTCTTTTAGCCAAGCGTAGGCGCGGGCACTGCCGCTGCGCAGCCCCACGTGTACTACGGGCAGCCTGTGTTGGTAGAGCAGCTCCACCCAGGCACCGTTGCCGTAGCTCCCATCTTGATCTGGCTGAGTCATCTCCAGGGGAGGCATTAGGTTGGCATGAGCACTGCAATGCACCACACTGAGGGCCAAGTAGTGCTTCCAAAGGGCACGAATAGCTCCCCAAGTGGCTGCCAAGACCGAAGGCAACAAAACCGGCCATTGCTGTCGCCGCCAGGCCTGGGTCACTGCCGCCTCACACATGCCATAGGGTGGCTCATCCACTAGCCCCGGCAACTGCGCCACTGCCAGTTGATCCACATCGATCCCCAGCCGCGGCTCAAAAGCACACAGTTCTGCGCCGGCGTTGAGGATGGCCAACGGGGCTTGGGTATCCGGGCCAAAGGCAGTGGGGATGAGGACAACCCTGGCGCTGGACTGGGAGCAGGGATGGAGAGACCACTGGGCCATAGGCGGCGCTCTGACTTCTCCCTACCAAGTTACTCGACCCCTCAGTTGCTCGACCTTGGCTGGACCAATGCCCTTAACCCGCTGCAGATCCTCCAAGGAAGAGAAGGGGCGAGCCTCGATAATCCGTTGCGCCAGCTCTGGGCCCACGCCAGGCAGCTGCTCCAGCTCAGCTGCCGTGGCCGTGTTTAAGTTAACAAGGGAGGAGCCGGGGGCAGCGGCTGGTGGCAAAGCAGCGGGCGAAGGGGAAGACCTCCCCTTGGGAACGGCAATAACCTCCCCTTCCAGGAGCTCCGACTCCGATGGGGAGGAAGCAAGGGCAACCGCCAGAGGATTGGGGCAGCGGCGAGCTGCTTCCTCTACCTCCTGCTGCAGGCGGCGGCTAGGGCCAAAGTGGGCATTGGCAAGGAGCCGTTCGAACTCGCGCACAAAGTGATTTGCCACCTGGCTATTGCGAATGATTAAAAGGTTTTCGTCGTTGAGGTGGTTGGCCGAGAGCGACCAGTTGTGGGAGCCAGTGATTACCGTAGCCTGAGGGGTGCCGGGGTCAACGATGGCGAACTTGTGGTGCAGCTTGTCTCCCGGGGCGAGGTTGGGCACGCCCACAGAGGAGGCGGGCACTGTCCAGGGCAGCCGGCCCGCATCCACCCGGCAGTTTTCGTCCGGGAGCAGCAGCCCCCACATCTCCAGAGTGCGGCTGTAGTCGCGAAAGGCAAAGCCGGGATCAAACACGCCGCGAATCTCCACGTTGCGCTCCTGGCGCAGTTGCCTGAGCTGGTTGGCGATGCCTGAGTCCGTAAAGACAAACAGGGCCAGATCCACTTGCTTTTGTGCTTGGGCCAGGGTGGCTGCGATAATGCCGTTGGAAGTAGCCTCGTAGGGCAGAGAACGGCTGGCAGGGGAAAAATGCACCCCCACCACGGCATCGCCAATGAACACCGTCTGCAGGGGGCGCTTGTGCTTGCGCACGCCAAAGCGGCTGTCGGGCAACCCTCCCGGCCCATCTCCCCACATGAGGTTGAATTCCTCGGTGTAGAGACGGGCCAGCTCGGGGCTATCGAGCAGCAGGAGGTGGTTGGCGTTGCCCACGCTGCCAGCAGCAGCGAAATCCCCGTGAATATCGGAGAGGGTGAAATTGGCTGATCCAGTCAGCACCCGTTGCCCGTCGATAATCACAAACTTGTGGTGCATCAGGCCGCTGCCCTTGGAGCCGTCGGCGGTGTCGTCTAGCCAGGGTACCTGGCCTCTATCCAGCAAGGCGTACACATCCCGGCTGGCAATCTCCTCCGGGGAAAATCGCCCATCCCGATTCACATCCACCAGGTGGCGGTACTCTTCGAACTTTTGGCGACTGCGCTCGTCCAGCGCCTGCACCTCAGCAGGGGTAAGCCGGTGCCAGGCCCGCACGTAGGTGTTTTCGGTAATCACCCGCACTGGGATCCCCGCCTGACGCCGCTCTGCCAGGGCCTGGGCAACTAGAGGCAGGTTCAACTCTTGCACCGCCACATCCACCGACTGCCGAGCAGAGCGAATCTGGGAGATAATCAACTCCTCCAGGTTGTAGCCGTAGCGGTAGATCTGGCGATAGGGATCGCGATAGGTGCTCTCGCGGCTTTGGTTAAACGCCACCCGGATGCGAGGGTGCTGCGGCAGAGGGGCCAGGGTGGGCAGCTCTGGCTCTTGAGGGTAAGGCCGGGGTCGGGGGCCCACCCAGTAGCCAATTGCCACCGGGATCAGCAGCAGGACAGCCCACGGCAGCCAACGCCGCAGTTGCCGCCGCCAAGAAGGGGTCTCCTTCATCTCTCTTCCTCCCACAACCTCACCCAGAATACCCAAGCGGCCTGCTGCTGCGGCCACAGCTATCCCACCGCAACAGGGCTTCAGGCAGGCTTAAGATCAGCTCCAGCAACGTTGGGAGGCCTGGCGTGGAACGTTCCAAATGGGTAGCTATGATTACGGGAGTTCTGGCTATTGCCCTAGGGGTGGGCTACCTGTTGCTGGTAGAGCTCTTGGACTACCGCGGGAGCAAGTTTTTGCCAGCGCCGCTGGAGCCACCAGCGATCTTGGGATCTTTGGCAGGGATCCCTGGGGCCACGGGCGCTCCTTGGCGCTTGCCTTTCTGGTTTATTCCCTAGCTGGGGCTAGGCTCAGCCGTCTCCGCACCGGCTTACCCGAAAAAATTGTATGCTCAGCTACAGTAAGCCTATGCTAGAGAAGCGGCTGCGGCTCCCGCCTGCGCCGGGGTTACCAGCGGAGAGGGTTCAGCCCTTTTAAATCCGCGATTGCTTCAGGAGCCGTTCCGGGTTGGGCCTTTGGGCAAGCTGGGGGTTGGCATGGTGTTGTCGCGCTCCACTTGGCTGTGGTTGTTGACAGGGCTGGGCCTGGTAGCCTTGAGCCAGTACCTGCAGTGGGTCGGCGGCCTCCACAGCTTTATCGCCTCCTATTCGGGGCTGCTGGCCGACCTGACCGTGGCTGGCCTCCTAGGGGGAACAGTGGCAGCGGGGCTGGCGGTGCGCCACTGGTGGCAGCAGGCTGGCCAAGGCCAAAAGGAGCCCACGCCAGGGGCCAAGCCGCGGCGGGTTAAGTTGACGCGGGATCAGGTCCAGGCAGATCTCCAGGATGTCGATCGCCTCATCCAGAAGCTGCAAAACGACATCAGCCGCCGTGCCCTGCAGGCCAAGAGACAGGAGATTGATCAGCGGCTGGCTGAGGAAGCATTGCACCTAGTGGTGTTCGGCACTGCTTCTGCTGGCAAAACCTCTCTCATCAACGCTCTGCTAGGGCGGCCTGTGGGGGAAACCGCCCCCACGCTGGGCACTACCCAGCAGGGATCCCTTCACACCTATCAGCTGGAGGGCTGGAGCGGCTCCATTTACCTCACCGATACCCCTGGGCTATTGACCATTGGCGGTGCCGGCGAAGCCGATGCCCGCGCCCTGGCCCAGAAAGCAGATCTATTGATTGTGGTGGTGGCGGGGGATCTGCTGGCTTCGGAATACATGGAGCTACTGGAGTTGGCCCGCTTGGGGAAAGCCACTATCTTGGCCCTCAACAAAACCGATCAAATGCCGCCGGAGGATGTGGAGACCATCCTGGCCCACCTACGCCGCCGCACGGCCGGCGTCCTTCCTCCGGAGCAGGTGGTGGCCATTGCCGCTGACCCCGAGCCCTTGAAAGTCCGCTACTGCTTCCCAGACGGGTCTCGGCAGGAAACTTGGGAGCCGCAGCCCCCTGATCTTGCCGCCCTCACCCAGCAGATGGCCCGCCTACTGCAGCAAAAGGGATCCCATCTGCGCCTAGCTAACGCCCTCCTGCAAACCCGAACCCTCAGCGAAGCCGTCCAGCAGGCCCTGCGGGAAGAGCGCTGCCAACGGGGCCGCCAGATTGTGGAGCGGATGCAATGGGCAACGGCTGCGGCTCTAGCCGTGACTCCCCTTCCTGCTTTGGATGTCCTGGCGGGAGTGGCCATCCAGGCGCGCATGATTGGAGAGCTGCACCAGCTTTTCGATCGCCGCATTACCCTGCAGCAGGCTCAGGCCATTGCCCACCGCTTGGCCCAAATGATTGTGCAACTCGGGGGACTGGAGCTAGCTACCCACGCCCTTGGCTCTGCCCTCAAAGCTAGCCCCTGGATGCTCATGGGGATCCCTCTGCAGGCAGCCAGCGGCGCCTATCTGACGCGGGTGGCGGGGCTCAGCTACCTGGAGTGGCTGCAGTCGGGGGAGCCTTGGCAGGAGGAGCTCCTGCAAGAGCGGCTGAGGCAGCAGCTCCAGAACGGCCATCCTCTGGCTTTCCTCAAACAGTTAGCTCGCCAAGTCCTCTCCAGCAGCTAGCCGGGGACTTGCCCAAAGCAGCACCCCTACAGCACTGTTAGGGGAACGGGACTGGGCGGATTTGAACCGCCGACCTAGCGCTTAGGAGGCGCTTGCTCTATCCAGGCTGAGCTACAGCCCCAGGTCCAACACCCTATTGGCTCTACCCATCTTAACCCCCAGCCTACCCTACGCTAGAGCCAAGGGAAACCGAGCAGCCCTCTAGCTTAAGGAACGACTCTCAAGGCCTGCGGCAATTGTTTGTCAAGCTACTCCCCTGGAGTTGGTGGTAGGTTAGAAGGATGGAAGTTTAAGGGGGCAAGCTTTTGCCGAGCGACCTGCTGATCCGCAATGCAGAGCTGGTAGTGCCGGAAGGGGATCCCTGGGTGGGAGATGTGCTGCTGCGGGACGGCCGGATTGCCCAGATTGGCCAGCATCTCCCGCTGGAGGGGGTGGCTAGGGTCATCGATGCTGAAGGCCATACCCTGATGCCGGGAGTCATCGATCCCCAAGTTCACTTTCGCGAGCCAGGCCGCGAGCACAAAGAAGACCTCCAGACCGGATCCTGGGCCTGCGCCCGCGGCGGGGTAACCAGCTTTTTGGAGATGCCCAATACAGATCCACCAACAATTGACCAGAGAGCACTAGACGACAAATTGGCGCGGGCTGCCAGCAAGTGCGTAGTCAACTACGGCTTTTTCATTGGAGCCACTGCCGATAACCTAAAAGAGCTGCAACGGGTGCAAGGAGCCTGTGGCATCAAGATCTTCATGGGATCCCAACATGGCCCCTTGCTAGTGGACGACCCGCTAGTGCTGGAGCGGATCTTTGCCGAGACAGATCCCAATTTTGTCATTGCTGTCCACGCTGAAGATCACGCTCGCATTCAGGCCCGCCGAGCTCTCTTTGCTGGACGTACAGATGTGGCGGTTCACTCCCTAATTCAGGATGAAGAAGCAGCCCTGATTGCCTCGCGCCGAGCTTTAGACTTGGCCACTCGCTACCGCCATCGCCTGCATATCTTGCACCTTTCCACGGGCCTGGAAGTGGAGCTGCTGCGCCAGCACAAGCCAGCTTGGGTTAGCGCCGAGGTAACGCCTCAGCACCTGCTGCTTAGCACTGCTGATTACGCCCGCCTGGGCTCCCTGGTCCAGATGAACCCGCCGCTGCGGGATGCGGCTAACCTAGCCCAGCTCTGGCAGGGGCTGCAGGAGGGCATCCTCGATTGCATCGCCACCGACCACGCCCCTCATACCTTGCAAGAAAAGGCCCAGCCCTACCCCCACTCCCCTTCTGGTATGCCCGGGGTGGAGACAGCCCTGCCGCTGATGCTGACTGCCGCGCAGCAGGGCCGCTGTAGCCTGCACCAGGTGGTGCAGTGGATGTGTGAGGCGCCAGCCCGCCTCTATGGGATCCCCAACAAAGGGCGGCTGCAGGTGGGCTACGATGCTGACCTGGTGCTGGTGGATCGCCGCACGCCCAAGCCGGTACGACGGGAAGAGCTGCTAACCAAGTGCGGCTGGAGCCCCTTTGAGGGGTGGGAATTGGTGGGCTGGCCCTTACTAACCATTGTGGGCGGACAGATTGTCTTTCAAAACGGCCAGGTGGATCCCTCGGTGCGAGGCCAGGCCCTAACCTTTCTTCGCTAGGGAGATTCCCCCGTGGACTGGAGGTAACCCCCCCTCGCCCTAGAATAGGCTCCATGGACAGTCAAACACAACCAACCCCCGCGATCACCCCCGTTCTGGTACTTGCCGGCCTAACCGGAGCAGGGAAAACTTTGGCCATTCAGCAATTGGAGCAGCTGGGCTACACCGGCCTGGAAGGGATCCCGCCCAGTCAGGTGATCCCCTTGGTTGAGGCCATGCGGCCCCACCACGCCGCTTTGGCCATCAGTTTGAATCTCCACGCCCAGGAGTATCGGGAGCAGCTCTGCGAGTTGGCCGCCTGGATGCAAGCCCAAGGGATCCCTTTCCTGTTCCTCGAAGCCCGGCCCCTCGTCTTGCTCAGTCGCCTCAGCGCCCAGCGCCGCCCCCACCCCCACCATACCGGCGGCGGCCTGCTGGCGGCCATCGAGCAAGAAATACGCGAACTAGCACCGATCCGGCAGCACTGCACCCACCTGCTGGATACCTCGGAGCTCAATAGCCAGCAACTGCGGCAGCAATTGCAAGCCTTGGTGCAGGGGATCCCCCAACCTCTTAACTTGCGGCTGGTTAGCTTTGGCTTCAAGTACGGCGTTCCTCCCGAGGTCAACCTGGTGTTTGACGTGCGCTTTCTGCCCAACCCCTTCTTTCAACCCCATCTGCGCCACCTAACCGGCCAGGATCCCGCGTTGCAGGAGTTTCTCTTTGCTGACCCCCTGACCCAGTCCACCTACCAGCAGATCCTTTCCCTGCTGCGGGCCTGGTGGCCCCACTATCGAGCAGAACGGCGGCCCCACCTAACCGTAGCCATTGGCTGTACCGGCGGGCAACACCGCTCCGTGGCTTTGGTGGAACGCTTGGCCCAGGATTTGCAGCCCTGGACCCTCCCTGCCAACGGCTCTGGCCTGCCCGAGCTCAACCTCCAGGTAGAGCACTGCCATTTGTTGGAGTCGCAGCGGGAGCTGGAAGCCTGCTTTGGAGCACCGCCGGCTGACCTCGGCAATGGGCAACCAAAGGTTAGGATGCCTTTGGCCGGCGTTCCTGTCCCCTCCCATGAGCAAACCTGAGCCCCACAACAAGTCCCTCGTTCGGGGGCCTCGCCGCCGCAAGACTGCCGGGTGGCGAAGTGCCTGGAAATGGCTCTTCCCCGGCCTAGCCGTCAAACGCTGGCTTAGCCTGGCGATGGGGGGCGTGCTGCTGATGCTGCTGGGCATTGCCATCTGGACAGAATTGACCCCCATCTTTCGCCTGAAGCGGCTAATTGACCTTATCCTGCGCTTAATCACCACCTGGATCCCGAACAAGGTCAGTGGTCCCTTGGTAACTGGGATTGGTTTGGCAATGGTGGTGCTGGGCTTCCGCAGCGCCATGCGCTCCATTGAAGATGTGCTGATCCCAGAAGGAGACGAGGCGCTGGTGGATAAGCTCCTCTTGCGGCGACGCCTGAGCCGTGGCCCTCGCATTGTGGTGCTGGGGGGCGGCACCGGCCTTTCCAACCTGCTGCGAGGGTTGAAGCGCTACAGCTCCAACATCACCGCCATTGTTACTGTGGCCGATGACGGCGGTTCTTCAGGGCGCTTGCGGCGGGAGATCGGCGTGTTGCCCCCCGGTGACATCCGCAACTGCCTTACCGCCTTGGCCAACGAAGAAAAGTTGCTCACGGAGCTGTTTCAATACCGCTTCCAAGCCGGGGAAGGGCTGACCGGTCACAGCTTTGGCAACCTGTTCATCACCGCCCTCACCGCCGTGACCGGCGGCGACCTCATCCGGGCCATCACCGCCACCTCGCAGGTCTTGGCCATTCAGGGACGAGTACTGCCGGCTACCCTGGCGGACGTCACCCTCTGGGCGGAGCTAAGCGATGGCCGCCGCGTGGTGGGCGAGTCCAACATTGCCAAAGCCAGGGGGCGCATCTGTCGCATTGGCTGCGACCCGCCCAACCCTCCCGCCTTGCCTGAGGCCATCGAGGCCATCGAGGCGGCAGAGTTTGTGGTGCTGGGGCCGGGCAGCCTCTACACCAGCATCATCCCCAACCTTTTGATCCCGGAGATTGTGGAAGCCTTGGCCAAGAACATGGCACCCCACATCTACGTGTGCAACATCATGACGGAGCCGGGAGAAACCGACGGCTACACCGTTGGGGATCACGTCATGGCTTTGGATCGGGTGGCGGGCGTGCGCCTGTTCGATGCTGTCCTGGTGCAACGGGATCCCCCTTCCCCCCGTGCCCTAGAACATTACCGCCGCAACGGTTCCGAGTTTGTGGTCTTGGATCCGGATAAGCTGGCCTACCTGGGTTGTCGGGCCGTCTTGGCTAACGTCATGCAGGAAGATCCCGAGACTGGCTTGGTGCGCCACAACCCTGAACGCCTGGCGGCGATGCTGATGCGCTGGTTCGACAAACACCGCTAAACCACCCCACCGCTCCACCTTGCTAAGGGCCAGCCGTAGCCACTAGCTCCTGGCGGCCAAGTCCTGCCCCTCTATCCCCTTGCAGGAAAGGCTAGGGATCAACCCTAGCCCCAAGAAGCCTGAACTCGTGAGGTTGTCAAGTAGGTCCGTCGAGGCCGCATTTTGAGGCCAGGGCGGCAAGAGTTTAAGAAAAACCGGCAATGGCTTGCCCCGCCGGAGGACACACAAATTGGGCCACTCGATCCGGGCTATAGGCCTAGCTTTCTCGGTTTCCGGGAGAGATTTGTGGCAGCAGGTTTGGCAATGTCTGATTAAAGCTGGAAGTCTTGTGGAAAATGGGCCAGGATCGAGTTAAGGGATCCCAAGGTGGGTGCGCAGCATTCTAGGAAAATCCCGGCAAGTTGTTAGCTTTGGAGGTTGGGCGCCAATGGTAAGGTTGTTCCCCTCCCTCTTTAAGAAGACTTCCGACCCCTGGGCTGGGATCCCGTGTGCTCCTAGTCCCTCTTCTTCTCCCAACGGTGAGGCGGAGCCTTGTCCTTTTGCTGCCCAACGGGAACAGATGGTGAAGGAGCAGATCTTGCAGCGAGGGATCGGGGATCCGCGGGTGCTGGAAGCAATGCGCAAAGTGCCGCGTCACCTTTTTGTTCCCCCTGGGCTGCGGGATCGCGCCTACAGGGATTGCCCACTGCCCATCGGCTACGGCCAGACCATTTCTCAGCCCTATATCGTTGCCTTCATGACCGAGGCGGCCCGCCTCACCCCTCAGTCCGTGGTGTTGGAAATCGGCACCGGGTCTGGCTATCAGACGGCCATCTTGGCCGAGCTGGCCCGCCAGGTGTACAGCCTGGAGCGGCTGGCCCCCTTGGCTGCTCGCGCCCAGCAAACCCTCACCGCCTTGGGCTACCGCAATGTGGAGGTGCGCCAGGGAGATGGCTACCAAGGTTGGCCGGAACACGCTCCCTACGACGCTATTGTGGTTACAGCCGCACCCCCTACTGTGCCGACAGCGCTTCTGGAGCAACTGGCGGTGGGCGGTACCCTGGTGGTGCCGGTAGGCGAAAGCCAGGGATCTCAGTCCCTGCTCATTCTCTACAAAACGCCAGAGGGAGTGGTGCAAAAGGAGGCTTTCCCCGTGCAGTTTGTGCCCATGGTCTAGAAGGGGGGATCTTCAGGAGGCAGCCCAGAGCTGAGCGCGAATGTGCAGCGCCAGGGAGGGGAGATCGGTAATCAGTCCCCGCACCTCCCCCACGGGCGGACGCAAGCAAAAGGCCATGATCTCCGGGTCGTTCACCGTCCAGACGTAGAGCGGTATCCGGGCTTGGGCTGCTGCTGCCAAAAACGGCAAGTCCAGCCAACAGTAGTGGGGGGCAAGAAAATCCGCTCCCACCTCCCGGCAATAGGCCAGGGGGGATCCCGCTGGCTGCGCCTCCACCAAAAGGCCAACCTGGAAGGCAGGATCGAAGTCGCCGCGGCGCAAAAGCTCTTTCAGCCGCCTTACCACCTGGGGCAAAAAGGAGGTGAGCACGCAGGCTTCTGGGGAAAGTGGCTTGCTAATCAAGGCAAGGACTTGTTCTTCGTAGCCGGCCTCCTTCAGCTCGAGGTCGAGGGCAATTTTGCCTCCAACCTGAAGCAGCACCTCCTCTAAGGTGGGAATCGTGGGCTTGCGGGCGCGGATCTCGGCCCAGGTGAGCGCCGCCAACGGCTGCCCCTCCAGCTCAGCGTCGTGGAAAACCAGAAGGATCCCGTCGCGGCTGCGGCGCACATCCAGCTCGATCCCGTCGGCCCCACTTTCAATGGCCGCTGTAAAAGCAGCCAGGGTATTCTCCTCAGCATGGGTGTGATCCCCCCGGTGGGCCACGATCTGGGTGGGAAAGCGATAAGCTGGAGGAGTGGCAGCCATCACTACAGCCATGGATCCAGCCGAAGTTGCCGCCCTAAAAGAGCGCATTAAGCGTATCCGCGAGCGCCGGCCAGCCCTAGTCAAGCTTTTGGAAAGGCCAGATCTAGGTAGCTTGCGCGTCGATGTCAATCAAGCCCTAGAGGAAATCGACGAGCTGCTGCAAGAGTTTGAGCAGACCTTTGGCCCGCAGGACTAGCCGGCCTGGGTAAGCTCTTGCAACTGGGCCAAGACCTCGGCACTGTGCCGGTAGGGGTTGACAATTGGGTAAATAGCCCGCAGGATCCCGTCAGGATCAATGAGGAAGGTGTTGCGCAGGGCCATGTCCCCCATCCACGAGCCGTAGGCGCGGCTGGCCTTGCCCTCGGGATCCGACAGTAAAAGAAATTGCAGCCCCTCCGCTGAGCAGAAACGGCGGTGGGAGTCAACTGAGTCGGCGCTCACCCCCACAATCTGCGCCCCTAGAGCCCGAAACTTAGGCAGATCCTGCTGAAAGCGGCGGGCCTCAATGGTACACCCAGAAGTGAAGTCGCGAGGGTAGAAGTAGAGCACCACCCACTTGCCGCGAAAATCCGCCAACCGCCGCAGCTGCCCTGACTGATCCAGCAGCGCAAACTCCGGTGCCGGCGCCCCGATCTCTGGCAGGGGGGTGGTGCCCCACTGCGCCAGAGCAGGCTGAGCTCCTGCCAAGCTCACCAGCAAAGTCGCCAACAATCCTGCAAGACCCAACCAGCCCCAGCTCCTGCCCCCTCTTTTGACCACCACTGCAACTCCTCTCCAGCTCTCTGGCTCTAGTTTACATAACTTCATGGCAACCACTTGCAGAGCAAAAGCTGGGGTGGGATCCCCAGCCACCGCCAAAGTTGAGAGGTGCGCTGGACGGGAGTGTAGCGCAGTTGGGCGTAGAGCTGCCGGGCGGGCAGATTGTCTTCCACCACGTGCAAATGCAACTGGCGATAGCCCCACTCCTGCACCACCACCTCGGCGCTGAGCAAAAGCTGCCGCGCAATTCCCCGCCGTCGCCACTCCGGCAGCACCGCTAAGTTGGCAAGGTAGGGATACTTCCCGTGGGCCATGGCCCGCAGCGAGATCTCGGCAGTCCCCACCACTTCTGCCCCTACTGCTGCTGCTAGGCAACGGTAGTAGGGATCCCGGCCTGCCAGCTTGAGGCGTAAATCCTCGCGAATGATGAGTTTGTGAATTGGGTGCAGCCAGCGCTGCAAGCCTAGGGGTGGATAAAAGACCCGGGCAAGAACCTCCGCCACAGGATCCAAATCAGCCGCTGTGGCAGGATAAACCACCAAGGAGGGCAGTAGGGAGGAAGGGCTCAAGGATCCCTAGCAAGCATCCCTACCATTTTCGCAGACAAGTTGCCGGCAACCTGCCAAATGCCAAAAAGAGATGGCGGCCCCTACTTGAGAACCGCCACCGCCCCCCTCAACCAAAGCCTATCTTCACCACCTGGGCCCTCCGCCCTACAGATCGCTAGCATAGCGAGCTGAGCCTTTGCCGCGGTAGATATCATCTGTGATGGGCTGGTAGCCGACTTCCACCAAATCGGACTTGGCAGGCGTGAACACCCGGATAACTGCTCTAGCAATTTTCGCCAGAAAGGCAAACATAGAAACCTCCTGCAAGCGAAAGTAAACCATTATCGGCCAGAGCTTTAGGAAGCTCAATTTGCCAAAGCCCGCGGCCTCTCTCTTCTTAAGCAAAATCCTGCCTTGCCAGAGCCTGCAGGGGGAGCACCTGGACCTCACCGAGGCACCGGTTTTCCACCTCTTCTTCGATCCTCGCTGATCCTCGCTGGAGACTCGAAATAGCAGACCGGCACTTCCAGAAGCAACAGCGCCCACTGTCTTTCTCACCTTCCTAGAAGAGGTAAGCGACCTCCTGCGCTACAGTGCCTTCCTTCAGCAAGCCCGGCAGCTATTTGATGTAGCTCCCATGTCCCTTGCTTAGGGGGAAAACCTGTCGTAGAGGCCAGGTGCTCGTCTGGGCAAGACCACCACTTGCCTAATGGACCTGCCAGCACAACTTGGCGGGAGCTTACTTGAAATCGACTCGAGAAGTTGTCTGGCTTGGGGTTTTGAAGCTGAGCAAGCTGCAAGCTGGTGTCTTGCCCCGCTCCTAGATTTGGGATACTACCTCCTTTCCTGAATCACTACACTTTTAATCTAGCTCAGGCTGGGTACTCCTACAGTGGATAGCAACTGTCTTTAACAGACTAGATTATTTCTTCAATTGGCTTGCTATTTTTCTTCACGGGCGCCACCTAAATCCCATTTCTCTCCCAGAGAGGAGCCCACTTTTTGGGAACTTTTTGGCAGGCAGGCCAGTCGAAGGGAACTGCAGTTCCGAGGCCACAGGATTAGCAGAGAAAAGTAGGGGGGGCGGTAGTCGGCCAATCCGTCGAGGGTGGGAAAAAGGGCTTGCTGGGGCCAACCAGCCCAGACCACCAGGCTGGCCTGCTGCAACCAGCCTCTTTCGGCCAGCCACTGCCAAACTTGGGGGTAGACAGAAGCCACCTTCATGAGGACAACCACATCAGCCCAAGCACAGGCCTCCTCCAGCTCTGCTAGGGCAAAAAGAGCTGGCAAGATGGCCAATTTCTCAGGGCCAAGGGCCAAGGGAGATCCCAAGGCCGCCGCAGCAGCCAGAGGGGAGGATACTCCCGGTATGGCCTGGATGAGCACGTCGGGGAGCCGCTGCCGCAGGGCCTGGGCCAGGTAGGCGAAGGTGCTGTAAAGACCCACATCCCCTTCGCAAACAAAGACCACATCTTCTCCTCGTTCTAGGGGGGGGGCCAGTTGCTCGGCAGCTGCTTCCCAGGCCCCTTGGAGGAGCTCAGGTTGGAGGACAAAGGGTAGATGCAGCGGCAGCAGAGTTTGCTCCGGCCGCAGCCAAGGACGGACGATTTGGTAGGCCAAGCCCGGCTGGCCGGCAGCATTTTGGGGGCAGGCCACCCACTTGGCGGCCTGGAGAATCCGCACTGCCTTCAGGGTAAGCCACTCAGGATCGCCTGCTCCGGCACTGACACCCCAAAAAGTTCCCAAACCCATGCCCGCGTACGTCTAGGAGGCTTCGCCCTCCGGCTTCTCCAAGCTAGAGCTGGCAGCCTCGGAGCCCCCCTCAGGCGCTGGGGAGCTCTGCTCGGCGTGCCTTTTGCTCTCTGCAGCTAGATAACCCAAAGCTTCCTGGAGGGAGTTGCGCAGAGCCAGGAACTTCTCCAGCCGCACCAGCTTTACCGTTTGGGTAATGCGAGGGTTACTTACCACCTGGAAGATGCCCCCACGGCCCTGTACCAGTTTGGCCAGTTGTACCAGGGCGCCGACGCCAGAGCTGTCAATGAAGTCGATCCCTGTCAAATCGAGGATAAGGTTGGGGGATCCCTCTTCTAGGTGCTTGGTAACCACTTTCACGAACACTGGCTCAGAAAAAGCATCAAGGAGACCTGTCAGGCGAAAGACCTGGCAGTTTTCCAAGGCTTCGTAGCTGCCACGCAAACTAACTGTCAGAGACAGAGGTTCCGGAATGGCTTTTCTCCTTTTATCTCCCGACTGCTCCAAACTATACACCAGTGGACAAAGCTGTAAGCACCCCACACCACCAACGCAGCCGCTCTCGCAGCCTTACTCTGTCCGCTGTTGGTGCTTTTTCCTACTTCCTCAACCCACAGCGCGTGGCAGGCTACCCCTAGGGCCAGAGGGATCCTCCCCACAAGCTGGGGGTGGGGACAAAGTACTGGTGGGCTTCATTGTAGACCGCTGGACGAAGATTTGCCAATGAAGGCCTAGGTTAGAAGCTGAGCCCGCTGGGGGATCCCTTAGCATCCCTGTTCCCTCAGGGGGTATTTGAGCAGGGGACTGCGTCTAGGAGTAGGGAGTTCTTCTCTCTGGCCCCTCATGGCAAGCCAGGAGTCCTTGGGTAGGATGGGGGCAGTTTTGGCTGTCCCCGAGGAGGCCAGCCTATAGGCCAAGCAGGGCTTTTCAAAAGGGGTGCTCCGGATCCCTGAGGGTAGGTGTTGGGCAAAGATCAGCACAACAAAGAGGGTAAAGTGCCGCAGCGACCATTTCCCCTCTCCTGCTGGATAAGGATAGGGGGGGGATTAGGCTTGAGCTTGACGGCTGCTGCTTTCGGGGCTGCCTGGGGTATCGGGGCCTACCTTCAAGATCACGTGCTGCCGCAGGTAGAAGAAACCCTCTCGCAGGCGATGCGCCGGCGGGTGGAATTGGGAGAGGTGAGGCTTGTTGCTCCCTGGGGGCTACGGCTGGGAGAAAGCCGCATCGAACATTTGGCCAGCATTGGCTCTATTGACCTCAGCCCCGACTTTTGGACCTGGCTACAAACAGGCAAGTGGGCGCTCAACATTACCCTGAACCAGCCCCAGTTGCTGTTGATGGAAACGCTGGATCGCGGCTGGGCAGATGTGCAGTTTCAACTCCCAGAAGGGGAGGGATCCCTGCCTGTCCAGGAGCTGTACGTCCGTTTGCAGGAGGGATCCCTGACGGCCATCCCTCTAGTGGGGGAGCGGCGGCAGTTTGACCATCTGCAGGGCCAGCTGCAGGTGCGGCTGAGTGCCCCGCCGGGGGAGGGGGGCGGAGGACAGGCCAACTTCCAGCTCTCGGCACGGCTGCAAGGAGGGTACCCCCTGCAGCTTAGGGGGGTGGTGGATTTTGCCCAGGCTGCTGGCTCGGTAACCCTTGCTGCTGCCCGCCTCCCCTTGGAGCTGCTGCCCAGCGTGCTGCCGGCGGCGCCCTTGACTGAGGTGGAGGGGGAAGCTGCTCTAGATCTCCAAGTCCTCTGGGGAGGAGAACGACCTCTGGAATTGAGGGGCCAAGCCCACATCCAGCAGGCGCGGCTGGGGTTGGAGAGGCTGCCGCATCCTTTTGAAGCAGTCAGAGGCTCCGTTCGCTTTACCCTAGAGGAGCTGGAGCTGCAGGGGGTGAGCGGTCGTTTTGGCCAGCTCTCTTTCAGGGATCTCAACGGCTCCATTGCCTTCGCCAACAGCGAGGGATTCAATCTGCAAGCTGTCATGGCCCCAGCCAGCCTGCAGCAAATCCAGGAGACTTTCAACTTTGAGCTGCCGGTGGCGGCAGCAGGGGTGGTGGCGGGATCCCTGGCGGTTACTGGCCCGCTCGAGGGGCCGCAGCTCCAAGGGCAGTTGCGAGGGATCTCGCCGGGGCAGGTGGATCGCCTGGTGGTGCCGGAATATGCTTTTGGCTTCCGCTGGGCCGGCCAGACCTTGGCTTTTGAGAACATCGACCTGAAGGCCGTAGGTGGACGCGTCCAGGGATCTGGACAACTGCAATGGGCTGCCGGCTTGGTGGGTCAGTTCCAGTTGCAGGTGACGGAGGCTAACCCCGAGCAGGTGCTGACCCTCTACGGCGTCAACCTGCCGCGGCGGGGCAAGCGGCCCTGGGCGGGACCAGTAAGCGCTCAGGTCCAGGTGGCGCTGACGGGATCCCAGCCCCAGGTAGAGGCCACCTGGGAAACCCAAGGGGGAGAGATTGCCGGCAGAGGACAGCTTCAGATCTTGCCCGAGGGGAGGGGCTGGGCGGTGGAGGTGCCACAGGCGGTGTTGGAGCTGGGCGGGGGCCGAGCCCAGGTGGCGGGGCGGTGGGGGGCAGGGCAACTCCAGGCGCAGTTGGCTCCCCAGGATCTGCCGCTGGCCTTTTTTAACCCCCAGTGGCCGGGATTCCTCTCGGGGGAGCTGACGGCGCAGGTGAACACAGCGGCGGCGGCGGAGGTGGGTTTCCTGGCGGCGTTGCGGGCCCAGGGATCCCTGGCGCTGTCGCAGCTTGGGGAGGAAAAGGGCCTGGGGCTAGCCGATTCCATCAGAGGCCAGGTGGCCTGGGATGGCGGGGGCTTGGCAATCCAAGCAGCAGAAGTCCTGGCCGGCACCACCCGCTTGGCCAGGGTAGAGGGACGGATCCCCGTAGACCCGCAGACGCTGCAGCTGGGATCCCTGGATCTGCGCTTTGCCGCCGACGGGATCCCCCTGGCAGAAGTACTCGGCCTGCCGCCGAGGGTGGCGGGGGTGCTGCAGGGCTCCGGGCAGCTCCGCGGATCGCTGGAGGAGTTGCAGGTGACTGGCGAGGCCCAGTTGCGCGGCTTGCAGGTGGGGGAGGTGGCCTTTGCCGACTTGGCCGGGCCCTTTAGCTGGTCTAGCCAGGGGACGGCGGTGGAGCTAGCGGGGGCGCGGGAGCGGCTGGCGCTGCAGTTGGATCCCCAGTTTCGGCCCTTGCAGTTCGAGCTGCAGTGGGGCGAGGCGGAACTGTGCGGCCAACGACAGCAAGATGAGCTGCAGGTGACGGCAAACCAGTTGCCCCTGGCTTTGCTGGGAGGGTTGGCTGCCGGGCCATGGGCTGGCCTGGGAGGAACCCTCGATGGGGAGGTGGCGCTTGACCTGGCCAGTGGCGCCGCTCGAGGTCAAGCTGCGGTCCAGGGGCTGCGGCTGGGCGACCTCGAGGTGCAGGGCCTCGCAGTGGATTTCGCTTACCACCCTGGAGACAACTCCCGCCCCGCTCGTCTGACCCTTGCCCAAGCCCAACTGGAGCTCTTTGAGAGCCTCTACACCGCCAGCGGCACCCTGGAGCTGCCGACGACCTCTCTGGATCCCACCGCGGCGGTTCCCGTTCCCCAGATCGACCTGCAGATCAGCACCCGCCGGGGCCGCCTGGAAGATATCATCTCTACTTTCAAGTGGCGGAAGTGGAGCGATATCACCAGCCGCGGTTTTCGGCTGCCACCTTTGGGCCCTGCCGCGGTGCTGCGGACGGATCCGGTTGGTCTGCCCAACCATCCCCTCTGGGAGCAGCTAGAATACTACGCCCAGATCCTGGCCGCCCACCTGGAGACCCTGGCCAGCCGCATGGATCCCCGCCTTCCGCCGCCCACTAGCTGGCGGGGAGAATTCCAGGCCAGCGTCAGCTTGGCTGGCAGCCTCAACCGGCCCAGCGTCAGCTTTCACTTGGAGGGCCGGAATTGGCAAGCAGAGGAGTTTGCTGTCGAAAGCCTCACCGCCAGCGGCAGCCTGGTCGAGGGGGCGGTGGTGCTGCAGCCGCTGCTGTTGCGCAGTGGGGAACGCCAAGCCCTTTTCACCGGCAAGGTGGGCCTGGAGGAACAGTCGGGATCCCTGCAAATCCAAGCATTTCCTCTGGCTTTGCTGGATCGCTTCCTGCCAGATGAGCTGGAACTCCGAGGGGATCTCAACCTAGATGTGGAGCTGGCAGGCAACCTGCGGGATCCCCGGGCCCGCGGATCCCTGACGGTGGTCAACGCCCAGATCAACCAGGTGCCCCTGCAGGAGGTGAGAGGGCAATTTGACTACCAGCAGGGGCAACTGCGCCTGGAAAGCGCCCTGCTGGCCAACGGCGACGAGCCGATCCGCCTCTCCGGCCTGGTGCCCTACACCCTGCCCTTTGCTGAGGTGCGGGCCGCATCGGATCAGATCGACCTCAGCCTGCAAGCTGAGAATGGCGGCCTGCGCCTAATCAACCTCCTCACCGACCAGGTGCGCTGGGAAGGCGGCCAAAGCCAACTGGAGCTAACCATCCGCGGCACCTTGCAAGAGCCCAGCCTGCAGGGGAACCTCAGCCTTAGCTCCGGGATCCTCAAACTGGCCGCCCTGCCGGAGCCCATCACCGACCTGACCGGCCAAATTGTCTTTAACCTCCACCAATTGGAGGTGCGGGAGCTGCGGGGACAGTTGGGCGGCGGATCCCTGTTGGCCAACGGCTTTTTGCCGGTCAACTCCCGCGGCGCCCTGCAGAGGGACGAGACCGCGCCACCCTTGACGCTGCAACTGCAAGGGATCCAGCTCACCCTGCCCAATCTCTACACAGGCCGCCTGCAGGGAGAGGTGGTGGTGGGCGGCCTGCTGCTGCGGCCTTTGCTCGAGGGGCGCCTGGAGGTTTCCCAAGGGGTTGTAGATGTCAGCCCCCGTCCTGAAAAAGAGGAAGCGGCGGCAACTCCTGCAAACTCGCCTCCGGCGGATCCCTTCTGGCAGCCGCGGCTCAACGGTCTAGAGCTAGTCTTGGGGCCTGGGATCCGCGTGCAGCGCCCCAACCTATTTGAATTCTACGCCAGCGGCAGCTTGCGGCTGTTTGGCACTCCCCAAGATCTACGTCCGGCGGGCACCATTGCCCTGGAGCGAGGCCGCGTCAGCCTGCCCCTCGCCAACTTTCGCCTGGATCGCTCCCGCCCCAACACCGCCACCTTTGACCTGGACAACCCCTTCGATCCTTTCTTAAACCTGCACCTAGTGACCCAAGTCTTCGAGGTGTACCGCTTTCCCCAAGATCTGTCCTCCTTCGACACCAACCGCAATCTGCCGGGATCCCAGCAGAGCATTGAGATCTTTGCCACTGTCAACGGCCGAGCCAGCCAACTGGCCGAAGCGGATCCCCGCAACGGCGTTCTGGCCCTTTCCAGCAGCTCCAGCCGCTCCCCCGAAGAGATCGTCGCTCTGCTAGGGGGAACCGCCTTGGCCCGCCTCAACCCCGAAGTGGGAGTGGCCAGCCTGGCGGGAACCACCTTGCTCAACGATGTGTTAGATACGCTGCGGGACACGCTAGGTCTGGACGAGGTGCGCATTAGACCCATTCCCCAGGTCGATACCCGTGCCCCCAGACGCTCCTCAGTCGGCCTGGCGCTGGAGGTGGCCCGCGATCTGGGGCCGACCACTTCCCTCTCGCTGCAGCGCAACCTGACGGATCCCTTTCAGCCCACCCGCTACAGCGCCCGCTATCGCCTCAACGAGCAAACCCTCACTCGCGCCAGCACTGACCTCGAGGGCAACAACGCCATTGCCCTCGAGTTTGAGACCCGATTTTGACGGGATCTGTCCTCTAGGCGGCGCTAGAGCAAAAGGTTCTAGCTCACTCTTCCTGTGGCACCTCGGGGGGAGGCTCCTTCCACAGGGGATTGTCCAGGATAGCTTTTTTGGTTTCTTTGAGTTTTTTCCACAGCTCTTTAATTTGGCGGTAGGCTTCTTCTGGGGTAATCTTGCCTCCCGTCTCCAAGCTACAAATTAGGGACACCTTATTGCTGAATTCCTGTAAATTGGCATCAAAAATCAGGTTCTGGGGCTTGACCTCGCCCCAGTAGGGGTAGCGAGGGGAGATAAATTCATCTTTGCTGGGAGGAGGGTTCGACTCTGTCATGGCAGGAAGGCTAGGGACGCTTCTTCTTAGTTGGCTTAGAGGGCTTGGCTGCCCTAGCAGGATCCGGCGGCAGGCTAGGTCGACTGGGGAATGGCTGTTGCCCACGCCCTGAGGCACTGGGAGGTTTCTTCTTGAGTTTAGAAGGGGAAGTTGAACGTTTTGGCTGTAGCTGTGGCCGCTCTTTGGGCACAGGACCGATGGGAGTTGCCGACTCTATGTAGAGCTGAGAGCCGCGGCGGCGCACCTGCAGATCCCAGAAGATACCTACTCCTTTGCCTGGCAGGGATCCGAGGAGGCGTAACTTAAAAGCTTGGGGTGATGCCAGTGCGGCAGAGCCTTCCTTCTGCTGCGCCCCTTGACTGGCGACTGGCTGTTGACTGGAGCTGGCAAATGGCAAAGGAGGAACGCTGGAGGGCAAAAGGGAAGAGGAGCGGCGAATTTTAACGATGATAAAGCCCCTCTCTTGGGATTGAAAGACAACTTCGCCCCGAATGGAAAACCAGTCCGGCACCACTGTCGGGCAGGATCCCTCGGGTAGGGTTTGCCCCATTTCCTCTGGGGCCCAGACTCCCATCAACTGGACATGGAGATTTTGGCCTTTGTCGCGGGTGCGGGGATAGACCACCCACAGATAGTTGCGCTCCGGCTTTAGGTGCTTGCGCACCAGGCTTATCATCCGCCCTAGGAGGACAGCATTGATGTCCAGACCATCTAAGGTGCGCAAAACCCCCCGCGTCAAGCGCTCGGGCGAGGGAATGTACCGACCCTCAATGAGGCCAATGGCCCGATACTGCATCACCTCCCCTGGGGGAGGGATGGGCTCTAGGCAAGGACGCTTTCTTATCACCGTTGTTTTTCCTCCCGAAGTGGCAGCAACACCCGACTTGGAAAAGGCAGGGGCTACCCCACCCTTTGAGACCAACAGCTTGCCAACGCCAACCGCTAGCTCTGCTCCCAAGGAGTCCTTTGGCTCGGCACCCGGACTGGGTTATGAGGGGGAGGTTTCAAAGCCGACATTTGACGGCCTCCCGCCAGCGGAGAATCCTGCTTTCCGGTCTGGCAAGTACATCATAGCCTCTTGCCTGCTGGCGCGGACAGGTTGCTCTATGCCCTGTCTGGATCTGCCCAAAGGCAAGGGGTAAAACTGCCGTGAAGGCCATAGGGAAGGTGGTGCCGTAAGGGGATCCGCGCCACTGGGCCGGCTGCCAGATGAGCAGCTTCTAGGATTACCACCTGCGAGCGCTGGCTGGCTGCATCAAAGACCACAGTTGCAATCCAGCCGGCTTCTTCCGCAGAGTTTTCCGGATCGGGGATGAACACCGGCTCTCCAACAAAGCCGCGGGGGGCAAAGCTGTATTGCTCGCTGCAACCTGTTGCCGTATCCAGCTTGAGAATGGCCTGCAGGGGTGCATTGGGGCCGGGAGCATGGGTAGCCCCAACGTAGATGTAGCGGTGGGGTTGGCCAATACGAGCCGGATGGATAGCGGGAAACTCCACCGAGCGATCCAGAAGCAGCTCCCGCTTGACTTTGCCCTCTTTGGGATCCAGCTCAAACCGCCACAGCTTGCCCGCCGGCACCTGGGCAAAGTCAATCTGTAGGTAGTCAGCTCCTGGCGCCAGGGCAGGGTAGGTCTCGTAGAGGACGGCATCGACCAAAACCTTCTCCCCCACCTCGTAGCCGTTGACAAAGTGAAAGACAAACCCCGGCTCTGTTTCCAGTTGCAGCGGTTCTCCCTTGGGGGGAAATAGCCAGATAAGGGTGGGTTTTTCTTTCTTAAGGGTCAGACAGGTGCCAGCTGGCTGCAGACCCAGCATGTAGGGCAAGGGGTTGAAGGTCACAGGATTTTGGAAAAAGATCCAGTGGCGGGGGGTCCAGACAAAGTCGTGCAAAAAGGCAAAACCTGGCAAGCAGTAGTCCCACTTTTCCACCAGCCGCCCTTGGGCATCAATGCGGTAAAACAGCAGCGTAGAAGAGGGGCCCGTCTGCACCCCAAAGGCTAGGAGATCTCCTGTTTCTGGATTGCGGCGGGGATGGGCTGTAAACGGCTGATGGGGAGCAAGGGCACCGCTAAAGGTTTCAATCCCCTCGGTAGCCAAGCTGGCCGGGTTCAAGCGGTAGGGGGCTCTGGCTTCCCAAAGGGCGAGCAGCTTGCCGCCGTGGTAGATGACGTTAGTATTGGCAGGATTTTTGAAGCGCAAGTCGAGAAAATTGGCCCACCAGCCCCCTGGCTTCTGGGTACCAAACACGCCGCGGTAGAGAACTCGACCAGCTTTCTCCTCTGCCTCAAACTCCGGCGTGCGCACAAACCGGTTGCGGAAATGCACCCGCCCATCCACCAAGGTGATGGCACAGACCATGCCGTCGCCATCGAAGGGATGGCCGTAGCGCTGGGATCCTGCTTCCAGCTTGCCTGGTCCGTTGCGAAACAGGGTTCCCTGAAGTCTTGGAGGGATCTGCCCCTCGATCTCTGTTACCCAGTAGGCGTACTCCTGGCGCAGAGAGCGGTAGCCCAACCGCCAGTCGGCAAGGCTATAGGAAGGGGAGGCGACACTGACCATGGGAAATCGGCAAGCAACGCCTTCTATTGTTACTTAACTTCACTAGGCGTGCGGAGTTCCCCACCGGGGTGGGGATGGAGAGCACCCCCTGGTTAGTTCTGGAGGTATCTAGAGGTGCACCGCCACAAGTTGGAATCGTGCCAGAGCTTGGCCCTTCCTCAATAGCTTTGCTGAACCGTTGTCTCAACACTCGAACCAAGGTTAGAAATACTCCAGGCTCGACTTAGTTCTGGACGGGTAACCAGGCGGCAGACCTTTCGGCTGTACCCTAAAAAACCCAAGAGCGGGCCTTGTTGTCTGCCTGCCGTTTGCACTGCTACCTGTACAACGCTTGCCTTGCTCAGAGGAGTCCATCCCGCTAATGCCAGCGGGGTAACCAAGAACACGAGCCGTAAAGCTAAAGGGAAGAAGCGCAAGGCTGGACTGC
>Ga0197142_1000751_pt1 | contig 30265 bp, 20 predicted proteins | sample GBS60_MetaG_FD_148614 | JGI IMG/M metagenome (GOLD analysis project Ga0197142, IMG submission 148614) | Sediment microbial communities from Great Boiling Springs, Gerlach, Nevada, United States - GBS 60_MetaG | ecosystem: Environmental > Aquatic > Thermal springs > Hot (42-90C) > Sediment... | reverse complement strand
GTTGCAGGTCTTTTGATATGACACGTAACCAGGCAGGTTATCGAAGAAACTGGTGGCTAGCAATTATGGCTCTAACCGGGCTGGCATTGGTGTTTCGCCTGCTGGTCTGGCGCTGGCGTGAACTGTATCCGTTAGGCGGTGATGAAGCTGAGTATCTAGCCCAGGCCATAACCCTCTTGCAAGAACGGCGGTACGTTGAACTACGCCTGATGCGGCCACCGCTGTACCCACTTTTTCTGGCGACGGCGATCCTCTTTGTTGATTCGCTGGTGCAAAACCTACGCCTCGTGCAAAGTATAATCAGTACGCTCACGGTACCGCTCATCATTCTGCTCACCCATACTCTTGCTCGACGCAGTGTACCACAAGCACCACCCGCCTTTGCCCGCCGGGCTGGTTTGCTGGCAGGTTTACTCACCGCCCTCAATTACACGCTGGCGGCTAATGCGACCGAGTTGCTGACAGAAACCCTCTTTCTAGCCGGTCTCAGTCTGCTCTTCTGGTTGATCCTGTTACCAAAACAGACCTCTCGACTCGCAGTCTGTACCGGTGTTGTTACCGGTGCATTGTGCCTAATCCGCTCAGTGGCATTGCCACTCTTACCACTAACAATGGGTTGGTGGCTGATCAATGGCTGGCAAAGTGGACAACGCCGACAAACATTCATTCATATCGGCATATTTCTGCTGGGATGGTTACTGGTGGTAGGGCCATGGACGATCCGCAATACCCTGACCTACGGCGGAGTCATTTTAATCGACACCACTGGCGCCGAGAATTTATGGCTTGACAACGATCCTGCTGGTCGGGAAGCGGTAAAAGCTCAACTTTACGCACTTGGCGAAGATCGCCTATACCGACAGCGGCTGGCGACCGAACGGGGAGTAGCGGTTATTCTGGCCGATCCGGTGCGCTTCATCATGAAAATGGGTCAGGAGTTACGCCGCTTTTTCGCGCTCGAACATACCGACGACATGCGAGCACGACCGGCGATCTGGGTGTCAGCGGCTGAAGTTGCGGCTCGCCTGGTGCTTGGTGATGGCGTATGGCTGCTGATCCTGCTGGCCGGTAGCTATGGCCTGGTGCAGCGCTGGCACGCGGTACACCCTGATCCGACCCAACGCACTTCGACCTCCTTCCATACACTGGCGCAACCAGGCTGGTTGTTGGGCGCATGGACTGCTTACGTCCTCTTTACCACACTGATCTTCCACGTTGAACTTCGTTATCGGCTTCCAATCTATCCGGTTCTTCTTGCCTACACCGGTATGGTAGGTGCAGCTTGGCAAGTAAGATTACGTACAGCTTTTCCACATCGTCAGCGATGGACGCTTCTCGTACCGTTATTGATGTTGTTGATCACGCTCTGGCACGCACCATACCCAATTATCGCCTGGCAACTAGCGAACAAACACTGGAACCTGCTGCTGGCCGAGCAAGCGCTTACCAACGGTGATGCAAGGAAGGCGGCAGATGCAGCATCCAGAGCACTGGCGTATGACGGACAATCGGTACTGGCCCGCGTCGCTCTGGCCAGAGCCGCTCTGCTTGGTGGTGATGAAACCACAGCACTGCACTGGCTTGATGAAGCCAGTGCAGTGCTCCCTGCCCATCCCTATCCACATCTGCTGCGCGGTGATGTACTACGACGACAAGGCGATCTGATAGCTGCACAACGTGAACTAAGCGGATTCGCCACCGTATCACGCGAAGACCTCGCCGCCTGGCTTTGGGTACGGGCAGTAACTCCGCCACCAACGAGACTGCTGCTGGGTGATGGTCTGGATTTGGGTTTTATCCGGGGTATGCACCATCCGCTGCCGGGTGAACAACACTGGCGTTGGACAACGCGCTGGGCACAAGTACGGTTGACCGCTCCCGCCGGTACGCAGCAGATTGCACTCACGCTGCGGAGTGGTCGCCCAGACAAAAGCGCAGTAACGATTTGGGTAACTGTCGCCGGTAGCAAACCTCAACCATTTACGATCAGTGCTGAGTGGCAAACCATCACGTTATCCTTACCGACAACGACACTATCGCGAGAAGTGATTGTCGCTATTCATTCCCCTACCTTCTGGCCCCGACAGTACGACCCGGCCAGTGCTGATGGTCGTCGGCTTGGGGTACAACTTGCCTTCGCGGAGGTGCGATGAAACGCGAAGCTTGGTGGCTCATTGCAATCATGTTCCTGGCCGCATTCGTTCGGTTAGTGCTCTGGCTACAACCGCTGCACTTACCGGCGAACGATGAGGTTGAGTATCTCACAGTGGCGCAAGACCTGCTAGCCGGGCGTGGCTGGAGTTTCTACGAACGTTACCATTGGTTGCGTGCACCACTCTACCCTCTCTGGCTGGCCGGATCGCTCTGGCTCAGTGACGGTAACGTCTGGCTAGCTGCCCTGCCCAACATTGCGCTTAGCGTGTTCAATGTCTTCCTAATATACCATCTGTCGCAGGCCATCAACGACAACGCAGGGCCGCTGGTACACCGGCTTGCCGCTCTCAGTGCAGCCATGCTACTTACCTACGCCACATTTGCCTCACTTTATATGAGCGAAACGTTGTTCACGGCGCTCTTCGGCACCGCCTGCTGGTTACTACTGGTCTGGCGGCAACGTGGTGCACAATGGCGCGATTGGCGGTTATTTGCAGCCGGTGGGCTATGGGGATTGGCGCTTCTGACACGCTCGCTACCGCTGTACTTTACGCTGGTCGTGATCGTCTGGGTCGCAGCAAGTGCTGCGGGTCACTGGCAGGAGCTGCTCCGCCGTCCGGCGGCACTCTTGGTCGGATGTGCATTTGCGATAACGGCGATGATCGTCGTTGCGCCGTGGACGATTCGTAATTGTCTGAGTTACCGGAGCTGCATTCTGATCGAAACCGGTCTCGCGTACAACCTCTGGGCCTTCAATGAACCACGCGAAGATATGGCAACTATCTTCCGGGTACTCGAAACAATTCCTGACCCTGCCGAACGGGCGGCGTATGCGACGACTCGTGGCCTCGAACGACTGCGTGAAGACCCAACCATCCTACTGCGCAAACTGTGGCCCAACTGGCTGGCAATCTGGCGGGTCAAAGCGATTCAGGATCGATTTCTCCTTGAAGATTATCGGGCCGATCCACCACCATTACTGTTCCTTGTTGCCCTGATTTTCGATGATCTGCTCTATGCACTGATCGCTCTTGGCGGTATCGCTGCGCTTGTGTATGCAGCCTTCCACAGACGAACACCGGCAATCTTGTTCGGGCTATGGCTGGTCTACTTCATAGCCGTATCGCTAGTAACCCATGGGGAAGGACGCTACCGCCATTTTATCTTCTTTGCCCTCATTCCATACGCAGCTCGAGCCTGGGTTGCCTTCAGAGACTGGCCTCGTTTGACACCCAAAGCTCTCAGCGTCGCACTTGTGATCAGCAGCGCGGTTGGCCTCTCACTAGGAATGGCTTATCACTGGGAGTACGCCATTCAGGGTGGTGTACGGAGCTTTTGGCGGCTTAGTGGTGACCTTGCCCGTCTATCAGGCAACCTAGCTCTGGCTACAACTGCCTATCAGCAGGCAATCGCCGCCCATCCTACCCCCGACGGTTATCTGGCGTTGGGCGATGTGTTACGCGCCCGGCAAGACGTTGACGGCGCATTAAACGCATATCGAGCCGCACAGCGCCTTAACATGCTCTACCCACCATCGTATGTTCGGCTGGGCGATCTGCTGCGCGAAATCGGTGATCTGGCCGCAGCGCAACAGGCATACCAACCGCAATACGTGAGTGAACAACGCCTTCTCGATCTGGCCTGGCGTGACACATACCCATCACCGTCGGCAATCATTGACGTTGGTGATGGATTGGACTTCGGGTATCTGGCCGGCTTCTATCCGGCAGAGACGCTGGCTGGCGCTCGTAGCCGCTGGACGGGTGCAGTAGCCCGCATCCGATTAGCGGCAAACAGTCGGATTGTGCGGCTACGTATGGCAGCGTTGCGCCCTGACGCTCCCGTAAACGGTCAGTTCTGTGTTGACAACATTTGTCACCCGTTCAAGCTCGACACAGCGTGGCGCTGGTTAACCATCCAACTACCATCGCATACAACTCATAGTAAGTTACGCGAGATTGAGCTGCGGGTAACACCGTGGCCAGCACCAGATGGCCGCACCCTAGGTATCGTCGTTGATCGTATAGAGACGAAGAACGAAGAGTGATTGAGTAGACCTTCGCAATTGGACGGTGCAACAGCAGAAGAACACCGACAAATGTCACAAAATATCACCTACTTTAGACAGTCGCCTGAAGGTGTGGGCCGCTGGCCCGCGTTGGGTATGTGCGGATGGCACTTTCATTTCGCAAGCAGGGGCAGGGGAGAACCTGCCATATCGTTTCGCCGTGGTGTGTTTTAGCAATAACCTTAACCGTGGTACCATACATGATGCAGGCATCATTATGTTATTCTACCCTTTGACGCATTATGCAGCTTGTCTGGTTCAAACGCGATCTGCGCATTCACGATCATCCGGCATTAAATGCCGCTGCCGCACGTGGTTCGGTACTTCCACTCTACATCGTTGAGCCGTCGCTTGTGCATGCGCCTGATTTCGCCGCCCGTCATTGGACATTCATTCGCGGATGCCTCCACGAACTACGTACCACACTGACAAGGCTCGGTCAACCCCTAGTCGTGCGCGTGGGTGAAGCTGTTGATGTTCTCGACCAACTGACACGGGAATGGCCTATTGAAGCGATCTGGGCCCACGAAGAAACGGGAAATCTGTTGAGTTATGCCCGTGACCGGGCCGTGCGACGATGGGCACGCATGCGCGGCATCCCGTTTTATGAGCTGCCACAGAATGGCGTTGTGCGCCGCCTATCATCACGTGATGAATGGCATGTCCACTGGGAAGAGCGCATGAGCGCAACACCGGCCCGCCCACCATCGGTCTTACCAACACTCGCGATTGATCCAGGTGCAATTCCAACCGCCCAAGACTTATCATTGCCGCCTGACACCCTTACCGAACACCAACCACCGGGTGAAACAGCGGCGCTCAAGCTCCTGGACGATTTTCTCTACCGCCGCAGCCGCCACTACCACCGGGCACTCTCCAGCCCGCTAACGGCGTGGGAAGGTTGTTCACGCCTGAGCGCCTATCTGACTTGGGGTGCATTGTCGATCCGCACAGTGGTTCAAAAGACACGTCAACGCATTGCCGAACTTAACGCCAATGCGGCACCCGAAGAACGATCGTGGCTGCGGGCACTCGCCGCGTTTGAGTCACGTCTGCACTGGCGTTGTCACTTCATCCAGAAACTTGAAGATGAACCTGAAATAGAGATTCGTAATCTGGTACGAGCGTATGACGGGATGCGCGAGGAACACCATCGCCCTGACCTGATTGTAGCGTGGGCAGCCGGGCGCACCGGTTATCCATTCGTTGATGCCTGTATGCGTGCACTCACCGCTACGGGATGGCTTAATTTTCGGATGCGGGCAATGCTGGTCAGTTTTGTTGCCTACGATCTCTGGCAACACTGGCGCGAACCGGCGCTCATTTTGGCCCGGCGCTGGATCGACTATGAACCGGGCATTCATTACTGTCAGATGCAGATGCAGGCCGGTACGTCAGGAAATCGTACCATTCGTATTTACAATCCGATCAAACAGAGTATTGATCACGATCCAGAAGGTACTTTCATCCGGCGTTGGGTTCCTGAACTGGCAAACATTCCGACTGCGTACATTCACACCCCCTGGCTGCTTGACCGTAGCAGCCAGGAGCGTGCCGGATGTCGGATTGGGCGCGACTACCCAGCACCTATCGTTGACCACGACCTTGCCTATCGGCGAGCGCGGGCAGCAATCGCGGCAGTACGGGCCCGACCAGAAACGGCGCAAGAAGCAGCCGCGGTACATCAGCGCCATGGTTCGCGGCGCTGGCAAGCAACTCGTAGGCGTACATCCGGCGCTGTTACCGATCGTCAGCTCAGACTCGACTTGTAATCGCGAACACTACGACTATGCAAGAGAAGATTGCTCGATAGGATTGAAAGCGGGAGAAAGGACGAGCAAACAACTGACGAGCAGATTCGATTTTGTGTAGAACTTTCTGGATAAAGGCTCCACTTGGGACTTGAGGCGAGGCAGTGCCCTGCTCCTACAGATACATCCAACGGTTGTCGAACGGCCAATGCCTATTCGGTACCCGAACGTCGTCGCGGATTGCAGAAAATGACACTTTCGGATGCCCTCCGATCTGATGAGGGGCAACCTCATTTGCCGACCTGCGTTTCCCGCAACAGCATTGTTCGGACAGGCGCTTATTCCTCTACCGTATAATTCACGAGCGCCCAAACAATGGCGCCTGCTGCAATCACATGCATCAGGTTGAGAATCATTTGTTCGAGCAGACTAACCGGCAAAGTAAAAGGCCCGGCAAACGAGAGTACTAATACAACTCCTGCACAGATCAGAAACACACGCAATGGTCGCGAGGTAAACCGATTGAGCAGTGCCAGTAACACAGCCGCACCAATCGCCGGTATAACGGTAGAGACAACAACGGCAACCACCGGTAAGGGCATCGGTTGATTGGTAGGTGGTACCGGCGCACTAAACTCAAGGCCACCAGCACGTGCTATCGCGTATACTATCAGATTAGCTACAACACCAATCGCAGCCCCAATGAGCGCAGCCTTTGGGAGCTGGCGCGGGTTGATGTGACGATCAAAGCGATTCATAGCACCTCCAGAAGAGTGGCTCAAGCTACCGACATATGAGATGACATTGGCTGGTCAGACTGACCGATTTGAGCCTGATAGGTCTCTACAATCTGACGATGCACATCGATGTTGAGATAGATCGAGCGTTGACGCGGATCGCTCAGCCTATCCGCTCGCTCTTGAATCAGATGATAGCCTAACGCTAGAATAGCGCTGGCACGTGCATCCGCATTGAACGTCAGCACCTGATATACCGTCCAGTAGATACGTAGTGTCTCCTCTGCTCCGTTAAGATGCCCACCGGCCAGTAAATGTTCAACTATCGGCAAGGCACGTCGCAACGCCTCAGTGGCATCGTGACGCGCCAGGGCGACACGGGTTAAACCGGCTTGTGATTCGAGCACCAGCACCGGGTTATTGAATTGCTGACGAATATGCAGCGCCTTCTGGTAAGAAAGCTCAGCTTCATCGAGGTGATGCAGCGCCAAGAGTGCATGGCCCTGAAAGTCGTATCCATACCCTTCCAGCTCTCGTAAGCCACTGCGCTGTGCCTGTTCAATGGTCGCTTGCGCATAAGATAGCGCCAGTTCATGACGCTGATTGTGGTGAGCGTATAGGCTAAGGTTCGCAGTAATAGTAGTATGATGCCTGCGATCACTGACCAACTCAGAAAGGGCTAATGCAATCTGGGTATGCTCAAGAGCCTGATCATAATTACCCATAAAATCAGCCGAAATTCCCAAGTTGATATGGGCAATAATTTCTGCGTCGCGATCCCCACACTCACGTGCCAGTGCCAGCCCCTGGAAATAGTAGCGTTGCGCCAGTGCATAATCACCACGGGCATCGGCGTTTTGCGCTAACAGATCAAGAATACGGGTTTTCTGATAGGTTACACGTAGGCGCTGATATATCTCGAGAGCCTGATGCAGATAGTGTTCTGACTCCTCAAGTTTTCCCTGTGCACTAACAACATTACTAAGCGTTTCAAAACAACGGGCTATTGCCAGATGATCATGAGTCTGCCGGCATACTGCTATGGCTTGCTGAGCAAAATCGGTGGCCGTCCCAAGATTACCGAGGCGCAAATCGATCTCGCTCAGCGAGCGTAGACACGTTGCGATGATCAATAGAGCATCGGTATCATGGAATGTGCCATTGGGGCCATTGAGTAGCGCAAGCGCTTGTAAGAACTCCTGCTGACCTTGTTCGTGATCACCGGCCAGAGTATTCAGCATCCCGGACTGACACTTGATCATTGCCTGTAACAAGGGATCGGCAAGCTGTTCGGCGAGTGCTAACGCTTCTGCTGTCACGCTGAAAACATGCTGATGACCAGAGCGTAAACGTTGCAACGAAACATACCCTAACAGTAACGAGGCGCGCAAACGTTTGGCAGACGATGTGATAGGATTCGTGACATAAGCCAGACTCTGCTGGAATCGTTCGACACCGGCAACAAAACGCCCCATCAAGCGGTAGAGGTCTTCATAGGCTAACGCTGCGTTAGCGACCAAATCCCACTCGGCATTGACAAGTGCCCAATGCCAGGCAACTTCAATGTCAATAAGATTAGCGACCAAATCTTCACGAACCTCAAAGCTCTGCGGCCCACGCAGACCAGAGCGAGAACTGGTCAACCATTTCAAAAACCAGTGCGCATGGCGACGACAAGCTACTTCGCGGAGGTTTGCATGTTCGAAGTCTTGTGTCAGTTTCTCACCGGCAAACTGACGGATGTACTCGTGCAACCAGATGCGGTCGCCAGCGAGATGATGTACCAGAGACAGTTCAATCAGTTCGGTAAGCACCTGTTCACTCTCAGTGATTGCCAGCGCTGCGGCAAGCGGGCAGGCAGCATTCACCACACTCAACATCGCCAGTGCCTGACGACTCGCTTCAGACAGACTATTCCAGGTCGACTCAAAGACGGCTTGCAAACTACGATGCCGTCCAGGAACATCAAGGATCGGACTATTCAGTGACTTTATGCTGCGGAAAACTGTCTGGCGTAATGTCGCCAGGTTCATACTGTTCAAGCATGCAGCCGCCAACTCGATGCCCAACGGCAAACCAGACAGCGCACTACAGACCTGATCAATATCGTAATACTCATTTGCTGTGGTAAACGTCATTCCCTGACGACGGGCCAACTCTACAAACATACGAGCACTAGGACTCACCTGCTGTGTGGTGGAGATCGTTGATAGCGGAGCCAGATGCAGCACATGCTCTTGCCGTAGATAGAGACGTTGTCGTGAGGTAACCAGTGCAACACATTGTGTTGCTGCACTCAGCAGCTCTTTTAAGAAAAGACTAGCTGTTACTACGTGTTCAAAACTATCGAACACCAGTAAACATGCCCGATTCTGAAGTGCTGCAATCACCTGAGCTTCCGTACTCTGCCGATCATTCAGGGCTATCTCACAGGTGTTGGCAATGCAGCGGGCCAGGTATTGCACCGGATTCAACGTCAGCAAACCGATATTCGCAGCAAAACCATCTTCAGGGTGCAGGAATATATAGTATACCCCATCAGGGAAGGCAAAACGCATCAATTGTGCAGCCCGAATCGCCAGACGGGTTTTACCAACGCCACCTTCACCAGCTACCGTGATCAATTGCAAATCTGACCGATTGATAAGATCGGTCAGGGTCTGAATTTCCTGCTCGCGACCAACCAAAGGAAGCTGATCAAGCGCCATTGCCTGACGCTGTGATTTCAGATACGAAGGAGCATCGGGGAGATTCCCTTCACGGATTGCTATCGCTAGCTCCTGAGTTGCCGGTTCTGGTTCGATACCCAACTCCTGTCGCAGGATTTTGCAACAGTTCTGATATTGAACCAGCGCCGATGCACGTTGGCCCTGACGCGCTAAAGCCAACATCAATTGTCGATGAGCCAATTCATGCCACGGCTCGGCTTCCAATTGACGGGTGGCATACGCTAGCACGCTCTGCCAGTCGTGGGCAAGAAGCGCATACTCTCCCAAATGTGTTAGAACCGAAAGAAACGAGCGATGAAAATACTCGCGTTGACGGATACACCACTCAAACAGGAGTTCACTGTCTGGTGTAAAACCGGCTAGAAACTCACCCTGATACAGAGTTGCTGCTGTTCGTAACAGCTCCTGGCAATGGCGACAACCCGGTATTGAGCGATGATCGTGGGAATGGATCGCGGTCACAATCTGCTCAAACCATAGCGCATCAACCTGCCAGACCGGTGGAACGTTGAGCGTTACCGTTTGGGCACTGGTATGAAGCAAAGAACTCGCTTCTCCCAATGCCTGACGGATACGACTGAGGGTAACGCGCAGCGTGTTTTGGGCGGCTGTTTGTGGTCGATCAGGCCAAAACAAGCCGGTTAACGTCTCTCGTCGCACCGCCTGTTGCTGATGAAAGCATAACCAAGTGAAGAGCAAACGAGCATTATCTGTCTGGAAAGCACTGCTTAGCGAGATGCCATTACAGCGAATATCGAACCCGCCTAGTAGTTGTACGTGCCATGTCTTCATTGGGATCTTCTGTAATGATTTTGTTGCGTTCTTCTATTATACAACCTGTGAGAACTTATGACGATAACCTTAAGAGGAGGTAAACGCGCTGCAATCGTTGTTGGTCATCACGCTTCAGTCGCCGAACAAGATGTTAGCTCTATAAAATGCACAACAACTGATAAGAAAGGAAGGCGAGCAACGCATAGACTGACCAACCCGCTTATCCCACGTTATCATACCGGTAAGTTTTATTACCTTCGTCGCTATTCCGACTATTGTCCTGAATGCACCTGATAGACCGGTTTTCTAACCGCGTATCCGTGCGTGAACAAACCGCTCAGAGGGCACGTTCGTCGATAATGAACCAACGGTTCATCAACTTTCATTTCAACCGTCGGGTACGAGTGCAATGCTATCGCCAGCGATTGGAAAACGAATAAATAGTGTTGGGGAGGAACGGCTATGACCAAAGAATAATGCTGAGTCATACTTACTTGTCATCGACGATCTGCAAACGCATCACGACAGAAATGACTAGCCGGTTAAAGAGAGGAAGCAAAATCATGCGACAACGGACACCAGCATTGCTGATCTTTGCAGTCATCGGGCTTATGACCTTCATTGCTCTTCCAGCATTCTCTCTAATGGCGCCAGCAGCGCCATTGATCCACTTGCGTGCCCGTGCATTTAGCCCACAACCTGGGTTTCCTGCCGGTGAACGCGCACTTGTCAACTTGCAGAGTACAACGGCAGTAGCGCAACGCACGCATGTTTTGGTACAGTTTGAACGTCTGCCAACCCCTGCTGAGCAAGCTACCCTCTCTCAAGCTGGTCTCAAACTATTGGCATATGTACCAGACAACGCCTGGTTTGCGTCAATCCCGATTACATGGCTCCAATTGTCAACCTTACCAGATGGAATACGTGCTATTGCCGCCATTCGCCAAACTGACAAACTATCACCAAGACTGACCGACTACCGTGACCAACAACCACTACCGGCACTGATAGCAACCTATCCAGATGTCGATGTCGAAACGATCAGTGATCTCGTCAGGCAATTTGGTGGCAGCGTCGAAAAAGTAGTCGCTGAGCGCCACTACATCCTTGCGAATTTACCCAGTGTTGTCACCCTCACGGCACTGAGTCAGATGGATAGCGTCTTTTGGATCGACGCCTGGCCTGGACCGTTCAGACCGAAAAATGATGGTGGTCGAAACGCTACCAAGACAAATCTGGTTCATCAGGCCGGTTATCACGGTAATCCAGCATCAGCACCTGGTAGTATTGTTATTGGAGTATGGGATTGTGGATGGGTAGAAAGCAACCATCCCGGTTTTAGTGGTCGCCTAACGATTGGCGATCCCACTTCAACCTCAAATGGATGTAGTGAACCCGCAGGCACCAACGATCATGCTACTCATGTAGCCGGAACGGCCGCCGGTAGCGGTACAGGTAGCCCCGAAGGACGTGATCTGCGCGGCCATGCCGATCAGGCAACCGTCTTATCGTATGACGTTGAAAATGCGGCTGATGAGGTCATTCAGGCTATTCAAACGTATAATCTGGATATTTCCCAGAACTCTTGGGGACCTGACCCCGGTGCTTGTGATATAACAGTGCTCGGTGTCTATGATCAGACCGCAGCAGACTTTGATGCCCTGGTACGCGGGAGCTTCTCTAACGCAGTGACCAAGAAGATCTACGTCGCATTCGCCAACGGTAATGAACAGAGCTATTGCCCCGATGGCTGGCGTACCTCGAGTGGAGGTGCAATGGGGAAGAATGTGATTGCCGTCGGTGCAACCAACTCCGATGATAAATCAATGACCAATTTTAGTTCGTTCGGTCCAACTGAAGATGGTCGGATAAATCCCACAATCGTAGCACCGGGTTGTGAAGCAAATGGAGAACAGGCCATCTGGTCTACCTTGCCCGGTCAAACCTATGGTGGAAGTGAATGGTGCGGAACCTCAATGGCGACACCAGCCGTTTCAGGGATTCTCGGCTTAATGCTGGAAGCATATAATCTGACCTACGATGCTGATCCACTGCCCTCAACGCTACGTGCAGTGTTGGTACAGACTGCTGAGGATTTAGGTAATCCTGGCCCTGATTATCGGTTTGGGTACGGTCATGTTGACGCACTGGCGGCCATCAACGTTATCACAACCACTAATAGCGCTGCTCAATCGATCTATATCAGAACCGCATCGATTGAGAATGGGCAAACGCAGGAGTATGTCATCTCTCATCCCGGTGGCTCTCTCAAATGCACCTTGGTTTGGGATGACGTTCCGGCAACACTTCCGGCCAGTCAGACGCTCATCAATAATCTTGATTTACTGCTGATAGGCCCCGATCTTACCTCATACCAGCCCTGGATTCTCGATAAGAATAACCCGGCAAATCCAGCTACGCAGGGCACAAACAATATTGATACCATTGAACAGATAGCGATCACGGACGCGGCTGCCGGTACATGGACGGTACGGGTGTCAGGGAGTAGTATTCCTCAAGGGCCCCAAGAATACTCGCTGGTATGTCCGTTTAGCATCGTAACCAGTGTTCATCCTCATTCTACGTACATACCGGTTGTAAGCCGGTAGCGATACATTCACTCTCCTTATGCTAACATAGCATATCGATCAGATGTGATAATAGCCCATCAACTCCGCCAGCCCACATCACTATGCGGGCTGGCAGCCTGCGTTTTTAGGTGATGCCGCAAATCTGTTCCTACCGCTCTCCCTGCATCTCAGCCACCCGCGCTCGGAATTCGTCGCTTACGGGCACACTGCGTCCAGCAGCATAATCATACGCGACCAGCACCGACTGTCCGGTCGCGATCAGAGCGCCGTCGCCGACACGGGCAATTGCGTAATCCATTGTAAAACTCTTGCCGCCAATCTTACCGACCCGCACCCCAACCAACAACTCATCACCAAAATGGGCTGGCGCTTTGTAACTGATCGTCAATTCGGCCAGAATAATCCCCAAGCGATCAAGGGAACCACCAACCAGGCGCTGATAGTAAGCGATCCGCGCCGATTCAAAATAAGTGGCGTAGACCGCATTATTCACATGACCGAGTGCATCAAGATCGCGAAAGCGAACTTCAATGCGATAGTGGAAGGGATACTCGGCTAATACCGCTGGTACAGAATGGCTCATTCTGCGCTCCTCATTATTGAATATCTATCCGTTACTCTCTGGTATAATGGCGTCCAACATGACACCAGACCACTCCAACCTATCCCGGCACAGCTTCATTAAAAAACCGGTAAGGAAACCGATATGCCAGCAAGTAAGGGTACAATCTTTATCATCGACGATGATCTCGGGCTTCAGAATATCCTCTCTATCGCGCTTCGCAATGCCGGTTATGAAGTCGTTCTCGCCCGCGATGGCCTCGAAGGACTACGCATGCTGGAAAACATCTCACCCAGCCTGGTTATCAGTGATATTATGATGCCTAATATGGATGGAGTTGAGACCTTCCAACGCATCAAGGAACGCCTGCAAGATGACGGCATCCCGATCTTTTTGATGACGGCGCTCAGCCGTAAACCGTGGTTTGCCGATCTCGAAGCTGAAGGCGCTGTGATTATTCAGAAGCCGTTCGAGGTGCATCATCTCGTTGAGCTGATTGACCGGACATTGAGCTAAGCACTGCGAAATGTGGCCGAAGCCGATTATAGGTTTCGTCAAGCGATTCGGGGATTAGTTTTGTGTCGCCGATCACCGGCATAAAGTTAGTATCACCGTTCCAACGCGGAACAATGTGCATATGCAGATGATCGGCGATACCAGCTCCTGCGACGCGCCCCAGGTTCATACCTAGGTTGAAACCGTGGGGCGCGTACTCGGTCTGAAGGATCGCTACACTACGCTGCGTCAGACTGAATAATTCAGTAGCAACCGCCTGATCGAGCGCAGTGAGATCGGCAATATGGCTGTAGGGAACAACCATCAGATGGGCGGTATTGTAGGGGTAGAGATTCATCACCACAAAACAGTATTGCCCGCGATAAAGCACCAGCCGTTCGGCATCATCAGAACCATCAGCAGCCGCTATCGCACAAAAGACACACCCCTCATCGGGGACATCGCCCCGCTTGATGTAACGCATACGCCATGGCGTATATTTGATTTCCATCATGACTCCCGCACGTTTGCCCGCAGAAAGGCTTCAATAAACGGATCGATCTCGCCATCGAGCACTGCCTGCACATTACTTGTTTCGTAATCGGTACGGTGATCCTTCACCAGTGTCGAAGGATGTAGATAATATGTTCGCATCTGATTACCAAACGCAGCCTCACGATACTCCCCGCGCAGGCGTGCTCGCTCTTCTGCCTGACGCTGTAGCTCTCGTTCGAGCAACCGTGCTCGCAAGACCCGCAGCGCCAACTCGCGGTTCTGAATCTGTGATCGCTCATTTTGACAGGTGACGACAATACCGGTTGGCAGGTGAGTAATTCGTACCGCCGAGTCGGTTGTGTTCACGCCTTGCCCACCATGCCCTGCGCTGCGGAAGACATCAATTCGCAAATCTTCCGGCTTTATCTCGACTTCGGGCGCATCGTCAACTTCTGGCATCACCTCCACACGGGCAAAGCTGGTCTGACGAGTATGCGCAGCATTAAAGGGCGATAGCCGGATCAGACGATGGATACCTGCTTCAGCTCGGGCATAACCGTAGGCGTAGGGACCACGGATTTCAATTGTTGCACTCTTGATACCTGCCTCTTCACCCTCGCTTAGCTCAATCAGGTTGACGGTATAGCCCCGGCGTTCGGCCCAGCGCGTATACATCCGCAATAGCATCGCTGCCCAGTCTTGGGCATCAGTACCACCCATACCGGCCTGCACCGATAAAAAGGCATCGCGGTCATCATATGGGCCGCTAAGGAGAATTTCAAGTTCACGCTGAGCAACCTCTTGCTGAATGGCATGCACTTCGGCAGCCAGTTCATTGCTCAGCGAATCATCACCTTCCCCTTCGGCCAACTCGATCAGTTCGGCAACGGTTGTTATCCGACGTTCGAGGTCATTCCATGACGTTACCTCTTCTTTTAAGCGGGTGAGTCGCTGCATGATCTCTTGGGCTGTCCGCGGTGTATTCCACAGATCGGGATCGGCAGCACGGGCTTCCAGTTGTTCAATTTCGGCTTGCTTTGCCGCTAAGTCAAAGGTGCCCCCGTAGATTGGCAAATCGTGTGCGAACTGTTTCTAACTTGTCTTGCAATTCGGTCAGCATAGTTCCCTCTGGTCTATCGTTGGTAGGTTTATAAGATGTTGATCGTTATTCCGTTTTCTATGGTACCACAGCTCACGTTAGCGTGAGAAGGCACTCCTTCTCTACTTGCATGATCAAAAACCTGGGCTAAAGGGGTTTCACCGTGTTCAGTGACTGTGATGCGGAGCACGTCTGGTGTCCCCTCACCTTCCCCCTAGCCCCCTTCCTCTCCCACAAGGGGAGAGGAAGGGGGAACGTGGGTGGCTGGAGCGAACGAACGTTAGAACCCAAAGATCGAGCTGGTACTCCCTCTGAACGGCGGGGAACGTGGGTGGCTGGAGCGAACGAACATTGGAAACCTCTCACGCAATGGTCGCAGGGGAACGGTACGTACCCAATGAAAAATGCAGGTTTTTGATCAAGCGTTTAAACTAGTCCTGTTTGTGCAAACTGTATATCATCCTGCTACCTTGGGATGATCTACCAGTTCTGTCAAGCAGAACCGTGGATCAGAGAGGGGGTAGCCTTCTCTGCTGCGGGTCACCGATGAACCAGCAGCGTGACACCGACGACGAAGCCCCTCCCTGCTGTCGCTGACTCCCGACCTACGCGGTCACCTGGGTGCGCGGGCCTCGGGCCCTCCAGAACAGTGGACGACTGGAATCTTTCGGCGAGCGCATCAGTGCTCCATCATCCATAGGCTCCACCAAGCACCACTGACCACCCGCCTGCGGGGGCATGGAGTAGCTGGCAGAACGGGCCACCGTTCGTCGACGCAGTGGAGGATGTGGACAAGAGGCCGATGCACCAGGATACACAGTTTTTGTGAACAGGATTGGTATTGAAAACTATCCGCATACCTCGCCATCACGTTACGAAGGGTGAAATTTGTCGTCAGATGGTATCACATTTGGGAACCACGAGGACACGGCGACGCCCGATACCCATCGCCGTCTGAACGTGGTCTCGAATCGTGGGAGATGACACGTTCGGATATACAGAGAGCGACCTTCGATGACCTTCATTCCGCGACCGAATGTTTCGGATAGGCCCTTAAGGGGAAATGGGAGAGGAGCAGGAAGTCGCACCGCTCGCGCACTCCTCTTCACGCTCGCCTTCGTCACCACGACCGGGTAGGAAAAGTACGTTGAAAAGCCCCAAAGCATCAACCGCGAGAAGTCAGGAGGAAGACGCTTCCTCCTTGCCTGTTTGCGAAACTGTGCTATCTGCCGCCAGTAACGCCCCTAGCAGTGCTGCTCGCCCAACCATACCCACTAGCTTGCCTTGAGCATCAACAACCGGCAAGCGTTTGATCCGTCGCTCTATCATCAACTCTACCGCCACCGTGATCGGCGTTTCCGGATTCACTGTCAAAGCTGGACTGGTCATCACATCCGCTGCGGTATGATCTTTTAATGCCAGCTCTAGCTCTGGCGAACGAGTACCGCCACCGATCCAGATCGCGAACCGTTGGAGCAATCCTGGCGCTACCGGTCGCATTGCTCGACGTAGGATATCGCCATCGCTAACGATACCTACCACACGCCGATCATCATCAATGACCACTGCTCGTCGGCGTGGTGTCGAGAGAATTCGATCCAGAGTCTCAGCTAATGGAGTCTCTGGCTTGACCGTCGGTACATCACGAATCATCACTTCGCCGACAGTTTTTGCTGAGGTAAGGCTTGTTCCTGGTAAGAGATCGGTGACCGTCGCAAAAGAATTGGCTACTGTTTGTAACAGATCAGACCGACTGATCATACCAACCAGTCTGCCATCGTTATCAACGACCGGTAGTCGCTTGTGATCGTGCTCGGTCATCACTAAGGCTGCCTGGGCCAGCGATGCTGTAGCGTTGATTGTTTTGGGATCAGGTGTCATGACATCGGCAACCCGTTCGGGTCTGGCAGCAACTGCGGCCAGATGTGCTGCCCGCTCGGCAACCGGTAACAACTGCTGCAAATGCAGGGGTAATTGGCTCACCCCACGCTGCAAGAGATCGCCATCGGTCACGATACCAACCACCTTGCGATTATCATCAATGACCGGCACTGCTCGCAGACCTCGTTCAAGCAACAGACGTACCACATCGCCAACCGGTGTCGCCGCATGGACCGATGCAACGTCCTGGCTCATGACATCTGCAACAGTGAGATGGGGTGGGAAAGCACTACGAACACGCCGACCAACTTTGACCACCTGCACTGGTGAAAGCACTATTAGACCTTCCTGAACCAATTCACTTATTTTGGGTATCAGTCGTTGCAGACGATCACTGCGGTCAATGCAGGTAATCACTAAAGGTAAACGACTGGGAATTTCTACTAGGAGATCACTGTGAAAAACTCCATGAGTTCCATAGCCACCAGCGCCTCGAAATACGGTTACACCCGGTGCTCCTGCAGAACGCAAGGTGTCAACAATACGCGAAACGATGGTTTGCCCTTGTACGCTATCACCCTCATCAATGTAGATCCAGAGCTGCTGAGTAACGGTCTGCTCCATCGGAGACCTCCTCTCTATGTGTTCATCCTCTTTACCCCGACGATACAACGGAACGCATACCACATCAACAGGCAGCAGGTTATTTTATCAGCCGGTCTCTGATTAACAATCAGCTTGATCGGTTATTCCAGCCGGTTACGAAAACGCACCACCCACATTTCAGAGTAGGGGTTTTCAACGTTTTCAATGCCTGTACTACAGAGCGCGCTGACACCCTCATTCCCCCAGCCCCCTTCGCTTCTAAAAAGAGAGAGGAAGAGGCAGTATAAGACAGGTTGGGAAATCCCCATCCTGTTCTCCTCACTCCTCTCCGCTGTCACCACTACCCGAAAAAGCCACAGTTCTGAAGCCAGGCAGTGAGACCCCTAACCACCCAAGAGACGACCAAGCCCTACTCCCAGCACAACAGCCAAAAGCCCACCACCAACACTACCGGCGATGTAGCCAACTGCTCCCAACCAGTTGCCGGCATTGAGCAGCAAAAAACACTCGTAGCCAAACGTCGAGAAGGTGGTGAATCCACCTAACAGACCGGTAATCAGCATCAGGCGAATCGGCTCACTGACGGTTAACCGATTAGTTATCAGCGTTAGCAAAAAGCCAATCGCCAGACAGCCCAGGACATTAATGATGAAGGTGCCATAAGGCCACGACGTACCTAGGCGTTGAGCTGCCCATAAACCAATCCCGTAACGCAGATTTGCTCCGATTGCAGCACCCAATGCAATGGCTAAGACATTGTTCATTGCTCACATCGTTGATACAAAGCAGAACCCGCTAAAACTACTCGTATTGTACGCCAATTCATGACATGTTGCGGCAGAACATTAGTCCTCCATCTAGCAGGATGACATTTGCGGCAGGAGAGGAACAAACCTATCGGTGCAGTGGTGGTCGTTCTAAAACACGAAAGGGCGCAGTGGTGCTGCGCCTCTCCAGACCATACGATGCGGTTGATCACACCAGCCTAGATGAATCGTTGCCACGAATGCACAGCGGTGCTGCACCTATTACGCCCGCACCTCCTGGCGCTGAAACAGGATGTAACCGATGGCAAACAGCACAATTGTGGCCGCAATCAGACCGGTTGCATGTGGCCATGTTAGCAGAATGCTCTGTGCAGCCGGTAGCGGCGTTCCCGGAATAGCATTGTGTAACTGAATGGGTAAGATCAACCCCAGTGCACGCACTGCCGGATTAAGCATCGCCAGCGCCACCTCTGAGAAGAGGGTGTTGGGTGAGAGCCGGGTGAGCATCAGTTCAAGCTGAATCTGATTGACCAGTGCTTGAACATCACCGGGTGGCGCCGGTTGCAACGTGCGTGCCAGGAGGCTAGCTATAATACCCCAAAAGACGGTGAAGAAGAGCCAAACGGCAATCGCTGCCAACGCCGCAGTGGCCGGTTGGCGAAAGATAATCGAGAAGAGCATCGCCAGCGCCAGCCAGATACCACCATAAAAGATTGTAACCAGCAGGAACCACAAGATACGCACGGTCTCTTCACCAGTCGGTGGTACACCTAATTGAAGTAACCCCATCCCGACAATTAACAACCAGATTGCTGCCAGTGCCAGCGCCAGTGTACCCAAACCGGCCAAAAACTTACCCATCAAGAGGGCATCGCGATAGATCGGTTGAGCCAACACCTTCGACAACGTGCGCTGGTTAAATTCGCCATTCACCGAGTCGAAGGCCAATGCAATGGCTAATAGGGGCACCAGTAAGCCAAGAAAGCCAACAAATGCCGGTAATGGATCGCGAGCGGTTGTAAAGAGACGCAAGAACAGGAAATCATCGCCACTACCGGTACCGGCTCGTAGATTCTGGGCTGCGGCGTAGATCGTTCCAAAGGCGGTCAGGAGAATCAACGCCTCCAGGATCAGCATGCGCACACTGGTCAGATAATCGGCCATCTCTTTCGCCACCACTGCCCATAGCCCGGTCCATGGCGATCCTTCGCGCTGTTGTCGGATCGTTGTACTAAGCTGTCGCTGCATAGGCTGCTCCTTTCTTGAAGTAGCGAGCGTAGACTTCATCGAGACCGGGTGTGTCAACGCTCAGGCCCAGCAACCGACCGCCCACTTCAATCACCTTGCGTGCAACCTCAGCGCGTAAATCAGAGCGCGCTTCGACATTGTAAAAGCGCGTACCCTCCTGCGATACGTTCAGCACCCCGGGAAGCTCGCGCAGAGCAGCCGCCACGGCATCGCCACCCTCTACTTCGAGATGAATGCGGTACGCGCCGCCTAATACTCGTTGCGCCAGCTCACTGACCGTCCCTTCCAGTACCATCCGCCCCTTGTGGAACAGTCCAACCCGATCACAAACTGCCTGCACCTGTTGTAGCAGATGCGACGAAAGTAACATCGTGATCCCACTCGTCTTCAATTGCCGAATCAGATCGAGGAATTCACGTACCGCTTCCGGATCAAGCGCCAGCGTCGGTTCGTCCATGATGATAAGTTGCGGTTGCTTGATCAACACCTCGGCCACACCCAGACGTTGCCGCATACCGCGTGAGAAGGTTTTGACCCGACGGTCGGCAACCTGACTCAAACCAACCTGATCAAGAGCAGCGTTGATCCGTCGGCTCATTTCTGGCTCGCGAATACCGTTCAGTTTCGCGATATAGCTCAGGTTCTCACGTGCAGTAAGGTTATCGTAAAACCCAACCTGATCAGGCAGATAACCAACTCGTGCTTTTACGCTCAGTGGCTGACGGGCCGGGTCTAAGCCAAGCACCCGCACACTGCCACCGGTCGGCTCAGTCAGACCAAGGAGCATCAGGATTGTCGTCGTTTTACCAGCGCCGTTAGGACCTAACAGACCAAACACCTCACCCTTTCGCACCGTTAGATTGAGATGATCAACAGCGGTGAATGAGCCGTACTGTTTGGTAAGGTCACGGCACTCTACCACAACCTCTTCCATATCACCACCTCATAGGATAGAGGAGTGAGAAGTGAGAGGTGACGAGAATTGAAACATCCTCATCTCACAACCTTCTCGCTTCTCACCCTCTTATAGACTGCTCAGCGACGACCAAAGCGCATCACGGCTAGACCAACCCCGACGACCGCAACTGCGATAAGCGCAATCCCAACCAGACCCCACAGGGTTGATGTTAGCACGGTAAAGCGGAATTCACTGGTTGCCGCTGAAGCCTCAGCCGGACGTGCAGTAAATGTCACGAGATAGTCACCCGCGATAGCCTGATTCGAGGGCTGTACTTTAGCCGTCACTTCGACCACTTGATCTGCTGCTAGCTCCGGAATCTGCTTCGGCTCAAACTCAACCGTCCAGCCGATAGGTGGTGAAGCGCTCAGTTCAATATTGCGCGCCGGTGCGCTTCCTGTATTGCGCACGACCAACTTCACTTCAGTTTGTTCACCGATACGAGCTTCACCGGAAAGCCGCCCGTCCGGCGTTGTAAGCACGAGCTGTGGCTGACCGGTAATATCGGCCACCAGGCGGGTGGAAGTCTGGAGATCACCACCACGAGCCAGAATATTAATCTCGTATGTACCAGCAGGTATATCGGTGAACGGTCGTACCTCAATACTTAAGCTCTTCGACTCGTTTGGACCAAACGGCACGCTGGTGATGCTCTGACCAGAGAGCTTAAAATCAACCTGGAAGCCACGTGGAGCTTCGGCCAGTAAGCTCACCGGCACTTCTTCACTACTCTCATTCTTGAGCGTTGCATTGTAGCGGAAGGTAGTTGAAGGGGAGCCCCGCAGGGTTGGCAGATCAACCTTGAACGAGAGACCGGCCGGATTTGTTGTCTTCTCTTTGAGAGTTAAGGCAATTGGTAGGGTAACCTCTTGTGCCACACCGGTTGCCACCGCTATCATGCGGTATTCCCCAGCCTTAACATCCGTGGGTGGTTCAATCCGTAGATCAAACGTGGCGTTATTATTCGGTTCAACATACGCCGATTGAATGACTCGTCCATCACCGCGAAACGTAACGTTCCAGCCGGTTGGGACATCACGCATACCAAGCCGAACAATCTGAGGGGTCGTTTCCGTGCCGAGGGTTAGCTTAAAGGTAATCGTATCACCAACGGTAGCTTCCTGAGCCGGATAACGAGTGTAGAAGAAGAGATTGCGCTGGCCCTCTTGCGCCAGCACCGGCGCTGCGCCCGCAATCATCAGCAGCGCCAAAACAACAAGGACGTTGATCATGCGAAATATGCGCATCGTCTACCTCCCTTGTGCGCGCAACTGAGTGTTTGTTGCAATGATCCACTCAATTCTGGCAAGATAGATGTTCAGGATTAGAAGAAGGTTAACAGAGTATTAGCGTTGTCTATGAAGTAAATGTCGAACTCGTTTTACAAACGGCAACGAAAATCAAGCGGATAGAACGGTGAAGGAATATTGAATGTTCCAATGTTGCCAGGAGCCATCTAGTACAATCAATCCTTCAACCGATAGGAGTAAGTTTTACACTTACCCACTGATGTTCTAATGCCATCAAAGTAGAGAACAGATAGTACGCACCTTATCGCTCTTAACACAGCAAAAATGATCGGAAAAAGGTGAGGAATGCCGACTATCGTGCTCTACTCAGACATATACGTGTCTATGAAACCTTTTTTGAGATATTTTCACAACACTTGATTAGGCCGTATTCCCATAACTGATGTGGCGCATCGGGAGGAGAAGAACGGCGGGCGAAAAGAGGTTGTAGAGAAAGCGTCTGCAAATGACGTTGCAACGTTTGATAGGGGATTGCGTGAACCGATTGGGGGTACAGTTTAAATCGATAAAATAGATGATAATCGAGGAAGCCAAATCGCTTACAGAGAAAATACAAACGCCGACGTAGCTGCAAACGATACCTCCAACGAATATAATGGCAAACATTGAAAAAGATCAGTCCGTCTGGTTTCAACATACGGACAAATTCAGTAATAGTATGAAGTACCGACCGATGATTCGGTATATGTTGAAAGACACCAAATGAAAAGATGAGATCGAAGCTCTGATCTGGTAAGTCGATTCTATCTGGCTGTAACAACAGAAAGCGTGTCTGTGGCAAATGGGCATGAAGCTGACGCGCTTTCTGTATTAGACTTTCGGCTACATCGACGCCAACATACTCATCGAACAATGTACGAAAAGCTGGCGCTAACCGGCCAATCCCACAACCAAAATCAAGTACACGGTTAAACTGCTTGGGATACCCAATTTGTGACATTTCCTGGTGAAGCTGTTCTACCTGAACGTAGCCGGTCTTCCAGAAAGCACTTAAATCCCAATTGCTGATACCCGTCATTGCCCAAAAAGGATCGAGCCTACCAAGCGCTTCCCACTGTTGTCGATTATAGTTCATGTTCATAGAGAATCTTCGCAAATGGCAAAACTACCAGAACAAAGGATTCATCGCCATGCCGTATTATGCAGAGGGTCAACTGTTGAGAAGGTCAACGATAACATTCCCAAAGCGCACGCCAATCCATCTGTAGGTATTTACAGCTTATAAACATACAGCGTGCATACAGCATTCGCCTGAATCATGACATCTTCAGAGAAAACATGCGATAGTAAAATCTCCGTGAACCTGAGTGAATTTTTTCCTTACTCAATGGTTGAGGAACCAAGTTGCGTACCCATGAGTTATGCAGATTACCAGCGTACCTTACTCTTGTTTTGCTGAAAAGGATGAATTGGCGTTACCCCATCCTCCTCTCCAGCTCGCACTGCACACCACCAACAGCCAGAAACTAAACGCCAGATCAGGCCAGAAGTAGAAAGCATCGACGAGGCCGTGCATCAGTGCACCAGCTAGTGTCGCCGCAGCACCGATGGTCAGTGGCGAGGGGGAGTGTACTGGCGCACGCAGAATGCGCCACCCAGCCCATCCCAACCCGATGAAGAGCAGTGGCCCACCCCGTAGCAGGAGATCAAGCACCAGGTTGTGGGGATGCGCTGTGTAGACTTCGTTGGTGTTGAGGAGCGCTGGATCGATATAACGCTGGTAGACGATCAGAAACTGATCGAGACCAATTCCAAATGGATGGTCAATGAATATTGCTAACGCCGCACGCCACGTCGCCAACCGGATGGTGCTACTTCCGGTGAGCAGACCCAACCGTTCAACACCGAGGACGGTAAGCATCACTGCTGTCAGGACGACGCCGAAACCGGCGCCGATCAAAACACGATAGCGGAGCTGTGGGCTGGCGATGAAGAAGAGCAAGTACCCACCAGCAATCAGCGCTCCCAGGTACGCGCCACGCGAGAAGGAGACCATCAGCGCGGCTAACGATAACACAGCGATACCAGCCAAGATGATGGTTGGCCAACGCCGGCGCTGCTGCCAAACGCCCCACGCCAGCACCGCAGCAAGCGGCCAGACCCGCCCCATCGCTAGACCAAGATTGTTAGGGTGTCCGTATAAGCCAGTCGCCCGTACCACACCCTCGGTGGCAACCAGATCGGCACCGTGGCTGATTTTGGTACCGATGAGCGCCGTCAGGTCTATACCGCCAAATTGCGCCAGCGCTACCAGTGCTGAGACAGCGCCACCGGCTAACCAACCGAGCAGGACTGGGTAGAACACTGCCCGACCCTGCCGTTCGTGCCACCAGAGTAATCCGATAAAGAGCAGTGGCTCGATGATCATCCAGCGCAGTTCACGCAGGGCCGGGCCACGTACCTCGGCAATGAGTACCCCCCAGAGACCGCCAAGCAACACTAATCCGGCCGGTAGCAGCACCCATATTGTTGTCTGTAGAACCTTGAAACCCGGCCAACGCAACTGCCGCCAATCGCGTATGATAGTCGCAATTGTCGTCGTCCAGAGCACAACTTCATGCAGCGGAAGGTAGATGCCACTGTCACGAATGCCAAAACGGGCATCGAAGATTCCTTTTGGGATGAAATACAATGGAACAGTGATCGCTACCCAGCGAATAGCCAGATCGGGACGCGCAATGCTCAGACCGAGAAAGGGGAGAAAGCCAAGCATCGTTATGGGAAGCTGCGCCGATGCCCGGTACGCAATCGCCAGCGTGATCCCTTGCAAAGCAAAGATGATCCATTCGCGTCGTTCGTCAGCGATCTGCTGCCAGTGGTGTAAGAGGTGATCAACCATCTGTAGTGCGGTGCGCATCGTGAGCGCACCCACTACTGCTAAACCTGCCACAAGAATGAGTGGCCCATAATCGCCGAGCGATCGCCATGGCAGGTCGCGAATAACGGCAAAACCGGTTGGCGGCGTTTCACCGTTCACCTCAATCGTGTGCAACGTATCGGCCAGACCGTGGATTGCCTGACCATTCATTGATGTCTCTTGACCGTCGATGACAACGTTCGTGAGCTTGCCACCGTGCAACTCAATACCGGTGCCAACAAAACGGAGCCGCCAACCGCTGCTTGTGCGCTCAACGGCCGGATGTTCCCAGGTATGGACACCAATGTGGGCTACTACTGGCGCACGCAGATATTCCTGCACGATGTGGTACGATGGCCTGAGCTGCCAGTCACGACTGACGAGAGCGAAATAGGGCGTGGGATCAGCCGGATCAGGTTCGGCATACCCACCGTAGCGCAACATCCAGACGTTCATGACCCCCATCCAGGGCCATTCACGACGGGCACGCTCGATCTGTGCAACCAGGTAGCGACCTTTTGTTTCTTCATCGACCGGTGGCCCCCAGACGAAGCGTCGTTCTGGCGGAATATCAGCAGGCGCCGCGTTGTAGCCAAACTCTGTCACCCACACCGGTGTTGCCAGATCACCGTGGCGTTCCATGACCTCGCGAAGCAGGACAACCCGACTAACATCGTTGCGGGTATCAATCGGACGTTGCCAGTTCCAGTTGTCACGACCACGTAGAAAGATGTAGCGATGCTCGGTTGGTGGCTGCCCCAAACCGTAATTCTGCGCCGCCATAATGTCGAAATATGCCGCCCCGCCCAACGTATAGATCGCATCGAGATATTCGAGTTCGGTCATCGGTGCTCGTGGATCAAGACCATCGGTTGGCGCCAGACCGGGGAAGAGAACAACTGCTTCGGGATTAGCCGACTTTACCGCTTCATAACCGACTCGGAGCAGCGCGAGAAAATCTGCCGGTTTTGGCTCTTGCCAGCCCCACTCGTTCTTGAGGTTTGGTTCATTCCAAATCTGAAAAAAACGAACTTGACCACGATAGCGTTCAACTAAGGTAGCCAGAAAACGGCCATAATCGGCTAAATCATCCGGCGGTCCGGTCGAATTGCCATCGACTGCCAGACCGGCCTGAAATTCTGGGGTCGCACATCCTCGCTCACAGGCCCAGGCCGGAGTGCGATCAACGCGCATAATCAACTCAATGTTATGGGCTACCGCCGAAGCCACAATCCGGTCATACTTGGTCCAGCTTGATACCACCCCAATTGTCGCCTCGTTCCGGCGGTCAGTAAAATCACCGCGCCCGTGAATTTCAATATCTTCCCAGGGTACCTGCATGCGCACGTAGCTTGCACCTAATTCGCGAACTAGCTTGAACGTGCGATCCACCGCTGTGGGATCGGGTTCAAGGTGGAGGTTAAACACATTAACCCCTAATGCCGGGCCGTCGCTGTAGGGAAAGGGTGTAGAAATGGGGGAACGAGATGCGATGCCGCGAAAAGCGGCATTATCCAACCAGACGGCAACGCCGAGGGTGACAATCAGCAGCACCCCCAAACCGGTCTGCCAGATAAAGCGAATGGTCGTATTGCGCAACATAGCGCAGAGAGTATAGACGGGTGAGCGATCAATGTCAAGCGATCCAGGTCTTTCCCTACCAGGCAGTGGTGAAAAGAGGAGAGGGGAGTGAGCGGGCAGGGCAGGTTACACCCTCGCCCCCACGGGCAGCGAAAGCTAGGGCGATGGTGACCACCTGCATCTGCCAAGACACGGGCCCGCGCTCCCAGGTAACCACATCAGGCAATGGTGACGGAAGAAGAGAGAAGTGAGCAGGAAGGGCGGGTTACATAGATCGTACACCTCGTATCCAACAAGCCCGAATATGGTTCATGGTACGTGCGAAACACCGTTGCGCCGTAATTTTGCTTCGCGCCAAACCCGTACTGCACCGCGAATGAAACGGAAGGCAACGAACCCCAGAATCAGGGCAATAATCAGTGCCAGGATCGGTAAGAAGATCGCCAGCAGGCTAAGCACAAACGATAGCGCGTCTTCCAGAAAACTCACAAAAGGATTAGCAGTACCACCGGTTGCAGCAGTCACCGCCGGGCGGATACTGGTACGTGCGCTCTGTGTGCCCGTGGCAGCAATGATCGCAGCCACCGCAACAACTGCTGGATGAATAGAAACGGCGTCAGTTGCTGTAGCAAGCGCAACAATCGCTCCGGCAATCGGGCTGATGACCAGACCAATGATATGGAGCACGCTATCGAGCGCTGGAACTTTGTCACCGATAAAATCGATCAGCGCCAGTATTGCCAGCACAACCATCGTGATTGGATGACTGAGTAGATCAAACGGCTCGCTGAGCTGGATCAGACCCAACCGCGAAAGTACGCTGACGGTAAGAAGCGGGAGATAGGCATTGAGACCGGTAGCTGTCGCTAAACCCAGCGAACTCGCAAGTGCAATGATTGTCTCCATACGAATACTCCAGGGTCACGGATTCCATCAATCGCCGCCTACACCTTACAGAGCGCGTCGGCAAGTCTCTGCGCTCTTTCCCATTTTGAGTGAGAAAGCAAGATCGGGCCACTCAAATTTTTAGTGTCTGTGCTACAGAGCACGCCCGACCTTTCACCCAGTTTTACATATACATACAAAAAGGAGGAAGAGGAGCTTGAGACAGGTTGGCAACCCACCTCTCCCACTCACTCCGCTCGAACGAGCTGAAAAACCCTGGTGTCCCGAAGCTATGTCACTGTCACAGCCGGTTGTAAACCAACAACGCACGTCGCAGTCATCAATTAACATTGTAGCTCATGCTGTCATTCACGCCACTATTCTATTGAACGCTCAACGATAACAAAAAGTTGCAGAGTGATGCGACCTACGCTTGCATCAGCACTATCTGGTACGATGAATGTCCTGCACCATCTTAAGGCAGAAAAAGCATCGCCGTCCTTGGCATACACACAGGTTAGACAAAGTTGTGAGATACTTTTGAGTGACGAGCGCCGCGACGCTGCGCCCAGTACCACCTTACCGTAGAAGCGGTGCACGAACCGGCCCTCTTTCGACAACGGGATATTTCGGATAGGTTCAAAGAACAGTACCTGGAGATGCTATGACTGGTCCAATTCACCGTCGATCTCGATCATCAGTCGCTCGGCTGCAACCAAAGCACTGGCGGCAATGGATCGGTGAGGCGCGTCAGACGTTATCCAACATTCCGGCCGCCTTTCGCCTGGTCTGGCAGGCTGATCGCAGGCATACCACTGTGATGGCAATCATCACCCTGTTAACGGCAGGCTTACCATTAGCACAAGCGTATGTTGCGCAGCAAATTGTTGATGCAGTGGTTGCAGCAATACGACAAGGGCTCGACACACTGACCGGTCTGGAACAGACGCTACCGTGGCTGTTGAGTGAGTTTGGACTGATAACAGCAGGGGCAGCGTTCATGCAGGTTCGATCATTGAGTGAGCATATCTTGAACGCACGCTTGAGCAATCTGATTAACGTTGCGATCATGCGAAAAGCACTATTGCTCGATCTGCACTATTTTGAAGACTCCCAATATTATGACAAGTTACAAAATGCACGCCGGGAAACGAACTGGCGGGCAATGGCAATGGTCAACACCGTATTTAGCGCCATTCAGCACATATTGACATTGATCTCATTCACGACCAGCCTGCTCTGGTTTAGTCCGCTGATAGCACTGATTTTGTTTGGTGCGACGATCCCTGCCTTCCTCGCCCAGACCCATTTCAGTCGGCTCCGCTTTCGTTTGCTGACCTGGCACGCACCGGAGTTTCGGCACATGCAATACCTCGAATATCTGTTGACCGTCGATACTGCGGCGAAAGAGGTCAAGCTCTTCGGGTTAGGTGAACCACTGATCGCACGCCATCAAGATCAGTTCCAGCGCTTCTTTCACGAAGATGCTACGCTGGCCAGGAAACGATCACTGATCAGCATGTGGTGGGGGATGGTCGCTAGCGCCGGTTATTACGCCGCGTATGGCTGGCTGATCTGGCAAACAGTAGCCGGCGTGATCACGATTGGCGGTATGACCTTCTACCTCACCATTTTTCAGCGAAGCCAGTCGATCGTGCAAACGCTCTTTAGTAATCTGGCTCAGCTCTACGAAGGCGGATTATTCCTGAACAACCTCTTTGATTTTCTTGCTCTGGAGCCACGCATATCAGACGGGCGCAATCTGCCGGTACCTCGCCCGATCCGACAGGGGATCGAATTTCGCAATGTCAGCTTCCGCTATCCAGATCGGGCTGAGTGGGCGTTACGCGACATCAACCTGCACATTGCACCGGGTGAGAAAATCGCGCTCGTTGGCGCGAATGGAGCAGGTAAAACGACCCTGATTAAATTGCTGACCCGTCTCTACGATCCAACTGAAGGCCAGATTCTGCTTGATGGTGTTGATCTGCGCGACTACAATCTTCATGAACTTCGGCAACGTATCGGAGTCATTTTTCAGGATTTTGTCCGCTATCAGGCTACAGCACGTGAGAATATCGGGTTTGGGCAGATTGAAGAGGTCGCGAATGAAGCAAGGGTGCGAGCGGCGGCTGAACGTGGTGGCGCCGACGAGATCGTGCGTCGCTTAGCAAATGGCTACGACACCATGCTGGGACGTTGGTTTGAAAACGGTGCCGAGCTATCCGGTGGTCAGTGGCAAAAGATCGCGTTGGGGCGTGCTTTTATGCGCGATAGTGAGGTCTTGGTGCTCGATGAGCCAACTGCGGCCCTTGATGCTGAACAAGAGTATGAAATCTTTCAGCGCTTTCGTGATTTAACAGCCGGGCGGATTGCGGTGTTGATCAGCCATCGCTTTTCAACGGTACGGATGGCGGACCGGATTGTTGTGCTCGACAATGGCCGTATTATCGAAACAGGCACTCATCAGGAGCTGGTGGCAGCCAACGGAATGTACGCCCGTTTGTTTCATCTTCAGGCTGCCGGATACCGGTAACTCTTTTTGGCCTGAACTGCTCGATGGCAGCGAAAATGAGAGCGTTGCTAAAAGGTGTTTCGCAATGCCCTTACCTTCCCCTTGGGCTTTTCAGTGTTATCAGGGTTTGGTCATGTTTACCAACGGATATCTTTGACACGCAGTCCTATCTCCGATCCGCAGGCTTCCCTGGGTGCGCGGG
>Ga0197142_1000750_pt1 | contig 30290 bp, 23 predicted proteins | sample GBS60_MetaG_FD_148614 | JGI IMG/M metagenome (GOLD analysis project Ga0197142, IMG submission 148614) | Sediment microbial communities from Great Boiling Springs, Gerlach, Nevada, United States - GBS 60_MetaG | ecosystem: Environmental > Aquatic > Thermal springs > Hot (42-90C) > Sediment... | reverse complement strand
ATTCCAATCATGTGAACTTTTTTAAAATTTCTAAGCATTCGTAACCTCGTTTGTTTTTTGTATAGCCTCTCTAATTTTCAAGAGTTCATTTAATAACTCTTCATCGTTTTCAAAATCAAAAGGACGAATCACAATTGATTTTCTTTTTCCGTTTTTCAATTTTATTTTGACTGACCTGAGCAATCCTGAAAGATGGAACCTGTGTTCTCTTTTAACCTTAATTGTCTCAATATTTTCAAATGGTATTTCAATGGTTTTAAATTTTGTTGAAAGAATAATTTTATTATTCTCAATTATGACCTCTTTTCTCTTCAGCAGATAATAAGTTGTTGTTAAAAGAACATAAAGAAGAATTAAAACGAAAAGGTAAAAAACAGAATCGTGAACAATTTTGCTCCAATCAAAATCTGTAAACTGAAGCCTTAGCAGAAAATAAACTACCAGTGTAAAGAAATAAACCACAAGTAGTTGATAATATAAAGTCATGTTGTATTTAAATACTTTTTTAGTCATAACGGTTCTAAATAATTTTTAATTCTCTCTGCTATAACCTGCGATGCATCTACTTTGAAAAGTGCCTTTGCATTTTTCGATAAAGTTATAAGTCGATCTTCATTTTCAAGCAAAGACAAAATTTTATTTAATAAATCTTTTGACGATTCATTATCAAGCTGTAGTTCAGCTGCATTTTTCTCCACAAGTTCCATTGCATTAAAGTGCTGATGATTTTCCGTCACATTCGGAGATGGAATTAAAATAGCTGGTATACCCTGAGCAATGATCTCAGAAATTGTTGATGCACCTGAGCGTGAGATTAACAAGTCACAAATTGAATAAGCATAATCCATTCGATCTATAAATGGGACAATTACAACTCTTTCATTTCTTTCGAGACCTTTGTATAAATCAAAATCCATTTTACCTGTTTGCCAGATCAATTGATATTTCTTAGAAATTTCTTGATAAATATCTTTTATTTTTTCATTAATGCTTCTTGCTCCAAGACTTCCACCAATCACAACAACTGTTTTAATATTTTCATTTAAATTAAAGTAATCAGCTGCTTTCTTCCGATCTTTTTCAAAAAGTGTTTTTCTAACCGGTGTACCTGTTACTATTAACTTTGATTTATTTTTGAAGTACTTTTTACTATGTTCAAACGAAAGATAAATTTCTGTAGCAATGGGAGATAAAAATTTTGTCGCAATTCCCGGAAAACTATTTGATTCAGAAAGAAAGATTTTTGCACCAATTAACCTTGAAGCAAGTAAAGGCGGAACAGAAATGTAACTTCCTGTTCCAATTGCAACTTTTGGTTTAAATTTTACCACATGCAATAAAGCCTGAAAGAATGCAATAATTAAACTTGCCAAAAATACAATCAATTTAAATCCAGCTTTTCTTGGTAAACCAATGATTGAAGTTCCAGCGTATTTAAATCCAAGATTTGGAATTATGTCTTTTTCCATTCTTTTCTTTGTTCCAATGAATAAGAATTCTACATCTGGAATCAAAGACTTTAATTCTTCAGCAATTGCAATTGCTGGAAAAAGATGACCACCCGTTCCACCTGCAGCAATTAAGACTTTATATGTCAAATTTGAATTTTTCATCTCAAATCTGGTCGATAAATAAATGTTTCTGTACTTGTTTGTTCTTCATTCTTAATTGTAGAAGCAAAATTCATTAGTATTCCGGTTGCAATTGCAAAAATTATAAGCGATGAACCACCATAACTCATAAATGGTAAAGGTAATCCTGTAGTTGGCAAAACTCCAACTACAACAAGTGTATTGGCTAAAACATAAAACATGAATGAGCTTATTATCCCGGCAGTTACAACTTGAGCATAAGTATCTCTTAATTTTTTAATCATTATAAATCCAACTACAAAAATTGAAATGTATAAGGCAAGTAGAATTAACGAACCTATAAATCCAAATTCTTCAGCAAAGATTGAAAAAATAAAATCCGTGTGTGCTTCGGGAATAAACAATTCTCTATATCGGCTGTTACCGATTCCAACCCCAAATACTCCTCCAGAACCAATTGCGAAAATGGAGTAACGAACCTGCGGATCAGGATCTTCCAGTGAAGTACTTAAAATTCTCTGTAAATAAGTAGCAATTCGTTGATATCTATATTCAGCACTAAAAACATAAACCATCAAAAATGGAAGCCCGGCTAAAATTGTAAAGAATAAATGTTTAATTTGAGCCCCACCAATGAACATCAAGGTCATTCCAACAAAGATCACAATCATGCCCTGTGAAAAATTGGGTTGAAGAAAAATTAAGAACGCAATAAAAATTATCCAGCTAATCATTGGCAGGAATCCAGTTTTGAAATCCTTAACTCTATCACTCTTCTTTTCAATGAGATTTGCAAAATGAAGAATCATTGCCAGCAGTGCCAAAAATGATGGCTGCAATTCAAATAATTTTAAGTTGATTGATCGAATTGCGCCTTTCTTTTCAACTCCAACAAATAAAACTGCAATCAAGAGAACTACAGCAATTATCATAAAGATGTGAGTATACTCTTTCCATTTTTTGTAGGGAATAGAAGAAGCAACCAGCATCATTATCAATGCAATTGCAATTTTTGTTAGGTGTTTTATAGCCAGATCATTTGGATCATTTCGGAAAGAAAGAATCTCAGAATATCTAACACTTGCCGAATAAACCACTACACCGCTGATTATCATGATTGCGACAACCAGAACAAATAATACTAATTGTAAATTTTCAATTCGCGATAATCTCATAATCTATTAACCAGCTCTTTGAATGTTTTCCCTCTATGCTCAAAGTCAATGAATTGATCAAAACTTTTGCAGGCTGGTGAAAACAAAACGATATCACCCGCGACTGCAGTTTTAATAGTTTCATTTACTACTTCGTCAAGTGTATTGCATACGATGACTGGCTTGATTTCTTTGAAATAATTTTTGATTTTATCCCGAGACTCACCAAACGCAAAAATTATTTTAACTCTTTCCTTGACCAGATCTCTTATCTCATCGTAATTGTTATCTTTTTCTCTTCCACCAAGAATTAGGATAATGTTAGAGTCATAACTTTTTAGTGCATAGTAAGTTGATCTCACATTTGTTGCCTTTGAATCGTTTATGTAAGTCACACCATTTATAATTCTGACAAACTCAAGTCTGTGCTCAACACCTCTAAAAGTTGAAAGACCTTCTGAAATCTCTTTCAAATCACAGCCGACAAATTTCGTTGCTAAAATTGCAGCCATCGCATTGTAGTAATTATGAATTCCTTTAATGAGCATTTTATTTACATCAATCACAAGATTTAATTTTTCTGCTGATGCTTCTGGTAAATCAATATTGTCACTTTCTCTGACATAGATTTTTCCATCAAAGAGAAATGCTGTAGCAAAACTTGTATCAAAAGCTGAAAAAGATTGAACTAAGAATTTTCCTCTTGATAAATTTTTCACAATGCTTTCATCATCTTTGTTATAAATGAACAAGTCTCCTTCATCAAGATTTTTTGTAATTCTAAACTTTGATGAAATGTATCTGGAAAAGTCGTTATCGTATCGGTCTAAATGATCAGGAGTAATGTTCAAAATCATTGCAACATCTGGATGAAAACTGTCGATTAAATCGAGTTGATAACTACTGACTTCGAGAACAGAAATTGTTTGATCATCAGTTTGTTCAACAATGTTAGAAAATGCTTCTCCAATATTTCCACCAATTAAGGTTTTAAATCCAGCATTTTTCAAAATGTGATGGATTAAAGCTGTGGTTGTTGTTTTACCGTTTGTTCCAGTTATAGCAATAATTCTACCTTTTGCAAACCAGCTCGCAAATTCAAGTTCTGAATAAATTGGAATTCCTTTAGTTATTGCCTTCATTAAAACTTCAGATTTAACAGGTACACCTGGACTTGTAATCATAAAATCACAATCAAAGACTTTATCAGTGTGGCCACCGAATTCCAGCTCAACATTTAAGGATCTAAATTGATTTAGAATTTCATCACTTAGTTTTGGAGAACCGTTATCACTTAAAAGGACCTTCGCACCTTTTCGAGATGCAAGCAATGATGCACCAATTCCGCTTCTTGCAGCACCAATAACTGTCACTTTTTTATTTAATAAATTTTTTTCCATTATCTAATCTTAAATGTTGTTAAACTTACAATTGCTAATATTATTGCAATGATGTAAAAACGAACAACAATTTTTGGTTCTGGCCAACCAAGCAATTCAAAATGATGATGAAGTGGAGCCATTTTAAAAACTCTCCTACCTTCACCATATTTTTTCTTTGTGTATTTGAAATAAGCACGCTGAATTATAACCGATAAAGTCTCAGCAAAGAAAATTCCACCAAGAATAGGAAGCAGCAATTCTTTTTTAACAAGAACAGCTAAAGTTCCAAGAGCACCACCCAATGCAAGTGAACCAGTATCTCCCATAAAAACCTGAGCTGGATAAGAATTGAACCAGAGAAATCCTAAGGTTGCCCCGGCAGCAGCGGCACAGAAAATTGTTAGTTCGCCAGCACCCGCTAAATAAATTATATTTAAATAATCACTATAAACAACATTACCTGTTACATAACTGAAAATTGCAAGTGTGAGCATTGAGATTGCAACTGTTCCAGCAGCAAGACCATCGAGTCCATCTGTTAGATTGACAGCATTAGCAGTTCCCATAATTATAAAGATTACAACAGGAATGTATAAATCACCAAAATCTAAATTCAAATTTTTGAAGAATGGAAGGGTTGTCTCGGTTCTGACCTGTTCAAATTCTGGAGCAAAATAAACAGCAAGTCCAACAACCAATCCAATTATGAACTGCAAAATCAACTTATATCTCTCTATCAACCCTTTATGATATTTTTTTACAACTTTCAAATAATCATCAAGCAAACCAACTCCAAACAACCAGAGTGTTGCAGCAAGAATAATCCAGATATAAACACTTAAAACATCAGCCCACAAAATCACTGGAATTACTATTGCAAGGACAATAATTATACCTCCCATCGTTGGAGTTCCTTCTTTACTCCAGTGAGTCTTTGGAGCATCAATTTTCTTTGCTTCCCCAATCTGATTTTTTTTCAACCATTCAATTATTTTTGGTCCTACAAAAAAGGCAACAATTAATGATGTAACTGCTGCAGCTGCTGATCTTGTGGTGATGTATTTGAAAGCTCCAAGTCCTGGTACATCATAAGCTCGTTTTAAAAATTCAAATAAATAGTAAAGCATAGTTATCCTTTCAAATATTCTATGATTTCTTCCATTTTCATTTTTCGTGAACCTTTGAGAAGAATTAAACTTCCTTCTGGAATTGTCTTCTTGATTTCATCGGCAATTTGTTTTTTATCGTCAAAATGTTTTGCATCACATTCTAATTTTAAAGCTTCTTCGAAGCTCGATTTAGTAAATTCACCAAAAAAGAAAACTTTTTGAATTCCATTCTCTTTCAGATAGTTAGCAAGTTCACGATGAAATTTTTCAGAAAACTCACCAAGTTCGAGCATATCACCAAGAACAGCCACCTTTTGAAAATATCCTTTCATCATACTCATTGTTTGAATTGCCATTTCCATTGATTCAGGACTAGCATTGTATGTGTCGTTTATAATTGTGTAACCATCAATTTCAATAACCTGCATTCTTTTGTCATAAGATTTAAATGCTTCAAGTGCCGATTTAATTTTCTTTAAGCTCACACCAAACTTTAACCCAACTGCTGCTGCAGAGAGTGCATTCTGTGCTGTGTGAATTCCAAATGTTGGAAGATTGATAACAACACTTTTGCTTCGATAAGTTACTTTCAAAACTGGTTGAGCTAGATTATTTAGTGAAATAATCTTTCCACGGACATCAGCTTTTGAACTAAATCCAAAAGTTAATTTCCTCTTCAATCCTTTAGCCTGTTCTTTTATTAATTTCTCATCTGAGTTAATAAATCCAAAACCATTTTTTCTTATTAAATATTTAAAAAGCTTTCCTTTTTCTTCAGCAATTCCTTCACGACTTTTCAAGAATTCAATGTGAGCTGTACCAATATTTGTAACCAGTCCAAAATCTGGATTTGCGATCTCACAAAGAGCCCCCATCTCTCCGAAATGATTAATCCCCATTTCAATAACAGCAACTTCATGTGACTTTTGAAGCCTAAACAAATTCAATGGGACACCAAAATTGTTATTCAAATTCCCTTCGCTCTTTAATGTTTTGAATTTCTGTGAAAGAATTTCTGCAATCATTTCCTTTGTGGTTGTCTTTCCGTTTGAACCAGTCAATCCAATTACCTTAACATCAAATTTATCTCGATAAATTCTTGCCAGCTCACCAAGTGCTTTTGTTGTATCTTCAACAACAACAAGTGGATAGTTTTTGTCTTTAAACTTTTCAAGATATTTCTTCTCAATAACAACTGCAGAAGCACCTTTTGAAATTACTTCATCAATAAAATCATGACCATCAAAATTTTCTCCTTTAATTGCAAAGAATAAATCACCAGTTTTTAATTTTCTCGAATCAATAGAAACATCAGAAATTTTCTTAAACAACTTCTGATTTATTATTTCTACGCCATTTAATTTTTTAATATCAGAAATTAAAATTCTCATTTACCGAATCTCTCCATCAAGTATTTTTCAGCGACTTTTTTATCATCAAATGGAATTTTTTGACCTTTCACAATCTGGTAGGTTTCATGTCCTTTACCTGCAATCAAAACAACATCACCTTCATCAGCCAGAGAAATAGCTTTTTTTATTGCTTCCTCACGATCTTCAATTACAAGTACAGTTTCATCTTTCTTCATTCCAGAAAGAATATCATCAAAAATCTGTTGCGGATTTTCAAATCTTGGATTATCACTTGTAATAATAGATAGATTACTCAATGATTGAATTACTCTTCCCATTTTAGGTCTTTTCGTTCTATCACGATCACCACCTGCACCAGAAACTGTTATAACTTTAGAACTTGAATTATTAGAATTCAAAATCCCACGAATAGTATTTAATACATTTTCAAGTGCATCATGAGTATGAGCATAATCAATAATGACTTTAACAGGATAATTCCCCACCAGTTCAAATCTTCCGGGAACCGGCTTCAAATTTTGCACAGCCAGTTTGATTACATCCAGCTCAACCCCCAATTCCTTACAAACGGAAATCGCAGCTAAAAGATTGTAAGTATTAAATGTCCCTGTGATGTTTGATTGTACTGGGATTCTCTCATTCTGATAAATTAAGTCGAATTTAATTTCATTAAATGTGAATGATACATTTTCAAAACGATAATTGCATTTTTCACCTGAACCATAAAAAACAATTCTGGCTTTTGTATCTCTTAAAATTTTCTCACCATATTCATTGTCGTAATTCGAAATAGCGATTGATTCTTTACTTAACGAATCAAATAATTTCTTTTTTGCCAGAAAATAATTTTCCATTGTTTGATGAAAGTCCAGATGATCCTGTGTTAGATTTGTAAAAACTCCAACTTTGAAATCAATTCCATAAACTCTACTCAGGTCAAGTGAGTGAGACGAAACTTCCATCACACAGACTTCACAACCTTCATTTGCCATTCTATCGAGTAACTGATTCAATTCAACTGATTCGGGTGTAGTTTTTTCAGCTGGAATTACTTCCTCCCCAATGTAATTTGAAATTGTTCCAATTAATCCAGTTTTCTTTCCAGAAAATTCTAAAATAGATTTCACAAAATGCGTGACCGAGGTTTTTCCATTTGTTCCAGTTACACCAATAACTTTAATTCTTTGAGATGGATCTTTGAAGAAATTTTTTGAAAGATGAGCCAGAGCTTTTCGAGAGTCTTTAACTAATATTTTGGTTACATTTTGATGAATTAGATAATCGTTTGAAATTTTTGAATCATCTTCAAGAACTATAGCAGTTGCACCCTTTGCAATTGCTTCCATTATGAAACTGTGCCCATCAAAATTAAATCCTTTAATTGCAACAAAAACTGAATTCTTAACAACCTTACGAGAATCGTAACAAATCATTCCAATATCTTTTCTTTCTACTTCACCAGCTAATTGAATTACCTGAAGTCCTTCGATAAGGTTTTCTAACTTCACAGAGTACCTCATTGACATATTAGTTTTAGTTTTGTGTTTTGATCGATATAATTACCAGCTTTAATACTCTGATCTCTTACATATCCCTTCCCTTCTACAATGAATTGAATGCCTGATGATTTCAATTTTGTAGAAGCATCTCTTATCGATAAGCCAATAACATTTGGCACCACAACTTTTGATTCTCTTTTAGCAATGTTTGTGTCCTTATCAAAAATTAATGTGATTTTATTTTTAAATGGGTCATAAATTTGATCTTTTACAATATCCCCATTTCCTTGCAGTTCAATCTTAGAACCAAAAGACTTCGCAATTTCTATGGCTGATGACTTTGATTTGCCTACCAGATCTGGCAGATGCTTGGATTTGTATTCTGAATTCTTTATTTCTTTTACAATTGGTTCCTGATTAATTACCGATTTTTTAATATTCCAGATTCTATCACCAACTCTTTTGAAAATAGGAGCTGCCACATGACCACCATAATAACCATTCTTTGGTGAATCAAGTTTTATAAACACTAAATATTCGGGATTTTCAACAGGGAAAAACCCAACAAAGGAAGAAATATAATTCTTGTTTGAATATCCAACTCCAGGAATGTATTTCTTGGCAGTGCCGGTTTTCCCTCCACAAGAAACAAATTCAAGTTTTGCTTTCTTACCCGTTCCTTCTAATACAACATCTTTCATTAATTCTCGCATAATCTGACTGGTTTTTTCAGAGATAACTTTTCTGAACACAAATGGTCTATTTTCTAGAATTACATTTCCCTGATTATCAAAAACTTTTTTCACAACAAATGGCTTGACTAAATTTCCTCCATTCACAATTGAGGCATACATTGTAATAAGTTGGATAGGCGTTACTGAGATTGAATACCCATGAGCTATCCATAAGAGATTATAATCTTTATTTGTTGGTCTTATTATAATTCCCCTTACTTCACCTGGTAGATCAATTCCGGTTTTATTTCCAAAACCAAAATTGTAGACATACTTATAATAAGTATCTTCACCAATAAATTTTGAGATTTTAGCCATTACAATGTTACTTGAATAAACAAATGCCTCTGAAGGAGTTAAGAATCTAATTTTATGATCATCTTTAATGGTATTGCCATTTGGAAGTTTATAAACCCCATTCTCAGCATCAATTATTGAATCAAGATTAATTTTATTTAATTCAATTGCTGTTGCCAGAGTAACAGCTTTGAAAGTTGAACCCGGATCGTAAACATCTGTTATTGCTTTGTTCTTTCTTACTTCGTCTGAATATTCAAAATATCTTGCAGGATTGTAGGAAGGTTTAATTGCAAGAGCATTAATCTCACCAGTATATGGATTCATTATAATTCCAATTCCATGTCGAGCTTTTGTCTCATTCACGCCTCGTTCAAGTTCTTCTTCAAGAATCTTTTGTATTTCAAGATCAATTGTGAGTTGAAGATTGTAACCATCTTTTGCGTCAAAACTTTTGTCTCTAATTCTTCCCTGAATTCTTCCACTTGCATCTTTTCTGTAATAAATAAGTCCTTCTGAACCTCTTAAATAATTGTTATACATTTTCTCAACTCCATCCACACCATCTGAATCTTTTCGTACATAACCAAGAACATGAGCCGCAATTCCCTCTATCGGATAAATTCTTTTATGATACTCTTCAAAACCAAAACATGAAACTTTATTTACAAAGAAAATTTCTCTTAATTTTAAATAATCTTCCGATGGAAGTGCATCTTCCAGATAAACTATTTTTGATTTACTGGAAAATATTTTTTGAATGTAAACTTGTTTCGATTGTTTTGTAACAGATGGAAGATAACTTAAAACAGAATCATAATACTTACTATCCACCATTGACCTGTCTAAGTATAATCTGAAGAGTTGAATAGAGGATGCAAGAAGATTATTGTTTCGATCAAATATTTCACCTCGTAATGGTTTTTTGATTTCTACTTTTTCAGTCAGTTCAATTGTTCTATTTTTGAGGTAATCATGATTATGTATTTGTAAGGCAATAAGCTTAGCAATTAAGACTACAAAGCCTAAGAAGAAAATAACTATTAAAAAAGTAAACCTCTTGTGATTCAATTCGCCTCCAGAGTTTTAATTTTTTCCTTTTTAATAATTAAAATCTCAGGGGCATTGGTCGGAAAAATCAATCCTAGTGAATCTGACGCAATTGAGACAATCCGATCTTTTGCAATCAATGCTTCAAAGGTTGTTCTAAGCTCTTTGTTCTCGTTCAACAAAACCTCGATTTGATTTTTTTTCTTTTCAATTTCCTTTGAATAATTCTGAATTGTAATTGCACTCGCTACATAAGCAAAAATCAATAATCCAAAAACGATGATTGAAACAATTATATATCCATGTATTTTTTTCATTATAAAACCTCAGCTGCTCTTAGTTTTGCACTCCTTGAACGTGGATTTAATTTCTTTTCTTCTTCAGATGGAGTAATGATTTTCTTTGTAAGTTTTCTCAACCGAAGTTTTTTCCCGCAAATGCATTTTTTATACTCAGGTGGACAGGTACATTCCTGCGAATTCTGATTAAAAAATTCTTTAACAATTCTATCTTCTAACGAATGATATGAGACAACAACAAGCCTCCCGCCCGATTTAATTACATCAATTGAATTGTTTAAAAATTCTTTTAGATTTTCAAGCTCATCATTCACATAGATTCGAAACGCCTGAAAAACTCGAGATAGAGTATCATTCAATTTGTTTCGTGGTGTAACTCTTGAAACAATCTCAACAATTTCTTTAGTTGTTCGCAGCTTTTTTTTCTTTATATAATTTTCTATCTCTCTTGCAATCTTAAATGCAAATCTTTCTTCACCATAAGTTCTCATAATCTCTGCCAGTTCTTTTGCTTCCATATCATTTACAATTTCGTATGCAGGAACTCCTTTTGACTTATCAAATCTCAAATCAAAATCAGTATCAAATCTATAAGAAAAACCTTCCGATTCTGTATCAATCTGGTAAGATGATATCCCCAGATCCACAACAGCACCATTAATTTTTTCGATGTTCAAATCCATTAAAATATTTTTTATGTTTTTGAAGTTATCTTTCACAATGGTGATCCTGCTCTCATTGTTAAATTTCTTTTCAGAAAAATTGATGGCGGCGTCATCCAGATCAGTTGCAATCAATCTCCCTTCCTTGGATAACTTATTCAAAATGGCTTCTGAATAACCGCCGCCACCTAAAGTTCCATCAAAGTAAATTCCATCAACATCTGTAACCAAAAATTCCAGAACAGTTTCTAAAAGAACAGGTTTGTGAAATTCATTTGTTTGCATTCATCACCGATGCAAGTAATCCGCCAAAATCACCTTGAAATTGCTTCGAAGACTCTTCAAGATATTTCTGGAACTCATCGGGATTCCATATTTCGATATAATCACCAACACCAACTATAAGACATCCACCATTGATGTTTGTTTTCTCGAGCAACTTAGCTGGAAGTTTTATTCGATACTGACCATCCATTTCTTCTTCGTAAACACTTGAAAGTAATCTTCTTCTTGCATAAGCATTTAATGGATCAAATGGATTTGCTTTGCTTATTTCATCAATAATCTTTTTGAAAACACTGTAAGGATATAGCTTGATGCAACGATCGTCAGTATCAGATAGAATTATAAAACGTTTATCCGATTCAATGGAAATTTCCCTTCTAAGTTTTGCGGGGATACTTATTCTGTTTTTTGAATCAACAGAATAATGAAAACTTCCAGTGAATGCTTTTTGTTGATCAGCCAAGTTTTCCTCGCTGATTTGGTGATTTTGGTTTGTATCTGCAGGTTCCCTTAAACATATCTTAAAATTCCAGTCTTTTTTCAAATTGGGAATTTATGGGTTTATCTCCCACAATTCCCCACTTTTTAGGCAAAGCTAAGCTTTTTTATTCCCTTTGTCAAGTCTTTTTGAAAAATTTTTAAAATTTTTATGAGATGAACTAAAAAGAGAATGTTCTAATTAAAACAATGAGTTCATGAATCTTTACTAACGGTTTCATTTGGAGATGGGTTATTGGCATGTTTTTAATAAAGTATCTAAAACATTGAATTTAGAATTCATAAATATTCATCAGAGTGATAATTCTATTTGTTGTAAATAGAAAGATTAGATTGTTTCCCAATTAACATTATAGGTATTTCCTCTTCTAATGATAAAAATTGATTTAAAATAATAGGTTTATTTTCTTCAATTAACAAAGAATAAGGTATGAATTAAATTTGACAATAGGATGAAGATTATGTTAGAAATTATTAAGGAATGAATAAATTTTGTTGAGCCAGAAGTGCAATTCATTTTGAGAGATAAAGTGGGTAAGGAACCTCGGTCATAATGAAAGTTTGTTCATTGTCACATTGCAACAAATATTTATGAAACTGTTAAACTAATCCTTTATATTAATCTTTGTGAAAAAATTTTTCATACAATTATTGAGACTTGCCTGCCCGATAATTCCCATTGTATCAAAACTATAATAAGTATTATGATGATTGTTTCGAAATAAGCAAGCCCCTCTCACTCGTCAATCTATAAAAAATTAATTAAGTTTTAAGGATAAAATAGTTCAATTAGTAAAGCGGAAAAATTGTATTATTTATGTAAAAAATTATTTGTAAATAAAAAACTACTTAAGGCTTAATTCAAATCATTTCAAATATTTTAATAATGCATCAATTTCGTCTTTTGATAATTCATCAGCTGTTTTAAAAGTTTTTAGCGTTACATCGACTTGTTGTATAAGAGACTTTTTCTCATATCTTGGGGAAAAGACTGAACCATCAAGCATATATAGACGATTCTTCTTTGTATCAAGGAAAAGATAATTAACAAAAGGTCCACCCATACTGTAATCGTTCATTCGCCATAAACCTTGAGTAAAGATTGCATATTTACCATTGAAATTTACTTCAGTTTGATTTAGATATTCTTTTGCAATTTCAACATAAGCTTTATCGTCTGTTGTTCGCAAAAATTTTTGTGTAATTCGATTTCTAATTTCTATAATGCTATCTTTATTTAACCATCTTGAATCAACAGAATCGATCCAGTGAATAAAAATCCATCTTTCCATATCTGAATTTGGTGAGCGTCTTAACCAGACAAAATTATTTTCCTTGTTATTTATAGCTTCAAGAAAATCTGCTTGAATGTATATTTTCCAGCCATATTCTTTTAAGTACTTTGCTTCAAGGTCTTTTTTCTCATAGGTTGGATTGTAAAGATTTTTCATTACACGTTCGTCCGAGGCTGACTGAAAATAATAAAGCAAATCATCTTTATTTTTAAAAGCTTTAATTCTCAGCTCTTCAATGCTATTAGAGACAAGTATAACAAGCACCTGATTTTTAGCCCATACATCTTTTTTCTTGATTACAAATTCCTGTCCATTCTTAATGAGATTTAACGCGGAACTATCTATAATCGATCTCACATAATTAGTGACCTCATTATCCTTATCAAGTGTTGTGACAATTAAAATATTTTTTCGATTTTGATATTTCTTAAAATTGGAGAAATCGACTCGAGTGAGATAGAAAAGTTGCTCTGGCTGTGGTGTAATTATTTCTTTCTCAAAAATTGGTGAAAGAAAATCATAATAATCATTCCAGACAGTTGAATCAGCAAGGACAATGATTTCATCTTCTTTACCAAATGCTGGCTTTAAGTTCTGCTGACATCCGGTATTGATAATTAAATAAAGGATAACAGGAATTGTGAGTATTAATTTTTTCATATTCTCACCCAAAATAATAAACATTGATTTGTGGTAGAAGTAAAGTGTAAAGAATCCACATTACTGTTCCAATTGTTATTGGTATTGATAGATTATCATCAATCTCAAACGACATACTTTCAGCGATTGTTCCAAAGAATGCAGCAATTATTCCAATTACATATTCGAGAAAATGATGTTCTACTTTTGGAGTAAAAAAGACAACAATCGCTGCGGAAATAAAAAAAGCTGCAGAACCTTCAAGGCTTTTTGCAAAAAATTTTCGCTTTCCAAATTTTCTGCCAATTAATGCTGATGAAATATCTGAAATAATTAAAATTGAAAAAGCCGTGACGAAAATCAACTTAGGGAATACAATTACACAAAATAAAGCGGATAGTAAAACATTCGTCGCACCATTAAGTCTTTTCTTTTTATCATCTTTTTCTTTTTTCCTCAAAAGAAAACCAAAAAATTTATAAAACCAGTCGGCAACCTGTGGATTGTAATATCGAACTATATCAACAATTAAAAAGGCAAATGTCAAAGGAATTAAAATAGTTAATGCAAGTTGTTTCTCGATGTGATAATAAATAATAGGAATTGAAAGTGAATTTAAATGAATTAACTTTCGAATTACTTCATATTTATAATCAATCGTTGCGGCTTCGTGAAGCACTGGATCAGTTTCCTTCGGAACTTCCACTATCCGAAGTCTTCGGAGTGTCTGTTTCACCATCGTTTTTGCCTTTTCTCATTTCCATTAGCTTTTTAACATGCTCGGGTAATTCCTCTTCTTTCGATCCATTACTATTCTTTTTAACTGGTGGGAGTTCTTCTCCTCGAATTATCATATCAATTTCTTCATTATCAAGGATTTCTCTTTCAAGCAAATTTTTTGCGAGTCTATGCAATGTGTCAATATTTTCTCGTAAAATTTTAACCGCTCTTTCCATGCAACTATTTACAATATTCTGAATTTCTTCATCAATTAACTGAGCAGTCTTCTCACTAATTTCCTGATGACGAGTAATTTCTCTTCCAAGGAATAATTCTTCTTCTCGACTACCGTACGCAACTGGACCGAGTTTTTCACTCATTCCCCACTCACAAACCATCTTTCTTGCAATCTGCGTTACTCTCTCGATATCATTTCCCGCACCGGTTGTTAATTCATTAAATATTAATAATTCGGCTGCTCTTCCACCTAATGCATAAGTCATCATTGCAAGTAAATAAGATTTTGAATATGTGTGTTTCTCATCCATTGGAAGATAAGTTGTAACTCCGAGAGCCCTTCCACGCGGAATGATAGTAACTTTATGAACTGGATCAGCTTCAGGAATCATCTTTGCAACAAGAACATGGCCACTTTCATGATAGGCAGTCATCTCTTTTTCTTTCTCAGAAATTATCAAGCTCTTTCTTTCCATTCCCATCATCACTTTATCTTTCGCTTCTTCAAAATCTTCCATATCAACAAATTTTTTATTCTTTCTCGCTGCAAGTAGAGTTGCTTCATTAACAAGATTTGCAAGATCAGCTCCTGAAAGTCCTGGAGTTCCTTTGGCAATTACAGCTAAATCAACATCTGGAGCCAGAGGAATTTTTCTTGTGTGAACTTTCAAAATTCCTTCTCGACCTTTAACATCAGGACGATCAACGACAACCTGTCGGTCAAATCTTCCTGGTCTCAATAAAGCTGGATCAAGAATATCTGGACGATTTGTCGCTGCAATTATTATAATACCATTATTCGGTTCAAATCCATCCATTTCAATCAATAATTGGTTAAGAGTTTGTTCTCTTTCATCATGACCACCACCGAGTCCAGCTCCTCTCTGTCTTCCAACTGCATCGATCTCATCAATGAAAATTATGCATGGTGCATATTTCTTTCCTTGTTCAAATAAATCGCGTACTCTACTTGCACCAACACCAACAAACATCTCAACAAATTCAGCTCCGGATATCGAAAGGAAAGGAACACCTGCTTCGCCGGCAACTGCTCGAGCTAAGAGTGTTTTTCCCGTTCCAGGAGGTCCGAGCAATAAAACTCCTCTCGGAATTCTGGCACCAAGTCTTTGAAACTTCGATGGTTCCTTTAAGAATTCAATAATTTCCTGTAATTCTATTTTTGCTTCATCACAGCCAGCTACATCTTTGAAAGTTACTTTTGGAAGATTTTCAGTAAAAATTCGAACTCTACTTTTACCAAAGTTGAAAATTCCTTTTGTTCCTCCACCACCACCTTGCATTCTTCTCATGAAGAAAATCCACAAGCCAAAAATTATAATCCACGGAAGTAATGTTAATATTGCGTTCCACCATAGTGAATCTTTTTCTTCAAAAGTAAATTTTATTCCTTTTTCGTTCCAGACCTTAATATTATCTGGTGAACCTGCTTCAGGGAGGAATACAACAAATTTTTTCGTTCGAATTGTTCTTCCAGTTCCGACTGTTAATGGTTCTTCCGTTTTAAGTTTACCATGAAAATAATAATTATTAATCTCTGATTTTTTAATTACAGCACTTTCAATTTTGCCTTCATTCAAAAGTCTTTGATATTCATTGTAGGTAATTTCCACCTCAGCCATATCTCCAGAACGAAACATTTGCATAACAATTAGTGCTGCAATAATCACCCCACCCCAGCCAAAAACTAATCTGAGAATTTTTGACCAGTCGAAATCCTCATTGTTTTTGTTGGGCTTCTTATTATCAGGGTTAAATTTTATGTTTTTCTGTCCTTTATCTTCCATAAATTCTCCAAATTCAACTTTTAAGTGCGTAAATTGATCTCAAATTTCTGTACTTCTGGGTATGGTCTAAACCATAACCGATTACAAATTTATTAGGTATTTGAAACCCAATATAGTCAAGTTTAATGTCATATTTTGTTGCTTCAGGTTTATGAAGCAATGTTGCAACTTTTATACTTTCAGGATTTTGTGATTGAAGCAATCCTTTCATGTACACAATCGAAAGTCCAGTATCTACAATATCTTCAACAATAATTACATCACGACCTTTAATATCAGCATTCAATTCTTTTATCAGCTTTACATTACCACTGGAAATTTTTGCATCACCATAACTTGAAAGTTTCAGGAAGTCTACTTCACAATTAATCGAAATGTTTCTGATCAAATCAGCGAAGAAAATTACCGATCCATTTAACACACCAATAAAAATTGGTACTTTACCATCATAATCACGACTGATCTGTTCTCCAAGCTCGGCAACTCTTTTCTGAAGTGTTTGTTCATCAATCAAAATTTCAAAAGTTTCACCATTCACCTTAATTTCTTTTGCATTAAATTTCGAAATCATAATTAATTCTCGCTTTAATTACCTTCTTTGTTTCTTTCGTTACTTTGTATTTTTCTGAAAGCCTAACGCCCACAAGCCAGATAATCTCTGGTCCATCACACAAAACAAGAATTTGTTTTCTAAAGATTGAAGGCACTTTTGCATCAGTTAAAATATCACTAACTTTTTTAGAATATTTCATACCAAGAGGAACAAACTTATCCCCTGGTTTCCAGTTTCGTAAAATTAACTTGTGTTTGACTTTATCTGCATCGAAAAATTCTACATAAGGATTATCTGATAATTTTGCTTCTCTCGCCGGGGCACTGCTGATTTTAAATTCAAAATAACTCCCATAGTATTTCTGAAGTTTAGAATCATAAGTAACCGAAAAATTCACTTCTTCAAATTCTGGTTTAACAAAGATAAGAATTGAATGGCTTTCTCTTAATGCAAGAATTTTTTCATTAATCTGGATTGTCGTGCCCTTTTCTTGCTTAATTAAATTTGTAATTTCTTTGCTCTTTTCGTAACCAATTTGAATGTTAAAGATAGAATTGATTTTCTTTCGAATTAAATCCATCATCAGATAATTTTTATAATCAACATTATCTTCAATCTTAATTCTAAGAAGTTTCTCGGCTTTTTTAGAAACAAATATTTTATCAAACTTTGCTTCTTCAACCTCAATATATTTTTCGAGCAATCTTAAAAGATCAGCTGTAATAGAAAGCGTTTCAAATAAAGATGGATTTAATTCCATCAACAAAGGAATGATTTTATTTCTGATGAAATTCCGGGTGTAGTCTTCTTCAAAATTTGTTGTATCGATTCTGTAGGGAATATTCTCTTTCTTTAGAAAATCAAGTATTTCTTCTTTTGTTAATCCAAGCAAAGGTCTGATGATATTATCTCTTTTAACTGGAATTCCTCTCAAACCTGAAACACCACTTCCTCTGATAAAATTAAAAATCATTGTCTCGGCATTGTCGTTCAGAGTGTGTCCTGTGGCTATTTTATTTGCTTTGAATTGTTGTGCTGCTTCATTAAAAAGTTTGTATCGTTCAATGCGTGCTGTTTCTTCAAGGCTTTGTTTCTTTTCCTGTGCAATTTTTTGAATGTCTTTTGTATCGAACAAACATTCGATTTTATTTTTCTTGCAAAATTCTCTCACAAATTTTTCATCTTCCTCAGATTCTTCTCCTCTTAATTTATGATTAAGATGGGCAGCATAAATTTTCAAACCAAATATATTTTGAATTATAAGAAACAATTGAAGCAGAAAAGTTGAATCTGGACCTCCACTAAATCCAACAACAACCGAGTCCCCATTTTTTAAGAGTTCTTGTTCTCTTATGAATTGCAATGCTTTTTGAACGGTTGCAGATGAGATTAACTTTTTCATAATTTTTCCATCAAATAGTCATAGATAAATTTAGAAATCCTGGCAATAGTTTCTTTTCCTTTTTCATTATCATCAAGTTGCTTTGACAAAATCACAAGGATATACTTACGACCATCAGGGAGAAAGATAATTCCACTATCATGTTCAACTTTTGAAATGCTTCCAGTTTTGTGTGCAACTTTTACATTTTCAGGCAAATATTTGGGAATTTTGTCTTTGAATTTTTGATCAAGTAAAATCTTGATCATTTCCTCGCATATTTGTTTTGAAAGAATTTGATGTGTTGCAATTAATTCATATAACTTCATTAAATCATCTGCTGTTACAGTGTTATTCCATCCAAGTTCATATGCTTTTAGATCTTCAACACCTCGTAAAACCTTAATTTTTTCTAAACCATATTCCTTCATCGTTTGAGTTACATTTTCTGGGCCTACAAATTCAATTAAAAGATTAGTTGCAAGATTACTGCTGACAGTAATCATATCATAAATCAAATCGTAAATCATTCTTTTTTGACCAATCAAGAAATAAATCTTATCATCACCATCATCTTTAACATCAAGTGAATAACTTGAGCCGTCAACTATACTTTTGAATTCATTCTTAACAAGAAGTGAGTCTTGAAGTGAAAATTTACCGGCTAACGATTGCTTAAATACTTCAACCATCACTGGTGTTTTCATCGTGCTTGCTGCATGAAAAACTTCATCACCATTGATAGCAAATTGATTTTCTTCGTTTCCTATTTCCTTAAGCGCAACCGCAAAGATGCCCTGACTGACTTGAATTTCTTTTTCAAGTTTTTCTTTTAATGCAGAAAGATTTGTATTCACAACCTTGATTTGTCCACTCACTGTATTTCCAATAAAAAACAATAAAATTGTTATGATAAAACTTTTCATGTGCTAAAAGGTTTATCTCGAAATCTCCAGGATTTCTAACTCAATCAATCCAGCTGGAACATTAACTTTTATCACATCACCAACTTTTTTACCTAAAAGTTGTCGTCCAATTGGACTATTGATTGACATTTTACCATTCTCAAAATCAGCTTCCTCCGGAGAAACTAAATGGTAAACCTGAATTTTATTTGTTTTTAGATTCTTGACTTTAACCTTTGTTAAAACCCTAACTTCATCAGTTGAAATTGAATTTGAATCAATAATCTTTGCTCGAGCGAGCATGTTTTCAAGTTTTGCAATCTTAAGTTCAAGTAATCCCTGTTCTTCTTTTGCTGCATCGTATTCAGCATTTTCGGATAAATCGCCGTGAGCTCTGGCGTCAGCAATTTTTTGAGCTATTTCTTTTCGACCACGGATTTTTAGATCGTTTAATTCTCTCTCTAATTCTAAAAGTCTTTCGCGGGTCATATAAATATAATCGTTCATAAGTACCTCTTCGTTTCTTTTTGTTATTATTTTGTGTGTAGTTATATAAAAAAATTAGCCACTTCCTTAAGGGGAAATGGCTAATTCTCAGTACAAACTTAGTGATTGATAAATTTCTAAGCAAATGAATTAAACGGAAACTAATAAAAAAATATCCTAAATGTGAGCCTAAGAATATATTTTTGTTTAAATATTAATTAAAATAAATTTGATATAAATGTTTTTGTTTAAAATAATAAGCTAATTAATTATGGGTAGATCAACTGTTCACTACACTGATAATAATACAAACAACATTTTAAAAAGATTGCACAATAAATTAAGACCAGCAGGAACACCAGTCCAAAGAGTTGAATATATTATTGAGCTTTTATTGCTTCGCATTTTTGAAATTAAACTTAGACAGGATAAAGAATTTAAACCATTGAGAGAAATTTTTTCAGGGGATAATGATAAATATCTATTTTCTTATCTACAGAGATTAACAGGGGAACAAATAAAATCACATCTAAACAAAGAACTATTTCCTTTTTACGCACAAATCCTTTCACGAGCAAGACAAGCTTTTAAAGACAATTTACCACAAAAGGTTCAGGATAATTTAGTTTTGATTGAGGAGGTTTTTGCTAATTCCAGTTTCACTACAAATGTTCAGAGTGGTAATATGTCTGAAATTATTGGCTTGATTTCAGAAATAGATGAAACAACAATTCTAAAAACTGATATTTTAGGAGATGCTATTGAGTCTGCTTTGTCTGAAACTGGTGGGACGCAGGATATTGGACTTTATAGAACACCAGAACATATAAGACAGATGATGGTTGCCATCACGAACCCAACTTTTGATGATACAATTTACGACCCTGCCTGCGGAACCGGTGGCTTTTTGTTTGATGCTTATCATTATTGTATTGAAAAAATTATCAAAGATAACAGATGGCCTTCCCCAAAATGCCCACCATCCCATCCTGAATTGAATGAATACTTCAAAAAATACTTTTCAAGATTCTTTGAAGAAGTGCCTGATATTGATAAAGCAAATAAATTTTATCGTGAAGGTGTAAGCGGTATTGAATATCTTGGAATGATAAGAAAAATGGCCGCAATAAATTTATATATAAGAGGATTAAATCCTGCAAACATATTGCAAGGAGATTCTCTACAACATTACAAACCCGAAACAGATGCAAACTCAAAAACAGTTATTTTAAGTAATCCTCCTTTTGGAGCAGAAAGAGACCAACCTGCATACCCTAATGTCTGGCAGGAATATGCAAAGGAATCTGAAACAACAATTTTATTTGTAAAACTTATGTTTGATTTACTTAAAAAAGGTGGCAGATGTGCAGTAGTTGTTTCAGAGGGATTTTTAACCTGGGATAAAGCTTCTGCAAGGGCAATGAGAAAAATTCTCCTTGAAGAAGCCAACCTGAAAGCAATTATAAGTTTACCGCAGGGAGTTTTTGTAAGTAAACAGGGACAGGGAGCAAAAACATCAATTCTTTATTTTGAAAAAGGTGAACCAACAAAATGGGTCTGGTATTACAAGATTGAAAATGATGGGTTCTCAATGGGAGTAAACAGAAAACCGATAGATGGGTGTCAGATACCAGAGATAATAGAAACATTTCATAACTATGTAAATCTAGGAAAAATACCACCTGAAACAAGAAATAGTTTTATAATACCAGTTGAATGGATAAAAACCTTAGATCCAAGGATAAAAGAAAGAATAATGATTGCTACAGAAGAAAAGATAACCATAAAAAGACAATCTGAACGAGAAAAATTAGAAAATCAATTAAAAGGAAGAAAACAAAAAGGTAGAATAACTGAAGAGGACTATAAGGAAAAACTAAAAAGTTTTGATTTAATAACACAAAGCAAAATACAGAATGCAACATCAAAAGAGATAGAAAAAGCATACCTTTACTCATTTAATTTTAAGACCTATAAAAGCGATTTAACTGATGAACAAATAAAAGAATGGAAAGAAATTTTAAGCGATATTGAGCCAGAAAATAATTCAACCATAGACGGAAAATATGAAAAATTAAAAACTACAGATGTAACCACCGCATTAAAAATTCTTGCAAGCTTTAATCCTGAATATGCACTTGAGATGGATATTGCAAGAGATATTTTAAACGAACTACCACAGGAAGATGAAAAAATAAAAAAACTTCAGGAGATTTTAAGAAAGGGGCATAGGTATCCAAAAGTAAAGTTAGAACGCTTGCTCATACCAAAATATGAGAAAATTAAAAAAGATGATTATGAGGGTGACTTTGACATAATTGAGAAAATTGAATTTTCAAAAGGTGAAATATATTTTAGAGAAGAAAAGTCAACAGGAATGGATTTATATAAAGCAAGCGAAGGAGATTTAATAACATCAAAAATAAACCTGTATCAAGGAGCCATTGCCATAGCACCGAAAGAATTAGTTTGTTCAACACATTATCAAGTTTATAACATTAATACTGGTGAAGTTGATCCAAAATATTTATTCTATATTTTAAGATCAAAACAGTTTTTAGAACCAATTGCAGAAGAAAGAAGCAAAAGTATAAAAAATGAACAAGGTCCTGATTTTTTATTAAGTTATCAAATCCCACTTCCAAAACTTGAAATACAGAAAGAGATAGTAGAAAAAATTGAAAAACAAAAGGCAATCATTGAAGGCACAGAAAAAATCTTTGGAGTTTGGGAGGTGGATGAAAAATTATTTCTGAACTATGAAAAAAAATACTTTGGCAAAGCAATTAGACCCATAAGGCGCCCAATAAAAATTGATCCAAATCAAGATTATTTACAAATAAGATTACAATTATGGGGAAGAGGACCAATAAAGAGAGAAAAAGAAGTAAAAGAAGAGATAAAAACTTTAAATCAATTTATTGTAAAAAAAGATGATTTTATTATTTCTAAAATTTATGCAAGAAATGGGGCAATGGGTATAATTCCACAAGAATTAGATGGCGCAATAGTAACTAATGATTTTCCAACTTTTGAAGTTGATGAAAATTTATTAAATATAAACTATCTGCGATATCTAGTAAAAACAAAATTATTATTAGATGAAATAAATAAGTTGTCTGAAGGTGCAACAGGCAGGAAAAGAGTTGAAATAGAAGATATTCTGAGTATTAAAATTCCTCTTCCTCCTCTTGAAATCCAGCAAAATATTGCAGAAGAATTAGACAAAGAAATGGTAGCATTAGAAAAAGTTAAACTCTTAAAAGAAAAAGCGGAAAAAAGAATTGAGGAAATTATAAATGAGGTGTGGGGAGAAGAAAATTAAAAGATTAGGATTATTATGGAACTTATTGATTTTAAAAAATTAAATAAAACATTTAAAAGACTAAAAAAAGATACAAAGGTTTTTTCGTTATTGATCGTAAGAGATCCGCTTGATTTCATAGATTATGAAGTTAATCTAAAAAATAATCTAAACCATTTAGTATATTTAGTTAATAGCAACAAATATCAACCGCAAAAACCTACAGTTTTAGAACAGCCAAAAAATAAAGGTATTAATAGACCAACAGTAGTTTTTGCAATTGATGATATGTTAGTTTATCGTTATTGTATCGAGGAAATTGAGGATGAACTATTAAAAAAAGTAAAACATAAAAATAAAAACATAAGAGGAGGAATAAAAATAAAAGCTATTAAAACTCTCAGTGGTGATACATATTATGAAAAATGGTTTAATGATTGGCTAGACCATAATAACTCTATAGCAAAAAGTTTAAAGAAAAATAATTATGCAATTACTACTGATATAGCATCTTATTTCGATAATATAAATTTAATATCGCTAAAAGATTTAATAATGAGTGAAGTAACCCCAGAAAAGAGATATATAGTTAATTTATTATTTTATTTTTTAGAAAATTCTAAAGTAAGTAATAAATATCAACCAAATAATTTTGTAGGTCTACCCCAAGAAGATATTGATTGTTCAAGGTTGTTAGCGTATTTCTATTTATACCCACACGATATTGAAATGCAAAATTTATGTAAAAATCAAAAAAATTTTGAATATTATCGATATGTTGATGATATGACTTTCATAGTCCCCAAAGAGACCGATGGTAGAATAGCATTAAGAGAAATAACAAATTCATTAAGAAAATTAGGTTTAATGGCGAGTGTAGAAAAAACTTCAATTTGTAAATCTAAAACATTAATAAAGGAACTTTTTATAAAAGAAAACGATAAGCTTACCAAATTTGAAGATAAAATTAAAAAAGAATTGAAAAAAAGAAATAAAGTTTCAAAAAGGTTAATCTCACAATTGATAAGGTACTATAAAAATCTATCGATAAAAAGATCCAGTGATAAAAATTGGATTAAATTGCTTAAACGTTTTTATACTTTGTTTTCATATTGTAGTGAAGTCATTCTTATAAAGGAATTAAAAAATCACTTAATATATTTTCCATCGCTATTTGTGGGGAACAAATTAGCAAAATATTTAATTATGATAAGGTACAAAAAGCGACAATTTAATAACGCAATTAAGGTAATAATTGACTATTTATATTCTAAAGAAAATCTTTATCCTGCCTTAGAGACTAATTTGATAGAAACAATTTTATACTTTGATATAGAAGACTTTTACCCAACTAATAAAGAAAAAATTAAAAAATTAGCAAATGACATTTTTTTTATGAAAAACTATAAACCGCTTTCTGAATATGTAAGATCATTAGCAACTTTACTAATATTCAAATTCTGCAAAGAGGATATAGATAAATTAGTCAATCACTATCTTAACAACAATATTAATGATACATTATTAAAAAAATATCTAGTTATAGTTTCAATGACATCATCGAATCAAAATAATAGAAATAAAGTTTTTAATAAAGCTAAAAGAGAAGGTGATAAAAATTTAACTAATTTTATTAACTTTATTGAGATCATTAACAATGATAAGACTTTGTTAAAAAAATATAATAAAGATAAAAACGAAATTTATATAATTAACGACACAAAAAATAATATTATCATTAAAGAAAAATATAATTCTGTAAGAAATTTATTATTAAAAGAGCTAATTAAAATTTATTCTTAAAAATGCAAATAACTTAAAAACATTATTAACAAACTTTTTAGATTAAAATTAAAAAGTCAATTAAATTAAAACCTTATAAATAAATAATATGAATTAAAACAAATTAAATTGTATGTTTTTCTAAAACTGAAAATATAAAACTATTATAGTGTTTTTATATATAATTAAAAGCTAATGTTTTATGTATAACAAAAAAATTTCTTGAATAAATTAAGCTTTTATTTAACTATGGGTATAAATGAAGCAACTTCAACAGATTTAATAGTAATTAATAAACTTCAAAAACTTGGCTGGAAACCTGGGGATACGCTTTTATATCAACCTCAATACAAACTTACTGAAGAACAACAAAAAGAATTCCCTGAATTTAAAAGCATTAAGCCAGATATTGTCTTGCAGGATTTGCAAGGAAATATTTTAGCAGTTTTTGAAAATAAACTTGAGGATGAGAAAAAAGCATTGAACAAATTACGAACTCTTTATTGGCGAGTTCTTAAACCAAGATTCTTGTATGCTTGCTCATCTGAAAGAATATTATTTTATGACACTGCCTGGCAAGGACTTGATGCAGGAGAATTTAAGCGAGTTGATGGTTTTATGAGTTTGGAAGAAATGCAACTAAAAATTGAACAGGAGAAACAAAAAAATATTCAAAAAGAAATTCAAATAGATAAAAATATTATTGGGGGCTATGATCCTACGGTAGGCAAAGAAAGATATTTTCAGACTGAATGTGTAAAAACACTAATTGAAAAATATAAGCAGGGCAAGCAAAAAATGCTTGTGCATATGGCAACGGGACTTGGTAAAACAAGAATTGCCGTTGCTCTGGTTAAATCTTTATTTGAACATAATCTTGCAAAGAGAGTTTTATTTGTTGTTGATAGGATTCTTCTTGCAAAACAGGCAAGGGATGAGGGATTCAGTTTAATAAGCAAAGATTTTCCTGTTGCATGGATTCGTTCTTCAAATTATAAACAATATAGAAACTACAATGTTCATATTGTGGTAATTGATACTTTAGAAAATATCTTCCAGGATATACCAAATAATTTTTATGACCTTTTAATTGTTGACGAATGCCACCGTTCAATAAATATCAATCGTAAACTTATTTTTGACCATTTCCTGTGTCCAAGAATTGGACTAACTGCGACACCCAAAAAAGCAATTCTGGCTAAAAATGCTAAAGATATAACAGATGAAGATTTAGAAATTTTAGACACCTATAAACTTTTTGGTTGTGAAACCGGTGAACCAGATTATCAATTTGATTTAGCAAGAGGCATTGATGAAGGATTTTTAGCGCCTTATAAAGTTTTAGAAATAAAAACATATCTTACAAAAGAAGCTGAGGAGAAAGGAGTTGAATTTGATTATGTCTTTGATATTGATAAAAGAAAAAAGATAGAACTTGATAAAACAAAGAAAATTTATCTTGAACAACTTGAAAGAAAATATCTATCAGAAGAAAGGGCAATGAGAATTGCAGAAGAGATAAAGAATAATACTGATTACGGAGAAAAGATGATTTTATTTGGAGTGAGCCAGACTCATTGTCTTATGCTTGCTAATGCAATAAACAAAGTTTTTGGAGATAATGAAGAAGTTGCACCAAGATATGCAGAAGCAATTATTTCTGATAACAGTGAATTAAATACTATACTAAAAGAGTGGTTTAAGAATCCAAATCGCAAGCCATATATTGCTGTATCAATTGACATTATGAGCACAGGTGTTGATATTCCTTGTGTCAGATTTATTGGTTTTGCTTCATTAACAAAATCTGTTGGTAAATATATTCAAATGCTTGGTAGAGGAACACGGCTTGACCCCAAATCCGGGAAGTTCAGTTTTACAGTTTTAGATTTTGTTGGTTTATGCAAAAGAATGGAAGATAATGGTAAAGGTACAACAAAAGATAATATTAAAATTATAAAAGGTAGAGAAATTAGTGGCGGAGGTGGTAGGCCTAATCTTCCAGAAGGCCAATTTTTAATTCCAAATCCTGACCCAGCAAATTTAATTCAACGTGTATGGATTCATGGTGATAGTATAAAGATTATAGATAATATACCTATTGAAGAAGCAAGAAAAATTTTTGAAAAAGAAGCAAATCAACCAAAAAGGGAGGATATTATTGAATTAAAAAATAGGACAGAAAAAATTCAAGATTATCTTCCTGATGAAAGTGATATAGAAATATTAAAGGACTGGATAAGAAAACCTGAAATATATCTTGATGAAGAGCAATTGAAAAAAATATATAACTATCCTCAAGGTACAATATGGGATTTCTATCTGCATGCAATTGGAATAAAAAAGATACCATCACCAGAAGAGCGAATAGAAAAAGGATTTTCTGAATACATTAAAAGAAATAATTTCAGTGATGAACAAATTAAAATTTTAAATAGAATAAAAAGCATATTGGCACAAAATTATATTAAGAATAAAAGATTAAACGCTGATTATATTTTTTCATTTCCAGTATACGAAAAAATAATTGGCAGAAAAGAAGAATTAGAAAATTTATTTGGGAATAATATTGATATCATATTACAAGAGTTAGAGAATTCAGTTTCATTATACATCCATTAAATAAAAAGAAAAATTTCATTTATGCTTCTTACAATAATTATTTATTCTCTTAATTGACTTCATTTCCTAAACTATTAATTAAACTGTTAGTGCTATTTAAATAAGAATTTTACTTTTTCGACCGATTAAATTTTCATATTTTTGCAATGCTTTTGAGCGGAAGTGGCGGAATTGGCAGACGCGCTAGACTTAGGATCTAGTGAGGCAACTCGTGGGGGTTCGAGTCCCCCCTTCCGCACAGTATTTTTGACGCAAACCCTATAACAAATCAGAGGATTAGAATTGAATAGTCAAATTCAAAACTTAAACGATGCAGAACGCAAAATTTCCATTGAAATGCCAAAAGAAGAAACGGAAAAATATTTTGAGGAAATTCTCAAGGAAGAATCCAAAAAATTAACCATTCCAGGCTTTAGAAAAGGCAAAGCCCCTCTTTCGCTCGTCAGAAAAATGTATGGTGAAGCTTTGTTCTTCGATAATCTCCACAAAATTGCCAACAATCGGTTCTGGGATGAAATTGATACACTTGGAATAGAAATCATTGGCGTTCCTAAAATTACGAGCCTTGATATTACTGATGACAAAGGATTAAAATTCGATATTCAATTTGAAGTTCTACCAGAAATTGATTTTTCAGATATCGATCAAAAACTTAATGATGTAACATTAGAAAAGAAAGAATACGAAATCTCTGACTCTTACTTAAATCAAATATTAAAAGAAATTCAATTTCAAAATAGAACTGAAGAAGAAATAGAAACTGTCAATTCTAACGAGGTTATAGTCGAAGTAAGCAGAAAAGAAAAATCTGAAAATGAAACTCAACAACCTCAAGTTTTTGCTATATACTTAAATTATGAAAATATTAATCCTCAGTTTAGAGACTTATTCCTGAACAAAAAAGCTGGTGATAAAATAGAAACGGATCTTGATCCCATTATTGATGAAAAAAAATCTGAACAAGCTTCTAAACCTGTTTTTGAATACGAAATCAAAAAAATATTAAAAGTGATTCTTCCCGAATTAAATGATGAATTCGTAAAGGAATTAACAAAAAATGAGAATGAGACGCTCGAGAGCTTTAAACAAAAATTAATTCAGGAAGAACTGAAGAATTTAGAAAACGAGGAAGAAAAATCATTTAACAGGAAACTCGAAGATATTTTAATTGAGAAATTCAAAGTCACTCCCCCATCCTCAATGGTTGAATCATCACTAAAAAATTACATAAATGAGTTAAAGAAACAGGAAACATACAGACATATCAGTGATGAACAATTATCAGAAATAGTTAAACCATTGGCTGAAAAAAATGTAATCTGGTTTATAATTAAAAAGTCTTTAACTAAAAAGTTTAATTTAGATTTAACAAATGAAGAAATTAACAACTATGCTCAAAAACTTGCTGATAAATATAATTTGCCCGTTGAGCAGGTATTAAATTATTTAAACTCTCGAGGTGCAAATTTGCTTGAAGAGTTGTTAGAAGATAAGATTTTCAATTTCCTAAAACCAAAAATTAAAACTACAATACAAAAAGTTGTATTATAAAAGGAGTTTAAAATGAAAAACCTGGATTTCTACAATCAGCTTGTTCCTTATGTGATTGAACAGACCGGACGCGGCGAAAGAGGAATGGATATTTTCTCTCGGCTATTGCGTGAAAGAATTATTATGATAGGAACTCCAATTGACGATCATATTGCAAGTCTTGTTATCGCTCAGTTGATTTTTCTTGAATCAGAAGATCCAGATAAGGACATTAATCTTTACATTAATTCACCTGGTGGAAGTGTTAGTGCTGGACTTGCTATCTACGATACAATGCAATATGTAAGATGTGATGTTGCTACAATCTGCATTGGAATGGCTGCAAGTATGGGCGCTGTACTTCTTGCTGGCGGAACAAAAGGAAAAAGAACTGCTCTTCCAAATTCAAGAATTATGATACATCAACCCTGGGGTGGTTTTCAGGGAACTGCAACTGATATTTCTATTCAAGCTGAAGAGATTTTGAGAGTTAAAAGAAAATTAAACGAAATTCTTTCATATCATACTGGTAAAGATGTTGCACAAATTGAAAAAGATACAGACCGAGATCGTTACTTCAGTGCTGAAGAAGCAAAAGAATATGGCCTGATTGATAATGTTCTTGTCAGAAGAGAAAAGAAAAAATAATTTTAAAGAAATCTCAATTTATCCTTTAGATATTTATTCAATAGCTCACGTGCTCTAAATAAGTGAGCTTTTACCGTTCCTATGGGTAAATTTAAAATTTCAGAAATTTCTTCATATGAGAGCTCTTCCTTGTGGCGGAGCTCTATTACTTTTTTATATTTATCCGGAAGTGAATTTATTGCATCATTTATAATCTGTTGTCTCTGCTCAAGAATAATGCTTGCATCTGCTGAGTAACTCGTATCTGGAATTTCAAATTTAGGTCTATCATCATCATCCTCCGCATCAGAATTAATAGAAAAAGTTTCAAGTTTCTTTTTACGCAAGTAGTCTATTGTATTGTTAATTGCTATTCTGTAAATCCAAGTAGAAAAAGCATATTCCTGACTATAATTTCTAAGTGAATTAAAAACTTTAATAAAAACTTCTTGAATTAAATCCTCAACTTC
>Ga0197142_1000749_pt1 | contig 30291 bp, 25 predicted proteins | sample GBS60_MetaG_FD_148614 | JGI IMG/M metagenome (GOLD analysis project Ga0197142, IMG submission 148614) | Sediment microbial communities from Great Boiling Springs, Gerlach, Nevada, United States - GBS 60_MetaG | ecosystem: Environmental > Aquatic > Thermal springs > Hot (42-90C) > Sediment... | reverse complement strand
TTTTCTTTATCAGTAAAACCAAGAGATTCTAAAGAGAGAGTGGTGGATGCTTCTGCTTCTGCGCCTGCGGCTCCTATTGTCTCTCCTGCGCCTGTTGTTGGTGTGCCTGTGTCTGATGCTTGTGCTTGTGCTGCTCCTCCTGCTCCTTCTCCTCCTGTTACTGTTGATGTTACTACTGCTTGTGCTTGTCCTGCTGCTGCGCCTGTGTCTGCTGCTGCGCCTGCCGCTTGTTCTGTTTGTGATCCTGCTACTGGTGGGGTTATATTATACCTTTTTATCAAAAACTCAATCACTTTCTGCTTTTGTTCCTCTGTTCCATATCTTAAAACTGCATTAGCACAGGCAAACATTGTTTCATCATCAAAATTATTAAATTCTTTATTAAACGCTTCTGACTGAAGAAGAGCTTGTATTTTTTCTTCTTGTTCTTCAGTTAATCTTTCAGTTAAAAGAGTATCTAAGGAAGTATATGCGCCAAAATCTCTTTCTTGGCTTTGGGCTTTAAATAGTTCTCTTACTTCATCAATTGGTTTATCTTTTACTTTTGTGATTTGAGTCGTTGTTTTTCCGTCTTTACCAGTAATTTCTTCTTCAACTAAAAGAGTGGGGTTTTGTTTTTGAAGATCTATCATTTCTTGAGTGATAGCATCTATTAAAGCTATTTGTTCTCTTGTTGGTTGATCTTGAGAAAGAGCAAGAATAAGCTCTTGAAGGTAAAAATATCTTTGAAGGGTGGTTTTTTCTTTATCAGTAAAACCAAGAGATTCTAAAGAGAGAGTGGTGGATGCTTCTGCTTCTGCGCCTGCGGCTCCTATTGTCTCTCCTGCGCCTGTTGTTGGTGTGCCTGTGTCTGCTGCTGCGCCTGAGCCTCCTGCTCCTTCTCCTTCATCTGTTGGTGCTGGTTTTTCTTCTGGTGGTTCTGGTTCTGGCGCTGTTATTTGTGGTGGTAGAGTAGAGACGGCATAAAAAAGAAGGGTGCGTTTTACTGCTTCAACATTGGCATCGTGGTTTTCAGGACTCCATCCGGCTCTTTCTTCAAGTTGCCGAGCTATTTCTTGGGCTTTTTGATCAAAACGACTTATATCTCTTCGAAAAACACCACGGCGATGAAGTTCGGACAAAACTGTTTGAGAAAGTTCTAAAACCGCCGGATCAACTTCGCCTAAAGTTTCTTTTATCTTTTCCCAATCACGTTGAGCGATTTGTCTTTGTTGTTCGTTTTGAAGTTCAGCTGCTAGTTGACGAAGTCGGATTTTTTCTTCCAAAGCAGCCAAATTTTTTTCCGCTAAACGTTGAGCCATAATCTGTTTTTTTGTCTCAACTGCTTGCTGAAGAGAAGCGACTAAAGTTTCTTGCCGTCTTCTTGCTAATACTTCTTCCATTAATTCTTTGGCTAATTCAGGCGAGTGAAGAATTGCGTCGGCAGATAGTCTAACTTTACCTTTTTCTCCTGATGGTTTTATAATTTCAAACTCCATCTGAGAAAGTTCATCTATAACATCAACTTTTTGTGTTGTGCCATCAGCAGATTCAATTGGAAGAATAACCCGAGTTTCTCCTAATTTTCTTGTTTGATTACCAACTTGACGAAGAGATATTTGACCGAGACCACGAGCATAAATTTCAGCCGCCAAAGACTCAATTGAAGTTGAGTCGAAAGAAGATAGTTCTTCTTGAGCTTTAGCCAGTTCTTCTTGAAGTCTTTTTAAGCTTCTTCTTTCTTCACTTTTTTCTTCACCTTGGATCTCTTGAGAAACTTGTTCTTGAAGTTTTTGTTTTTTTCTTTCATCTGCTTCGATTACTTTTGGATCAAAAGTAGTCAATCTTTCCAATCTTTGTTTTGAGGTTTCTTTGGGTGGTTCTACTGGTTTTTCTGCCACTCCTGCATCTTCTCCTCTTGGTACTAGGAATTCTTCTAATCTTCTTATTACTTGTGTTTCTTCTGGAGTTTGTTGTTGTTTTAATAATCTAATTTTTGCCTCAGTAATTTCTTTTGGTAATTGAATGGGCGTTTCAGTTCTTCGTAGTAAAAATTCAATTCCTTTTAGGCCCATATTATGGAAGATTGGTAAAATAAGATTTTCAGGTAAATCACCAGTTTTTTTCTTAAACCGACTTTCGATTTGACCTTCTAATCCGGCTAGTCGTAAGTCAGTATTTAAACGTTCAATAATAATTTTTCTTACTAAATCAAAATTTGGAGAATTGGGATCAAGTTTAAGTATCGTTTGAAGAAAAGATTCATCTTTTGAATTAGCATGTCTTTTCCTTTGAAGAGTTTGCCAATTTTCCGGATTAGTTAATATTTGAAGAGTTTCCTTCGACACGTTAAGTTTTTGTAAAATTTCAATTGTTGCTAGTCGGTTAGCGTCAATGGCGTTTAGTCCACCTCTGGCTCGAGTTTCTTGTTGGCCTTGAAAATTAGTATAAGAAACAGTTTCTTGATATCTTTCTTGTATTTTTGTAGCTAAGGTTTTTTCTTCATCGGTAAATGGAATTGGTTTTGGTTGTCCATTTTCATCAGTTGGTATTACATTAAAGGCACAAAGAATTGCTTTGTAAAGAGTTTGACGTTTTTTTAACCACAAAGCGGCAAGTTGACTTCTTTCTTCTTCTCTGCCGGCTTTTTGAGCATCGTCCATTTGTTGTTCTATAGTAGCGATTTCTACTAAATATTCTGGTGGGACAAGTGAATTATAAAGTTGTTGTGCCGCCAGTAGATCTTCACGTACAGTGGTTTCAATATCTGGAAGTTCAATTTTTTTTCCATCAGGAGTTTCTATTGTTTTTTTTCTTACGACGTTCATATGTTTGCCGCTTAAAGTAACTTCATCTAAACCAGCATCAATAATGGTATAAATTTGTCGTCTTTTACTTTGATTAGAAAGATTAATAATTGCCTTTTTTGTTTCCTCTAAAGCAGCAACTTGAATACAAGCAACAACTAAAGCTGGATTGCTTAGAACTTGGGGATTAATCCCTCTTTTTGTTAGTTGAGAAATTAGAGTTGTTGGTTGCTCAATTAATTTTTGATAAAGTCTCAATCTTTGCTCAGGAGAAATATTTTCCGGGTCAACAATTCCCAATTGATTAAGTTGTTCGGGAGTAAGAAATGATAGTAAGTTTTGTCGTAAAAAATCAGGTAGATTGGTTGAGTTTTCTTCGATAACAACTTGTGTTTTAGGATGGGTTTTTATTTCTTCGGGAGTATAAGATTTTGCTGTTTGATCGGGAGGAATAAGCGTAGTATTACCAAAAGGAATTTTTTCAGAAGGATTAATAATAGGTTTTAATAAATTTACTAATTGCTCGATCCGCTGTTCTGCTGTTGACGTTGGTGTTGTTTCTGACATATGTTTTATTAAATTTTTTTAATCCATTATGCTATAAATTTAATTAAAAATAAGTATTTTTAAAAAATCAAGAGAGATTTTTTAGAGGATTAAATGGAGGATTAAAATCTTCTTGATTTTTTATTTTTTTTTCTTCATAATAAATTGTAAATGGCTGAATCAGTACCACAAGAAACTCAACCATTAGTTTCTCCAGAAATAAAATTAGGCGAAAATGCTTCCATTTTACATCGGCAGGCCGATGCGGTTTTTGATGGAGTAAATTTAACTTTGGGATGGGTTGCGTGTGATGAAAAAGAGCAGACGGTTACTGACGCGCAAAAACAAAAACAAAAACAGGAAGCATTGGCACAGAAATTAAATAGCTTAAAAGAAGGGGATAAACCAATTCTTGGTCGAGAGATTACTGCCGATGAAATTGCTCAATTATCGACTGAAGTTCAAAAACTTTTTGGTCCTGATGGAAAATTTGCTGGAATTTATGCCAATTTTTTGGGCGATCCGCAAAAAAATCCCGAAGCTTCTTCTTTGGCAATGGTGGCGTTTTTGGATTATTTAAGAGCCAATACCGAAACGATAAAGCAAGGAAAGATAACCGCAGATCAATTATTACAAGGCGCTTATGAACAAGTAGTCAAAGTTTTAAAAGCGGCAGGAGTTGATGAAAAAGATTTTCCCAGTTTAGCCGTGGCTTTGGTTGGAAAAGATGGTCAAGTTTTTGCTTTAAACAGTGGAGGGCAAGAGATTGTAATTATTGGTGCCGATGGTAAAGCGCGAAAGATTGGGGAAACTAAGGATAGCGATGGAAAAATAACGGTTGACTCTTCGCAAAAAATCGATAAAGAGGAAAAGATTATTTTGTGTTCAAAAAAAGTTGTGGGTAATTTGGATAAGATACTTCAACAAGATAAAAGCAAAACTATTTCTCAAATAGTTAAAGAATTAACTTCTCCAACTGAAGAAGTAATAGAGATTCAAGGAATAGATCCTAATATTAATGCGGGTTTATTTTTATCTGATGTATTAGAAGGAAGTTTGAGAATCTCACCCGATCAAGAATTAAATAAAATTATTAAATACAAATTAAGGCGAGCTAAATATTCATCTCAAGATCCTGATTTACCAAAAGAGGAAGATAGAGATGAATTTAATACATTTTTTCTCCAGGCTTGGAAAGATGGCGTTAAAAGAGGAGTTAATTTACCTATTGGTTGTATTACCGAAGGGGGATTAAGAAGAGTTGTTTACTATGATACAAGTGAAAATAAGTTAAAAATCATAAGATTTGGTCAAAAACCAGGTGGTGTGTCAGGTGAGATGACTCAGATAATAGAAGAGCTAAAACCAGATGAAATTGCTAATCTTAATTTGTTCAATGTTTTAATTCAAGACAGTGAGGCAAAACAAGAATTGATTTCTTTAATCAATAGGTTACCTGAGGAAACAAAATCCAAATTATTATCTAAGTTCGAAGAAAGAAAAATTGTACCGGCGGAATCGGCAACAGGTGGAAAAATGGAAGGAGCAGCTGTTAGAGAAAAAGAACAGGGAAAGAAAACAACCCAAGTTACTTTTGAACCCCAACCGCAAGCACCCGGTGATAGAAGGTTTATCTTTCCTCGATATGAAGATACGGCTAAAACAATTAACGCTGAGGAATTTATGAAGTTATATCCTGAGCATGTTGAAGTTGCACAAAGGATTTTTGAAAAAGTAAAAAGCAAAATTCCAAGAAATAGCGGTGAGAAGGAAGAAGAATGGCAAATAAGGGTTTGGGAGGAGATAAAAAAAAGATTATCGCTGCCTGGTTTTTATAGTAAAAAAGATGATGAGATTTACTCGATGTTAATTACCGATCCAGAACTAATTGTGCCTTTAAAAGATTCACATTTTATTTTAATGGCAACCGAAGCTCTCCAGATTCAACTTAAAAAGCAAATAAATCAGCAGTATGAAGCGCGACATAAAACCGATTTAGAAAGATTATTTAGAAGAGATGTAAAAACAGTGGTTTCTCATGTAGGGGAACCAGCCTATATCGAAGGAGATTTTGATCATTATTTTAATGAACAAGGAAAAATAAAAGAAGGACCAGCAAAAGATCTATTAGCTTTTACTTTGGTGGCGGATAGATTATTGGATGTGCCGTTTGAAACCGATTCTTCTGGAAAAGAAATTACTTATCGAGAAAGAATGAGACAATTAATTGCGATTTGCAAAGATTCTCAAAAAAGTCAAGAAGAAAGAGATCAAGCTAATAGGCAATTAGTTGCTTTACGTTCAAGTTTTTATTCATTAGCGATTGAAGCGATAAGAACAAGAAATCAACCTCAGTTTATCAATCCCAATCCTGAAGAAAGACAAGGAAGAGAGAAAATTTTAGGTGTGATGTATGCTAAACTTCAAGAAGTTTCAAAGATGAATATTGATCAGTTAATTGATCATTATCAAGGAGTAGAAATTGGAATCAGTGAGAGAAATAAGACTCGAATAAGAAATCTTTTAACCAACGAACTGCCCTATCTTTTTGATTATGCTTTAAAAGGTGGTGATTTAATGCAAAGAAGAATTTCCTACGAGTTAAAACTACCTTATGAGATTGATGATAATATACATTATAAACAATTAATTCAAGGGCCAACTAGCTTAGAAGAACTAGCAACTGGAAGAAAACCACCAGAATTACATTCTGTTTCCCAAACACCCCAAACAGCTGAGGCGGATTTTATTCAAAGCTTAAGACCAGGGACGGGTGAAGTTCCCCCAGGCCCGCCCGCTGCTCCAACTGGTGAAAGAAGAGATGGCAACAGAGGAGAAAGTAGTGTTGAGAAAAGGGGGGAAAATTTACCCGTCGCGCCGGTTGGGGAAGGTGATGGGAAAAAAGATGGAGAACGTCAAGAACAAGGATCAGAGCCTATTCCAACAGAAGTTCCCACCAAATTAGTTTTTGCGGCTTTTTCAGAAGATCAGCACGCTCTTCAACAAGCCCATGATTTGGCTTTTGCTACAGCCGCAAATTATGAACAGGTTTTTCGCAACCGTGGTCTTTTACCCGGAAAACTTTCTTATCTTGATCTTCTTGATCGATCAGCGGATTTTTTGAGCAGTTTAGGTGGAAGACTAAGACAAAAAGGTATCGGTGGTAAAATAGCGGCGATTCCATTAAATGTTTTATCTGGTGCTTTGCGTTTAATTCGTCATCCGATAAAACAAGGTTGGCGTAGTCTTTTTAAAAATTCTTTTGATAATCTTAATTTTAGATTTGCCGCTGAAGTTCAAGGGGTAGTTAGAGAAGCTGCCGGAATCTCTGGTAATATTCCTTTTGATGTTTCAGTTGACATTATTAATTTAGCTTTACAGAAAGGTTCAGAAAGAAGAAATAAAGGGTTTTTTAGAAAAGTTGGTAACAATATTCGTGATCTTTTTTCTGATTTATCAATAATTGGAGGTGGTTTTTATACTTCAGAACAGAAAGAAGCATTGGAATGGTTAAAAGAAGAGCTAAAAAAACCGCCTGCAGAAAGGGACAGTAATCTTAGGGCTTTATTAGGAGAAAATTTTACTTCTCAAGTAATTGAAGAACAAGACGCCGAAGGAAGGCGATTTGCTTATTTAGGAGAAGGAATTCAAAACTTAGATGATCTTGCCAATCGTGGTCTTTCTTTAGAACAGGTTAATCGGGCAGTTTTAGCTCAAGCTGGTCGTGAAACAAGAGTGGCGTTAGCTGATGTTTCTTCTGATTTAGCTCGCTTAGCTAACCAACGAATAAAATCAATTCTTACAGAAAACAATTGGTTGGAAAGATATGCTTTAGCTTTAAGTCAAGGAGATGCCGGTAAAGAACAAAGAATAGTTTTAGAAAGAGAGATTCTTGAAAAATTAACTTCTTATTTAAAAGGAGAATTTTATCAAGCTTTACCTGAGGAGTATAAAAAAAATTTTGAAGGATGGCAAATAGCTAGCAACATAATTGATTTAGCAAGAAAAATTGCTCCTCATTGGAGTGAGCAAGGATATTTAAGAAAAGATAGCGATGGAAAGACTTTATGGGAAAAGGTAGAATTTCAAATTCTTATCGGTAAAGGAGCTTGGCATGGGCGTCGAGGTGAGCATACTTATGGAAAAATTGGTGGACTTTTTGGTTGGCAAGAAAGAGTTCATCGCCGATTGGTAGAAAGGTCTTTGGGAATTTTTGATGGAAAAACATATGAGAGAGGAGTAACTACCGCTTTAGCTTTTAAAGATTTTCTTTCTTATTGGGGAGTAGGGATGATTGGATCCTTATTACAAAGTGTTCCTGGGACATTAGCGAGAGGAGGATTTAGTGCATTGAGCGCTTTGAGTTTACCAGTTTTGCCAGCCAGTTTGGGTGGGGCTTTTGGTGTTGCAGGTCTATCGGCAATAAGAGAAAGAGGGTTTGAGATTGGTTCCTTAAGATATAAAGGACATTTAGAAAAAGAGTTAGAAAGAATTTCACGTGAAGTAGCTTTAAGACGAAAGGGAGAACAAGGAGCATATTTACGTAGTGAATTAGAACAAGCTTTAGTAAAAACGCGGTCAGCTAGCGAACTAACCGAGTCAATTCGTCGATTAATTTCTGATAATGAACCATTAACGCCTGAAAAGGCAAAGATGCTTCTTGCGGTTTTAGCAGAAGCTGATGCGCGTGTTCGTTTAAGTGATTTTTCCGGAAGAAGAGAAATGAAGTTTAGAACTCAAAACTTTATTTCTTATACCGAAGGGAAAGAGGGAGAAGAAAATTTATCTCTTCATTCAGCTCTCCTTGATGGGCAGATGAGATTAATGGATTATTTATTAAATCATCCGCAAGAGGCAGCCCAAATTATTCCAGGACACTCAATAACCAATGCTAGCGAGTTTTGTCAGGTTTTTGAAAAAATTTCAGGTTTAGCCGAAGCTCAATTACGTTTTGGATCAGAACCAAAAGCTGCTAAAAGATTAAGGGAGTTTTTATTAAAAGAACGACAAAGATTTGGTTTACATGATGAAACAGAAGTTGATCGATTAGTTAATGAAGTTTTCCCAAATTTAAATTTACAGATAAAAGCAGACGAAAGTCTGGAGAGGAAAGAAAGAATTTGGCAACAAATAAGAAACATAAGATCATTAGAGGTTGGTTTAACAGTTATGGCAGCATCACCAGTGATGGGTGGGGTAAGCAAAGTGTTTATTGGGGAGGCACAAAATCTAGCTAGTGATATTCAAGAGGCAGGTGGAATATTACATTTTGGTACCGGATTTAATGAGTGGATGCAAGAATGGAATCAAGTTCTTCACGGCGATGTTCCAATAGAAATTGTTGGTGGTCATCCGGTCGCTGATCTTTCACCACTACAAAAGGGTGCTTTATTAGTAAGGAATATCATTGAGCCCCCAGTTGGTTTGCCACATACCACGGTAATTGATGGTGTTAATTTTACTTTGGATGGTAATTTAAGGTATACCAATAATGGCACTAATGATTATTTAGTTGATATAAGAAATGGCGAGGTTTATGATTTAACCGATTTCAAATTAGAAGTAGTTGGAGGAAATCTTAAAGTTTTTGCTACGGTTGATTTAAATGGTGATGGAGTGATTGATTTTAACGATCATTTATTAGCGGAGGCTCAGTTTAATCAAATAATGGATAAAGCAGGGATTCAAATTAGTGCGGGACCAGATATAATTACTTCTTCTACCGTTGATGTTTTAAAGCCATCAGATCTTAAACCAGTAAATATTGATGGTTATGAGGTAATGATTCCTCAAGGAACACATTTTCAACTTGACCCAACCAGTGGCAAATACGACTTAGTTTTAGATAGTGATCCAAATCACGTTTTAATCAACGATGTCTCGTTTGATGCTCAAGGTCATATGACCTATGCTTCAATAGATCCAGCTCTTAGTTTGCGTGAGATTCCTGGTTCAAAAGTGGAAGTAACAGGAACCGAGGCATTATCTGAATGGCAGAAATACACAAGTCAAATTGATCATAGAGAATGGTATTCTTACAATCAAGAAGGATCGCAAGGAAATGAGCTTCGGCTTTATGTTCGTCATGAAGGTGATGATATTGTTATTGATATGAGTAAAATGAGAGAAGGTTATCAAACCGGAGTGACGCCAGAACATGTAAATGTTGAGGAAGTTATTAGTTCTGGAAAGGCTGTTTTAGCCTGGAGTTTACCGGGACATACAAAAGAACCAATCTTAGTTCAAGTACCCACCGATGGTCAACTACGCCTTAATTTTAACGATACCACTCATTATATAAACATATTAAATGCGGATGGAACTTTAAAAGAACAAATGACAGTAGCTGATTTTACCCGGATGATGATTAATCCGCAAGTAGCTGAAGGTCTTCCTCAGGGAAATATTGTTACAGAATTAGGTCATCAAGATCTTTTTAATTTGGGGTTGGATGGAAAAATGGGCTATATTGAAGCAGGACGAATTGATCCTGACACACCTGGTGTTTTTCAAGCCTTTGCAACAATAAGAGGGGCATCCCCAGTAACCGCAATTATTGGTCAAGGAGTAAAATCGGTAATTGAGGTAACTGATACCATCAGGCAAACAATAGTATCAACAACACCAAGTTTTTTGATGGAGTCTTCTTCAATTGATTTTTCAAAATATATTTCATCCACTCCTTTTCTTGCAATTCCAACCCGAGATTCAGTGGAAAGAAGTGTGCGAGGTGATAGCACAAAAACTACTCCACCAACAAGTACTCAACCACAGGGGACTCCACCTTCTTCTCAATCTCAACCTACTTCAACAACCCCAAGCGCCACTTTAACTTCTGAACAAAGGCAAAAGCTTGAACAAAGAAGAGAAGAACTTTTACAAAGAAAAAAACGAATTGAAGAAGCAATTGAAAGCGCAAAAAAGAATGCGCCTGGCGGAAAACCAATCCCAGAACAAGAACAGGAATTAGCAAGAATTAATCAAGAGTTAGCCCAAATTGAGACACAACTTAATCTACACTCTCAAGAAACCCAACCGGGGAGTTTAACAAAAGAAGAATACGAAGAGCTTAAAAGAAAGATTTTAAAAATATTTGAAGGAGAACCTGGAAAAGCCCCAAATGATGATGAGTTAGCCCAAATAAATTTTTATCTTACTTCAACCGGTCTTTCACCTTTAGAAAATGTTAGTCAATTAAATGATTTAAGAAATGATAAACAAAGACTTAATTCTACTGTTACCCAAGTGGTAAGACAAATCTGCGAAAATAGCGTAATTATTAAAAAATATGAAGAAGAATTTCGTCAAATATTATCTGCAGTAGAGGATGAGACATTAAAAGATGAAAACAGTCGAAAAATTGTTGAAGAGTGGCGTCGATTAAATAGAGAATTAAACAAGATAGAAGAAGAATTAGAAAGTGCTTCTTTAAATGAGGAAGATAGATCAAAAAAACAACAGGAAAAAGAAGAAGTTGAAAGAAGACTTGAAGCAGTTGGCCAACAAGCTATACCATTAATTACTGGAATGAGGAGAAAAGCTTTGGAAAAATTATATGAAGCTTATAAAGATGAAATTAATGAGGAAATCAAAAGAGTAAGACAGCAAATTGAACGATGGGAAAGAGCTGAGAAAGTAATTACCTCTCCTGAGAGAAGGAATCCTTTTCACCCCAAAGAAATAAAAGGTCATTCGGAAAAAGGTACAAGAGATAAAGATGAAGATGCTTATTTTGATGGTGATTTTCATTTTGGTGAGTCAACTGTTGATATAGATTTATTAAAACAAATCGGTGTTTTAGAAACTAATGAAAGTTTAGCCGCTCTTAAAGATAAGTTAGAACAAAGTGGTTTATCGGTTTCTATTGTCGCTGATGGAATGGGTGGACACGGAAATGGAGAGATAGCCAGCGCTATTGCCGTGGTTGGATTGATAAAACAGCTTACTCAGTTAAGGGAGGTTACTGAAAAAAGTTTAAAAGAAGCAATAATGGCGGTTAATGAATATATTTACAACTATAATAAAACAAATAATAGTGATAGTGGTACCACTTTAGTGGCACAAATTACTGATAAAAATGGTAATACTTGGGTGGTTTCGGTAGGTGATAGTCGGGTTTATCAGATTAATGATAAAAATGAATGCCGATTATTAACTTGTGATCAAAGTTTAGTTTGGGCTTTAATGGTATCAGACCAAATAGGACCAGAACAAATATTTATTCATCCTAATAGAAACCAAATTTTGGGGGTCTTAGATGGAAAACTTGATGAAACAAAAATCCAAGTATACAATTTAGGATCCCAACCATCAGGTTCTCGGTTAGTTTTATGTTGTGATGGGGTTTGGGAAGGTGTTGATCCTACAAAAATTCCTGACGAATTAATTACTCAATTTAATGAGCGAGTTAAAAAATTAAAACAGGAAGGAAAACAAGAAGGAGATGCTCGGGAGATTGCGGCGCAAGAGTTTTTTGGTCAGGTTTTTTTCCAGGTTATTTTGGGCGGTGATCTTAATAATTTAAATCCAAGATTTTTAACAAGGGAAGAGATAACCAATTTAAGCGGAGACAACGCAACAGCGGTGGTAGTAAAATTTTAATTTTATTTGACACAAAAAAAACTTTTTTTATCATTAATTTATGATAAAGTTAATGTTTTTGATTTGATTAAGATAATTTCATCATTGATATTTGCTATACTATTTATTAGTTTAGCTAATCTTATCTTAAAAAAATAATATGACCACATACCAAATCTCATTTTATATTGCCGCTATTTTTAGTTTAGTAATTATTTATTTTGTCTATTTTTTTATTGTTAAAAAAAGTAAATAACTTATGATTGATACGATATTAACAATTGGTATTTTTTTCCTTTCTTTGTTAGCGTTGTATTTAATAGTTAGAGAGTTGCTTAAAAAATAAAAACCTATGACCACTCAAAATCCCAAAATCCCAACCAAGGTTACTCCACAAGATCTAAAAGATCAAGCGGCCCTTTTATCATTTGTTGATGAGATGATAAAAGAGCGCAATGATCCCAATATTACTGACAAAAACAGAGATCAGATGCGTGCTTTTTTACTTTACAAAGCCAATGAAGCGATAAATACTCATTTGATTACTCTTTTGTCCGAAGAAGATTTAAAAGAGCTTGATCAGTTACTTGAAAGAAATGTCTCCAATCAAGAACTGGATGAGTTTTTTAAAAAAAAGATTCCCAATTTATCCGTTGAAATTGCCACTGCTTTGCTAAATTTTCGCGCCGCCTATTTGTTTCCGGTTTTAAAAGAAGAAGCAGAGAGGATGAAAAAAAGTGAAGACAATGATTCTTCCTTACCACCAGCACCAGTAGCAAAGTGAGGAAATAATTAAAAAGAAAAAATTTCTTCTTAACTAGGTGGCTTAACGCCATAAGCCTCGGTTAACATTGTAAGTATTTTTCGATAAATGGCTTGATTATTAGGTTGAGTTAAAATTCTTTCTCTAAATACCTCTTCTCCTTTTTCGGCATAGACTAAGGACCTTGTTGTTTCAAGAATGGAGTTGTAATCTTTTCTTAAGTTAGGATTAGCAGTAAAAACATCATCAAGCGATTGATCAGGAGAAATTTTATCTTGGTGTTTTTCTCTAAATTCATTTTCTGCACGTTGTTCAATTTCTGGTTGAATGATTGCTATTACGTCTTGATAATAATAAGATTGAATTAATTCGTTAGCTAAACGCTTTGCTAATATTTGTCTAATTTGTTTTTCTCTTTGTTCTTCTGATAGATCAGAAGACGGGGGTTTAACTCCGTATTTTTCTTCAAAAGTCTTCCCAATTTGAGATAGAGTTAAAGCGGTTTGAACGTGATAACCTGAATTTTTAACATCAGGATTATCTTGTTGATAATATTCATAAAGTTGTTGAGCTGGGGTTTTTCCTTCTTCTGGAGAGATTCCTAAAACTTCTAATTTTTTTCTGATAATCTCTATGGCCTTTTGACTGGTTTCTTCGTCTGCGGCTTCTAGTTGTGATTCTGCTTTTGTTTTTTGCGCCCCTTCTTTTTTTCCTCCTCCTTCTTCTAAATCTTGTGGTTGTATTTCCTGGGGTAATTCTTCTTGTGAAGGTAAAGAAGCATTTGTTTTTTTTCTTTCCATTTTCATTCCCTCAAAAAGCCACTGACAGTAGTCTTTTTCTTGGGGGGTAAGATTGTTTCTTCGGTCATTGGTATTAGCTTCTTGGATTAATTGTTGTTTTTTTGTTTCATCAGCAAGAATAAGTTTGGCGCGGATGATTTCGGCGATGACTTTGTTAGCCATTTTATTGCCAAAAATGCCAGCGTACCAGACAATGGCGTCTAAATCTTGTTCGATTGCCTCCAAATTTCCTTGATAAGCCAAGATTATATCATCAATAAATTGATTAACATTGGATGGGATAACGATTTTTTCTTGCTTTGCATCTTTAATTATGACTACCTCTGTTTGTTGTTGGGATTGTGCTTCAAAATAACGTTGATAGATTTGACTAGCTGTTTCTTGAGTAAACTCTTCAAAACTAATCCCGCCAATAATTCCTCTTGCTCTTAACTTTTTTACCAAACTTTGATTTCTTTCCGCCTTAAATCTTTCAATCATCAAACTTCGCCAAACTTCTTTTTGTTTTTCCAATTTTTGTTTTTCATCTAACGAAGTTAAAGAGGAATCAGAAGCAGTCATTTCTTGCCATCTTCTTTTCCAATATTCATCTCTTTCTCTAGTTGAACCATTGGCAGCCGCAGTAATAGTTTGGTCAAGATTACCTAAGTTTTCTTTCTTTATCTCCTCTTCTAATTTTTTTTCTGGATTCAAAGCTTCTCCTGAAATTGCCATTCTTGTATGAAGGGCGATCATTTCTGATCTTTGTGGAATGCGTTCGGGAGAAGGAATTATAGTTTCAGTTTCTGTCATAATAATTTACCAATTTTTAATTTCTTTTTTTCGTCTTATTTTTTTTTAAACGCTAAAGTAATGCTTGTTAAAAAACAATAGACACTAAACAAAAAAGTCATGATTTTTGAAAATATATCATTAACTCGATTTTCAAAGCGACAAAAATTTTGCTTTGCTTTTATTGCTTCTTCGAGGTGTGTTTCCATGTTTTTAATTTACTTCATTTTTTTTATACTGTCAATAGTTTTTTTTAATTTTTTAAATTAAAATAATAAAATAAACTGTTTGACGCGGCCGCGACAATTTAGTAAAGATATAAAAGATTTATAATTTCGTACATATGCGTTTTACGCTTAATATTTGATGTTTTTAGTTTTTAGATGTTAGATGAAGTTTCTATGCCCAAAAGCCGAAGAACGACTTCTTTTCGGTAGCGCCGGTCTCCGCGCGAGTTAATGCGAATGGCTGGAAGTTTTCCCGATTTTCCCCACCGTTTTATTGTTAGGGGAGAGACGCGAAGAAGTGAAGCTACTTCTTTAATCGTTAAAAGATCTGGTAAATCAGAAAGATTGATTTTTAAATTTTTTTTCTCATTTGGCTTCATAAATATATTATAATATATCAAAGTAGTTATTGTCAATTAAAAAACTTGTGTTAAAAACAAATTCTAAAAGAATAGAAAAGAAAAACAATTTTCTTCTGGTTTCCTTTTTTATAATCTTTTTTTTAATAACTTTTCTTTTTTCCCAGCTTACTTCTTCAAAAAAATCTTCTTCTTTTAAAACCAAAGCTGCCGAAGAAGAGCTTTGTCCTGATGGGGGAATTTGGCAAGGCAATGGTTGTGATTATGGAAAATATGATGCTAATATGCAGCCAACTTTAAATCAGTGTTTAATTGATAGTGGTGTTGAACGTTGTTGGGAAAAATGTATTAAAACATATTATAGCGAGCAAAGTCGCCGTCCTGAAGGTGGTTATGGTCCCTGTCGCTATGTCAACGCCAATGTTTGTCGAAGAGCGGATCGCTTTGGTGGTTGTGCGGGTGTTTGTAATTATGAATGTTGTGTGGGGCTTTCTGAAGAAATACCTGGTGAAGTTTATGACGCTCAAAATCCCCCAGGAAGCAGTCAAGGTCAATGTCGCGGTTTACATCAACCATCAACTTCTCAGAGCTCTCAAGAAGAAAGTTTTCCTCAACAACCTCCATCACCGATTCCAACCTCAATACCAACCATTGATTTAACTTTTCCATCACCTACTTTTTTTCCTTCTCCAACACCTATTGACTCTTTGCCGCCACCAATAACCGATAAACCCGTAATCAAAAATTTATTGTTTACTTTTAAAACCGAAAATTGTCAAAAACAACCTTTGCTTTTGGGAATTTTTTTATACGATGAGGAAGGAAATTTAGTAGGAGAAAAACAAGGAAGTTGGACAAACAACCAAACAATTTCGTTAGAATATATCACATCAAGAACTCAGATTTTACCCTATTTTGTTGTTGAAAAAAACGGTTATTTTAGTTTTTGGGGAGAAAAAATTTATCCAAAAAGCTTATCAAATACAACCATTAATTTTAATTGTCAAGATTTTTAATATGAGCAGAGAAAAAAATTTTTTGATAATTTTGGCTATATTTTTAAGTTTTTTAACGGTTGTTGTTTTGGAAAAAAATATTTTTTTGGGCGCCACCCCAAAAATTCGTCCCAATTGGGCAAAAAATTTTTTTAACAAAATCTATTTAGCTTTAAGTTATTTTAAAAATAGTCAAAAGGCCTCCAATTTATCAGTTTCACCGGCAACTGAAAATAAGAAAGAAAATAATATTTTTTTAAAGACAATTGCCAAAGGAATTTACGCAAAAACTAATGATAAAAATATGGAAATTCTGGTTAAAGTTTTAGAAGTTGATTGGGTAGAATATGAGATAAAAGAAAAAGGAATAAAAATCAAAGTCCCTAAAAATCAAACAATTCCCAAAGAATTTTTTGTCGATTTTTAAAAAATTAAATAATCGAAGCTTGATAAGGTAAAAGAAAAGAAGTAATAAAAGAAACCACGGGCTTAATTAAAAAATCAGCCATTGAGCTTTTTCCAAAAGGAAAAAAAAGCATCAAAAGAAAGATCATTCCGTATCTTTCCAGTTCATACCATTCTTTTGCTTGTTTTTCGGGTAAAATTCCACCAATAATTTTAAAACCATCTAACGGGTGAATTGGTAGTAAATTAAAAACCGCCAAAACCACATTTAAATAAATCATTGGGATGAAAAATAAACCACCTATAGTATATAAGATTTTAATTTTAAAAAATATAAACAATTTTAAAGATATAGATAGTAATAACGCTAAAATTAAGTTTGACATTGGGCCAGCCAAAGAGATAATTGCGCTATCGCGGCGGGGGTTTTTTAAATTAAATGGATCAAACTCAACCGGCTTTCCCCAACCAAAACCAAAAAAAAGTAAAAACAAAAGACCAAAAGGATCAAGATGGGCTTTTGGATTTAAAGTCAATCTTTTTTGAAGCCTTGGAGTGGGATCACCTAAAAAATCAGCCGCCAAAGCATGAGAAAATTCGTGAATAGTAATGGCGATAAATAACGCAATCAAAGAAAAAATAAACATTAATGGATTGGAAAAAAAATAGGTAAACATATAAAAATTCAAACTTCAAAATTAAAATTTCAAAATGAAAATTTAAAATGCAAAATTAAAGATTAAAAATTTTTAATTTTGAACTGTCATTTTGAGATTTGAGATTTAAATTTTAAATTTTTTATTGATTTTCTTTATTATTTATGATACCATAAATATTTATGGCAGTCAGTTGTTATCATTGTGGAAAAACCGTTCTTTTTGGCCGACGTCATACTCATCATCGGGGTGTGGCTGGTGGTCGTTGGAAAAAAAGAGCGCCAAAAACAAGAAGAATTTTCCGTCCCAATCTTCAAAATGTAACGATTTTAGAGCAAGGTAAAGAAAAAAAAGTAAAACTCTGTGCCAAATGTATTAAAAGAATTAAAAAAGATATAAAAGACGGCAAAAAACCATTTTTAACTCTTGTTACTGATGTTTTACCAAAAAAAGAGGAGAAAAAAGAAACTGTTGCCGCAAAAAAAACTTCTTCAAAAAACCCAAAAAAATAATTTTTATAACACTTCAAAAATTAATTTTTGTCGATTATCGACTATTGAAATTCTTATCATTTTTCTTTATTCTTTTTCTAACTTTATTTAATTAAATCAAGCGATCGCGCGATTTATTTTAATTAAGTTAATTTTTGAATAATGAAAAAAATAAAGGTTTCTGACTGGCTATCTTTATGTTTAGCCGGAGTTTTTGATTTTTTGATAGAAATAAGAGATCCTTTTGGATTGCTAAGTAGCTATTATCAAAGAACTTATGGTTATGTACCGATTCGATTTCAACGAGTAAATAATTTTCATACTTTATGGCGTGCTATAAAAAGTAAAAGATTGATCAAGAAAAAAGAAAGAAACAAAATCTATTTTTATCCTTCTTCTTTGGAGAAAAAGCGTCTTAAACAAAAGTTTCCACTTCTTATGACAAAAAGTGAGCCATGGGATGGTTTTTTTCGGGTAGTTGTTTACGATATTGAAGAACAAAGAAAAAGAATTCGTGATTATTTAAGAGAAAATTTAAGAAAATTTGGTTTTGGTATGTTTCAAAAATCTGTTTGGATTTCTCCCCATAATTTTTTAGGAGAAATAAAAAAAATTATTGAAAGATTGGGTTTGGAGGAAAAAGTAATTTATTTTGAAACAAAAAATTTTTATATAAAAGATATTAAAGAATTAGCAAAAAAACTTTGGCCGATTGAGAAATTGAATCAGGAATATAAGGATCTTTATGATAATCTTTTAAGCTATAGTTCTTTAACAAAACCACGCGATCGCGTGAAAATTTTAAAGAAGTTTCAAGAAAAAATTATTAATCTTTATTTTCAAGATCCTTTTTTGCCAAAAGAGTTTTTACCAATTGATTGGAAGAGGGAAGAAGTAACCTTTTTGATGAAAAAACTTAAGATTTTTTCTTAAAATGATTTTAAACTCAAAGAGATTTTAATTTATTTAAGAAAATCAAGCGATCGCGCGATTTATTTAAATAAATTATTTTATTTAGATTATTTTGATAATCTAAGATTATTAAATATTATTTTTAAATTTTTACCAGCTTTCCATTTTTTTCTTCATAAAGAGGTTGGTTTTGGGCAAGAGCCCGTTGGGTAAAAAGAGCGCCGTTTAAGTGGTCAACCTCATGTTGGATAATTATTGCCTCAAAACCAAAAAACCAAGCTTGTTTTTTTTCAAAACTTTCATCATCGGTTTGATATTCCAAAAGGACTTTTTTAAATCTTTTAACATTGGCCCAGATTTTTGGAACAGAAAGACAACCCTCAAGTTTGACTTTTTTTTCTTTTTTTTGACTTTCTTCTTCCTCAACTTTTAAAATTTTTGGGTTAATAAAGACAGAGATTTTAGATTTTTTTGTTGGTTTCATAATAAAAAGCGATAAATCAAAACCCACTTGATTGGCAGCCAAACCAACACCAGGAGGATCAGTTTGAGCAAGAAGAGTTTGTTTCATTTCTTCAATTAATTTTTTTATTTTTTTATCTAATTTTTTTACTTCTTTAGTTTTTTGAAATAAAATTGGATTTGGAGCTTGGATGATTTTTAGCATAAGAGTATTATAAAAATTAAAACTTCAAAATTCAAATCTAACCCTCCGAATCGGAGGGCAAAATGACAATTCAAAATTCAAAATGATTTTGATTTTAATCTTCCAAAATAAGCAATAACTAATAACGAGTAATTTTTGTTATAATTTCTTTATGAAGCTTTCTCTTTGTATTCCAGCTTATAATGAGGAAAAAAATATTCATATTCCTTTATCATCGGCGATTGATTTAGTCGATGAAGTGATTATTATTGATCCTGGTTCAACCGACAAAACGGTTCAAACTGCCAAATCTTATGGGAAAAAGGTTAAAGTTTTTCAAACCGATAATCCAAGAAATTTTTTAATTAATAAGGTCCGCGCTATTGAAAAAGCCAAAGGGGATTGGATTTTACAACTTGATGCCGATGAGGCATTGAGTGAGGAATTGAAAAAAGAAATTATTAATATTTTTAAAATTCAAAACTCAAAATTCAAAATTGCCGAAAATGAAATTGGCGGTTATTATATGCCGCGGAAAAACTTTTTTTTAACCCGATTTTTGATGAAAGGCGGTGTTTATCCCGACTATGTATTGCGGCTTTACAAAAAAGACAAAGCCTATTTTGATTTAAAAGATCTTCATGAAAATGTAAAGATTAAAGGTAAAGTGGGGTATTTAAAAAATCCCATTCTTCACTATGCTGATCCTGATTTTTCCCGTTATCTTTTGCGCTGGGACAGGTACACTACTTTTGATGCTGAAGAACTTTTAAAAAAATACCCCAAAGAAAAATTAACCAAAGTGAAAGAAGTTTTTCTTTTTTTTGATTACTTTTTTTTTAAGCCTTTGATTTGGTTTTTAAAAACTTATATTCGCCATAAAGGATTTTTAGATGGATTCCCTGGTTTTGTTTTTTGTCTTTTCTCTTCAATTCGTTTTTGGGTGATTTATATCAAATACAAAACAATAATTAGCCAGAAAAAACGTTGAATTTTTTGATTAAATATCGACCAAACTCATTAAAAGTAAGATCTGTTGGTGAACGATAAAGAACTAAATCAGATTTGAATTTAAAAAGAAGATCGATAGTTGAGGGGATGGGATCAAAATCTTTGTACAAAGGATACATCAAAGGAAGCGCTAAAACCAAAGGAGTGATAAATAATCGGTCAAAGTCGGTTGTTAATTTAAAAAAGAAAAACGATTGGGCTTCTTCTTCTTTAGTTTGGTTTTTCTTATCTTTTATTTTTGGCCATTTGGCCATCCAATCTAAAATGTAGTCAACTTTAAAACCCTTATTTCGCAAAGTAAGAATTATTGGGTAAATTATTGCTTCGGTGTTAACCACTTCTTTACCGGCTTTTTCTAAAAAAAGGCGCCATAAAGAAAGCCATTCTTTGTCGGAAAGATTTTTAAGAACTGGATCTTGATCTTTCCAAGAAAGCAAAAGAAACTCAACAAAAAGAGGAAAAAACGACAAATCTTTGGGCAAATTCATTTTCCTTAGTTTATCAACCATTAAGGTATAGTCAGAAAAAGCATAAAAATAAGATTTTTTTTGAGAAAGATCAAAGATTAAAGGAAAAAGATACCAGTTTTTTTCTTCAATAGGAAGAAATTCAAAAATTAATTTTTGATCAAGATAAAAAGGAGTAATAAAAAAGTCACCACTAAGTTGAAAAAGGTTAGCGATTTTTATAAAAGAAATAAACGGCTGGGCGGATGGCGTATTGGGAAAAGCAGGTGAGAACCAATATCTTTTAAAAAGAAGAGGAAGAGCAGTTTTTAAAAGCATTTTTTTATTGTCTTTTAATTGATTTAACTCTTGTTCGAATAAAACTTTAAAAGAAAGGGTTAATCCCAAAACCAAAGGATGATGACCAATATTTTTTTTAGGATTTTGCCAAACTAACTCTTCGCCAAATTGAGCAGGGCTTTTTCCACCTAAAAACTTTACCGGAAAATAGTTCCAAACTTGATTATGTAAAAAAACATAAAAATCTAAGAGGATATCGTTTGGTAATTTTGGATTTATCTCTTTTGCTTTTTTTATAATCTCATCAAAAACCTCCATTTCTTTTTCTTCTTTACAGTTGAAAACTTTCTCTTTTATCATCTCAACCGTTATTTGTGGGTAAAGTTTAAGTTTTTTAAGAAAAAAAAGCAGGTCTTTTTCAATTTCTTTTTGGATTTTTTGGTAGAACTGTTTTGAAGAGAAGTTTTTTGCCATTAGTCTATTATATAAAAAAAGTTCAAAAAAACCAATTTTTTTAATTTTTTCATTTTGAATCAAATTTTTTTTGATTCAATGTTGACAAAATTAGTAAACGATCGTATATCAATTTTGTCAACCAACACCTCTTGCAAAAAATTTTTTTCTTTGATAGGATAAGAAAATATGGGAATGACACGGGTAACTTTAATAATTAAAAATCCATCAAACCCTCAAAAAAAAGCCGAAGCAAAATTCTTAGTTGATAGCGGTGCGCATTATACCGTTATTCCTTTTTCAATTGTCAAAGAGTTAAATTTAAAACCCGTTTTTGAACAAGAGTTTTCTTTGGCAGATGGTCGAATTGTGAAAAGAAAAATTGGGGCAGCAATTATTGGGTTTGAGGGAAAAGAGTTGCCAATGCCAGTGGTTTTGGGAGAAAAAGGTGATGAGGGGCTTTTGGGAGTTTTGACTTTAGAAAACTTTGGTCTAATGCTTGATCCTTTTAATCGAAGGCTTTATAAAGTTAAACTTATGTTAGCCACTATTAAAAATTTTAACGATTAAAAACTTATGGAAAATCAAAAAAAATCACGTTTTGGTTTGGGTTTTTTAATTGGTTCTTTGATTGGGGGGTTAACCGCTTTATTTTTAGCGCCAAAGTCGGGAAAAGAATTAAGAGAGGATGTTAAGAAAAAGATTGGGGAGTTAGAGAAGCTTTTAAAGGAAAAAGAACTTGACAAAAAGGCAAAAAAAGTGGTTGAAGAATTATCAGAAGAGGCAAAAGTTTGGTATGAAAAAGCAAAGGGATGGTTGATTGAGGAACTTGCTTACTTGAAAAAAGAAATAAAAAACATCAAATGGCAAGATTACCAAAAATCAGTGAAAAAAACAATTGAAAGATTAAAAAAAGAGATGAAGGAAGGAGGAAAAGAGATTGAGGGAATAAGGAAAAAATTGTTGAGGGAGTGGAGGAAGATGAGGAAAAGAAAAAACCAGTAAAAAGAAACTTTAAGTTTATTACTTATTTTTTTATTAGTTATATATAGTTATGGAAGTACGTGAAGTACCATCTGGTTTTAGAGTTGGTGCAGTGCCCCATGAATTGAGCCCTGATGGTAAGCCGTTCGTGGAGTATTTTAGAAGACTGCCAGGATTTTTGGTATCGACAATAAAAGAAGAAGGAGGTAAAATAAAGGGGGGGCGGCCTTTTTTATTAGTTACTGCAGAAGGAGCTTTTCCTTTATTTGGTGTTTCGGAACCGTTAAGTGAGGAAACATTAGTTTCAAAAGGACGCTCTTTTAGGGAATTTGATAGTAGGGGGATGATTATTTTTACCGGAAAAAATTTTCCTTCAGAACGGGTAGATGATGGGCGTTTCCAAAATCCTTTGGGTCCTGATGGGACACTTACTATCGAAAGAGTTAATATTACTGCGGAAGAAAATGCTATATCATTTTTATATATGAACGAAAATGTCGTACCAGCACTAAGAAATAGGTTGAGAGTAGTTGGTGTTCCTTATTTGGATGGCGTTATAGATATTTGTAGAAGAAGTAATCGATCATATGCAGAATTAAAAGGGAGCGGGGTTTGTGTGCCTTTAAGCGATTTGTTAAAAAAATATCCTCAAATTGAAATTGGGGTAGGTGATAATAGACGACTTTGGTTAAGATATATTTCTTCTCCTCAGAGCTTAGAGATATGTGTTGAACTTGTAGGATCCCTTTGTCGGGTTGAAACTTTTTCTTTAAGAAAAGGAAATGCTTTATTATTTGGGAACCGCAATTTGGCTGAATCTCTTCGACTAGGTGATTCGTCAGTATCAAATCCTCATTTTGCTTTAGCTTGTGATGGAGACTTAGTTTATATTGTTGATGTTTCAAATCCTAATAATAATGCTGGAACAAGAGTTTATTATTGAAAATCTTTGATTATTATTTTTTTTACTTATAATCAAATTATTTGTTAAAAGACTTTATTTAAATATAAAGTTTTTATAATTAGTTTTTATAATTTTTTGAAGTTTTTTTAAATTGATTTTGAGATTTTTCCTAAAAAGAAAGGAATTATAAAACGCATTAATATCACAAAACCACAAGCGTATGCTAAAGTTTCAAATGCAAATGGTGTAAAATTACACACAGTTTCTGCTCTTACTCCCAACAGAGCAATTGCCTTTGGCCAAGCAGAAGATATTTGATAGCAAATACCTGGAAGCGTTTCTGGCCCCATATTATTTATATTATACCAAATTTTATTGGCACTAGACTAGAATAGCATCTGCTATACTAGTTAAAATGCTTGTTAAATCAGCCAAATTAAGTAATTTTAAGATTAAAAAAATTATTAAATGTTTCATTATCGATATTGACGCGACAAAAACAAGTCTCATAGTAAATATAAATAGAAATACTGTTAATCGTTACTTTAACCTGTTTCGGTTATTAATATACCATAAACAACAAGAAGAATTCAAAAGAATTATTAAAGGTACAGTCGAAATTGATGAGTCATATTTTGGTGGAAAAAGAAGAAGAGGTTTACCTGGAAAACGTGGTCGAGGAACAGATAAAAAACCGGTTTTTGGAATTTATGAAAGAGGAAATAAGGTTTACACCGAAATAATCCCTAATTGTAAAAAAAAGATATTACAAAAGATAATTCTTGGTAAAATAGATAAAGACTCAACAGTTGTTACCGACTTTTGGCGAGGATATAGTGGTTTAGTTGATGTTGGATACGGAAGACACATAAGATTAAATCATAAAAAAGGAGTATGGACTGATGGAAAAGGACATCATATTAACGGTATTGAAAACTTTTGGTCGTTTTGTAAGCGAAGGTTACAAAAATTTAATGGAACAAAAAAGAATTTCCCATTACATCTTAAGGAATGTGAGTGGCGATATAAAAAGAGCAAAGAACAATTATATAATGAGCTTATAGTTTTATTAAAAAAGAAAAATTTATTATAAGTTTTCTAGTCGAGAGCCTTTTATTTTAACTTAACTAAATAAACTCGTCAACGATCGTCACTATGAACCAACCTAGATTTGACCGCTTCGGTCAATATTAGAGCTTTGGAAAGCTTAATTGGCAACTTTTGCCAAACCTGCCTGTCCCTCCGAAGCTTCGGCAAAGGGGGATTTTTTAAGAAGGGCATTAAAAAGGGTAGATTTGCCAACATTTGGCAGCCCAACAATACCAATTTAAAGTTTCATAAAAAGATATGATAGCAGATGTTTAATAATAAATAAATTTAAATAAATTTTTATTAACGAGTTTTGATATCTTGAGTAATTTATCAAAATCTTTTTTTACAATTTTTTTAAATTTATTGTTTACAGGCAGGAATTATTGGTGGCAAACCTCTTTTTGCAGCATTTTCGTTCATTATTTTATACCCTGTTCTTACAGAACCACCTAAAAAGAAATCAAAAAACGCGTTTTTTATTGCCTTCGGATTTTCTCTTAAATATTTTAAATTAATATTAGCTACATAAGCTTCATATTCTTGAATTTCAATAGGCATAGAAGGATATCTTTTTGCTTGTAGCGCATGAATTAATTCATGCTCTAAAGTTTTAATACTTCTTATTAAATCATCACGAGTTTTTTCTTCTATATTTACACCTATTTTGTCTTCTAATGAACCAGACTCTGAATGAGAAATAAAAACTGCGCCCGCAATGGTTATTTCTTCAAAAAATGATCCGCACATAATTGTGGGTAATATAGTTACACCAATTGCTTTTGCTATTGCTTCTAGTCTTCTTTGATATTCTCTTGGATCTTCTTTTAACATTTCAATAGGTGGTAGGTTATATTTTTTTCTTATTATTTGCTGATCTTCTTCAAGTCTTTTTAATATTTTTGGTAAATTTTCCTTTGTTAAAGGAAATCCAAATAGATATTGACACAAATCATTACTTGTAATTGTAATATCAACTGGTTTATGGCTTTGTTCTGTTGGATTTTGAATTTCATCTGATTCCATTTTTAATGTTTTATTAAATTTTAATCCTTTTTTCTCGATGCTTTTTCTCCTCTAATTTTTTATAATCTTTTTCCTATTCTTATTTTTAATATTTTGCAAAAGTAATATTTTGGCAAGAAGAGTAAGCTTAATTACTCTCTTAATAAATAATTTTATCACAATTTCTATTTTTTTAAGGATTGTCCTTTTCAAGGACAGTCCTTTTTATTTTAAAGAATAAGAAAAACTTTATTTAGATAAGTATTTGAGATGAGTTTTATACCATCTTGTCGCGGCCGTGACAAGATGGTATGTTTATCTATTTTATTCTTTTTTTGCAACTTTCTATCATCCTGAATTATTTTCAGGATCTAAATTTTATTACAATCAATTCGTATCAATAAAATTTTAAATGAGATGATATATAAAATGATTTAAATTGATTGAAATTTTATTATAAAAATGCTATCTTAAAAATTAAGATGGATGATAAAAACAAATCAAAATTCGACGATTCGTTAATTAAAAAAGTAGAAAAAGAGTATCTTAAAATATTAACCGATAATTTAAGAAATGGTTCTTTAACCTTAGAAGAAGCAAAAAATCATACCCGTCAATTTTTATCTTTTCTTCCTTTTTCCTCCTTTGATGACTTTAAAAAAAAGATCTATGAATTTACCTTAAAAAACCCTCTTTATCAAAAAATATATCTTATGATATTAAATTATGAGGAAGAAATAAAAACAAAACATCTTTTAGAAAAAATAAGAAGTTTGATGAAAAAAAATAATTTCGAAGATGCATTAAAAATTGTTGTTTCTAAATAAAATGGTAGATGGAGGGACAATTGAAAATAATCAAACAATAACACCGCAAGCAAAAATAAAAAGGGGTTTTACACAACCTAATCTACCTAAGAATTTTTTACAAATATTAGCTGACCAAATAAGAAGAGACTTAAGAAAAGGGAGTCGATCCAAAAACGATAATAAAGGTTTTTTAACATCACCAGATTCTTCAAAAAAAGATCTTAAAGTTTTACCATGTTTTTGCGAAGATTTGACCGCTTCGGTCAAGAGTGGAGCTTTGGAAAGCTACCTAACGGCTAAACTTGAAATTCTAAAGCAAAGGAGTATACTTTTTATATGTTTATCTGGGACTATAAAACAAAAAATTTTCGGCCAAAAAATGAAAGGCAGTGGCAGTGGTTTTTGATAAGAAAGATAAACTACGGTGATTTTAAAGGACTGAAAAAAGAAGTGGTGCGTAAATATTTTCCAAAAATAAAAGAGAAACTTGATCCAGGAAAAAGAAAGATGTTAGAAATTTATTTTGGATTTTAATGGAATTAACTTCATCTCAAAAGATAGCGCTTGCGGTTTTATCATCTTCATCTTTGAGGGATAAATTTTATTGGACTGGTGGGACTTTGCTTTCCTTTTATTATCTTCATCATCGTTTATCTTTTGATTTAGATTTTTTTAGTGAAGAAAAATTTGGTTTTGATGAGATTAATCCCGTGGTTAATGAAATTAAAAATAAAGGTGGTTTTAAAAGAGTGGAGTTTAAAAAGATTTATGATCGCTATGAATTTTTATTTTTTGGCAAGGAAAATTTAAGAATTGAATTTGTTTATTATAATCACGAAAAAAAAACTTTAAAAAAAAGAAAAAAATTTTTAGGTGTTTTTATTGACTCTTTGGAAGATATTGCTGCCAATAAACTGATTGCTTTTTTTGATCGAAGTGAGCCAAAAGATGTTTTTGATCTTTATTTTATTTTTACCAAAACTAAAATTACTCCCAAAAAATTAATAAAACTCACCCAAAAAAAATTTGGAATTTTGGTATCGTTGGTAGATCTTTGGGGTAAAGCAGTTTTAATAATGGAAAAAATGGATGAGCTTGAGCCTTTGATTTTGGGAGAGGAAAATGAAAAAAAAGCACTTTTTGAAAAGATAAAAGATTATTTTAAAGAGCAAGGAAAACTTTATTTAGATAAGTATTTGCGATGATTTTTTACCATTTTTTTGCGATCGCATGCAAGATGGTAAAGGGATTTTAGATTGTAAAGACATGATTAATCACGTCTCTACAGGGTTATGGATGATTTATTCTTCTTCCGTATCTTTCTTTTGAAGGCTTTATAATTTTTTTTATTTTCATTTTTAAACGCTGGTAAAGAAAAATCATTCGCATCCAACCATCTTCTTTTGACCGTGATTGAGGGAAGGGTTTTTTGGTATCATTTACTTTGTTGACAAAATGCGCATTTTATTGCATAATAAAATTATATGCAAAATACACAGTTTCAAGACATTGATATTTTGGTAAATAAAATCTTACCTTTAACACAGCTTAGACGAAATCCCTCAAAGGCTTTGGCAAAGTTGGAGGAGGTGGGTGGTTTTATCATCACCAAAGACGGAAAACCAGTAGGAAAGCTTTTACCTTTAAAGAAAAAGGAAAAAGAGATTTCTAAAGAGGAAATGTTATCAAAAATTAAAACTTTAAGCGGTGGTTTTAAAATTGGGATAAAAGTCAAGCCTTCACAGATTAAAAAATTAATTAATCAAAGTTATGAAAAAGTGCTACCTTGATAGCAATGTTTTAGTTTATTTTAAAGACGAAAGGTCGTTGTATCATAAAAAAGTAGTTGAGAAAATTCTTTTTTTAGCAAAAAATGGTTTTTATTTTTATGTTTCTTCTTTGGTTTTAGATGAGTTTTTATATGTTTTTCGTTATTTTTTAGAAAAAAAAGAAAAAAAAGATATTTTTTTAAAATTAAAAAAGGCACTTGTTGAAATTTTAGACATTCCTAATTTGTCAATTTTATCTTTACCAAAAGAAAAAGAAAAGCAAATAGAGGTTGTTTCTTATATGAAAAAATATCATTTATCTCCTCGCGATGCTTATCATTTAATGACAATGAAAGAAAACGCGATTGATTATTTTTTTACTTTTGATGAAGATTTTGATTTAGTATTTAAGGAAAAATTTTTAAAGGAAATTTAATTATTATAAATAAAGACATGATTAATCACGTCTCTACAGGGTTATGGATGATTTATTCTTCTTCCGTATCTTTCTTTTGAAAGTTTGATGATTTTTTCTTTGTTTTCATTTTTAAGCTTGGGTAAAGGCAGGGTTTTAGCAGGGAAAGGGGGAGAGGTCATCCCATCAATTGAGAGTTTTAAAACAATTTCATGCTTTCCTAAAGATACTAAATCATTTTCCGTGTAAAGCTGGCCAAATTCTTTAGTTAAAATCTCAGCATCACGCGCCCCAACAACAAAAGAAATCAAAGTCCCCACATTGCCAAAAATTGCCTTTGCTACTTGTTCATCAAGTTGATCAATATACTGATTGGCCAAGGTTAAAGAAAGCCTGTATTTTCGCGCTTCTGATAAAATTTTGATAAACGAAGTTGTGGCAAAGTTTTGAAACTCATCAACGTACAAAAAAAAGTCACGTCTTTCTTCCTCTTTTTGAAAACTTCTGTTCATGGCCGCAAGTTGTATTTGGGTGATAATCATTGCTCCAAGTAAAGCCGCGTTGTCTTCACCCAGTTTTCCTTGAGATAAATTTAAAATTAAAATTTTCCCCTCATCCATAATTTTTTGTAAATTAACGGTTGATTTTGGTTTGCCAATGATATTTCTTATCATTTTTGAAGTGACAAACTGGCCAACTTTGTTTTGGATGGGGGAGACGGCTTCGGCCTTAAGTCTATCTGGCATTTTGGCAAACTCTTTTTCCCAAAAAGAGCGAAGGACTGGGTCTTTTAATTGACTGACAACTTTTTTTCGATAGTCTTGATGGGCAAGAAGCGATAGTACATCAACTAAAGTTGCATTTTCTATCTCCAAAAGGGTTAAGATGACATTTCGCAAAATATACTCCAATCTTGGCCCCCAAGAGTCTTTGTAAAGTTTGTAAAAAATAGAGACAATGCCAGAGGCCACCAAATCTTTTTGTTGTTTGTTTTTAACTTCCAAAACATTTAAAGAAAAAGGACGCTCTAAATCGAAAGGCTCAAGGTAAACAACATCGTTTATTCTTCGGTTTGGGATATAGTCTAAAATAGTTTCTGACAAGTCTCCATGAGGATCAATTATCCCAAGCCCTCGATTTTTTCGAATATCATCGATTGCCATATTGGCAATTAAAGTTGATTTTCCAGCACCAGTTTTTCCAATGATATAGACGTGTTTTCTTCTATCTTCTGTTTTTATTCCAAAAATTGTTTCTTGGTTTTTAAACTCAGTTTTGGCGAAAAAATTAATATCTTTATAAAGACTGTCTTTATTAAAGACAGTCTTTTTTGAGATTAAAGCAATTGGTAAATTTTCCGGTGGTTCCCCTTTTAACGTTTTTCCCCAGGCAATATTTTTAATTCCAGACAAAAGATAGCCTGGTGGATGCCAGAGAGTGGCAAGTTCTTGTGCGTTTAAAATCTGATCTTGCTTTTCAAAATAACGGATTTTTCTTTTTTTGATTTTTTCAAGTAAAAAATCTTTAAAAAATATTGGTCTTTTAAAAGCAAATTGGTTGCCTTCCCCTAAAGAAAAAGAACCAAAAGTGGAAGCTAAATTTAGCAAAAATGGATAAGGATTTAGGGCTTTATCAGATGATGAAACTAAAAGTCTTATACCGACTTTCCCTCCTTGAAATGAGGCTTTTTTTAAAAGAAGATTTTTTTGAGGATTTTGAGTGTAGCGACCTGAGGTTGCATCATAATGCATTTTTCCAGCTTCAGCCATCACTTGGTCTTGCCAGTTAACTGAGGCGGTAGTTAAAACAATTTGAACTAAGTATGAAAGTTGCGGTGGTTGTTTTGAAAGAAAGCCAATTAAAGAAGATAGGGGATCAACTTCTTTAAAGTCAATATAGGTTTTTATCGGGTAATAGTAGCCTTGGGTTAAAACCATTTCACCAAATGAAATGTTTTTATTTTTTAAAACTATATCTAAAGGATCGGTTGTTTTTTGGATTTTTATTTGGGGAAAAGATGAGGATAAAAGGCTTTGAACTAAAGTTACTTTATCAGTTGGGCAAGTAAGGTAAAAATAAACAGTTTGATTAAGAAAGTAAATTTCAAAAGAGTAAGTGGCTGGGAAGCCAAAAATCAACCTTTTCCATAAAGGAATAAATTGATAGGGG
>Ga0197142_1000748_pt1 | contig 30307 bp, 22 predicted proteins | sample GBS60_MetaG_FD_148614 | JGI IMG/M metagenome (GOLD analysis project Ga0197142, IMG submission 148614) | Sediment microbial communities from Great Boiling Springs, Gerlach, Nevada, United States - GBS 60_MetaG | ecosystem: Environmental > Aquatic > Thermal springs > Hot (42-90C) > Sediment... | reverse complement strand
TTCTTAGAATTCAACAAAAGGGTTCTTCTTGAAGCGCGCGATAGGAGCCATCCTTTGTTGGAGAGATTAAAATTTTTGGCTATTTTTAGTTCAAATCTTGATGAATTTTTTATGATAAGAATTGCGGGGTTAAAGAGGCAGCTGGAATCTGGTGTCGTTGAGCTTTCAATGGATGGATTGACCCCAAGGGAACAACTTGATGAGATCAGGCAAAAAGTTTTGGAACTTTATTCTCTTCAAGAAGAAATTTATTTTAATGAAATCCTTCCCGAACTTCAACAAAATGGTATATATATTTTGAATTACAAAGAATTAAGCGAAGAGGATAAAATCTATCTAAGGGAATATTTTTGTAAATTCATACTGCCATTGCTGACCCCACGGATTATAGATCAAGCACATCCGTTTCCGAATCTGATCAATCGTGCATTGAATATAGTATTCGTTCTTAAAGAAAAAGATAACCCTCGTTCTTCATACTTTGTAAATTTTGTTCAACTTTCCGATAAGATAGATCGTTTTGTTCGATTACCACGAGTAAATCCTGATGAATATCATTTCGTTCTTGTTGAGCAAATCATTAAGGCAAATCGTGATTTGCTTTTTCCTGGTTATGAGGTCATTTCTGCTAATACTTTCAGGGTGACACGAGATGCCGACATAGAAATTGCCGAAGACGAAGCCGAAGACCTTTTGGCAGAAATTTCCGAACAGATAAAACTAAGGCAATGGGGAACGGCTGTCGTTCGTTTGGAAGTTAGCACTCGGATGGAGGGGAAACTGCTTCGGTATCTTATGGAAAATTTAAATATAAAGGAAGATTCTGTTTATCGGCTTAATCGTCCTTTGAAACTTCCGGATTTTATGTATCTTCTTTCCATAGATAAAAGGGAATTAAAAGACATACCATTTCAAACGCGAATTCCAATAGAATTTCGCGATACCAATAAAAGTATATTCGAAGTTCTTGCAAATGGGGATGTACTTGTCCATCATCCATTTGATTCGTTTACGAATAGTGTTTTACGCTTTGTTCGCAGTGCTGCAGTTGATCCGAATGTGGTGTCGATAAAAATTACGCTGTATCGAGTTGGAAAGAATGCGCCAATTGTTGATGCATTAATGAAAGCCGCTGAGAACGGGAAAGATGTTGTGGTTTTTGTTGAACTAAAAGCTCGTTTCGATGAAGAGAGTAATATTGGTTGGGCAAAGGAACTTGAATCGAAAGGCGTTAATGTCATTTATGGTGTTGTTGGCTACAAGACCCATTGCAAAATTGCCTTAGTTATTCGCCGAGAAGGAAATCAATATCGTAAGTATGTTCATCTTAGCACTGGTAATTATAATTCTGTTACTGCGAGGATATATACTGATATTGGACTTTTTACCTCCAGAGAAGATTTCGGATGGGATGCTATCCATCTTTTTAATTTGCTTACTGGTTATTCAAAATTTAAGGATTGGAGAAAATTTATTGTCGCTCCATTTGATTTAAAAAATAAAATAATCGAACTGATTAGGCGGGAAGCAGAGTTTTCTACTGCTGAAAATCCGGGTTTGATATTTGCAAAAATGAATTCTATTGCTCACGAAGGTGTTACTAAAGAACTCTACAAGGCTTCCCAAAAAGGCGTTCAGATTAAACTTCTTGTTCGAGGTATATGTTGTTTAGTTCCAGGAGTTAAGGGAATAAGTGAAAATATAGAAGTAAGAAGCATTCTTGGTCGATTTTTAGAGCATAGTAGGATATTTTATTTCAAAAATAATGGTAATCCTGAAATTTACCTTTCGAGTGCCGATTGGATGACAAGAAACCTACATAGGAGGATAGAATTAATGTATCCAGTTGAGGATCCGAAGATAAAAAATGAATTGTATAACATTTTGGAACTTTACTGGAAAGATAATACGAAATCCTGGCGATTGTTACCCGATGGAAGTTATGAAAAAATCACCCCTTTGCCAGGGGAAGAGGAATTTTGTGCTCAAAAATATTTCCTCGAAAAAATTGCACGTGAGAAAACAACTGAAAAGTTCCGTCTTTTTTCGATTCCAAGAAGCTAAATTTTATGGAGAAACCACTTAATATATTCATTGTCGCTGGCGAAAGCTCCGGCGATATTTACGCTTCTCTTTTAATGGAAGAAATGAAACTTAAGAGACCAAACTCGAGATTTATCGGTATCGGCGGTAATAGGATGACCACAGCTGGTCTGGAAAAAATTATCGATATTTCTAAAATTTCCATTCTTGGTTTCGCAGAAGTTTTCAAAAATCTAAAACTTTTTCATTTGATTTTTAAAAAATGTGAGAACATTTTCGAAACTCGCAGTATAGATCTTCTCATTTGCGTTGATTTTCCTGGTTTCAATCTACGACTGACTAAAATTGCCAAAAAATATAAAATACCTGTTTGTTATTATGTTGCTCCACAGGTTTGGGCCTGGGGGAAAAAAAGAGTAAAAATAATTCATAATTATGTCGATTTACTTCTTGTTGTCTTTCCATTTGAAAAAGATTTTTTCTCTAAATATGTTCAAAATGTTGAATTTGTTGGTCATCCGATTTTGGATTTACCTGTTTTTAAGAAACCTATCTTAAAGTTTGAGGAGCGAACCGATACAATTGTTTTGATGCCAGGTTCACGAAAAATTGAAGTAATGCATCATATATCCTTAATTTCCAGATTAATTGAAACGATAAAATCATACTTTTCAAAGTTCGAAATTGCAATTCCAGTGTCGAATTCTGATAACGAAAAAATCTTAAAAGATTATTTAGGAGACCAAAGCAAACTTGTAAGATTCGAATATGATTCGCACAATGTTTTAAGGTCGAGCAAAGTTGGAATAATTAAATCTGGAACATCAAATCTCGAGGCGGCTTTGCTCGGATTGCCTTTTGTTATGTTTTATAAAACTTCATTGCCAACCTATCTTATTGCGCGTGGTTTAATTAATGTTGAGTATATTTCTATTGTAAATATTTTATTGGGTGGGAACTATGTTCCAGAATACATTCAAGGATTAGCGAAACCCGAGAAAATATTAGCCTCGGTCAAAACAATTTTGGAAAATCGTGAAGTTTTTCAGCAAATGCTGGATTCTTTTTTAAGACTGAGGTACATACTGGGTGAATCCGGTGGAACAAAGAAAGCGGTAGAAAATATTTTGAAATATTTTTCTTTTAAATAATTCAATTGTGCTTTCGGTAAAAGTACTTTGCAATTCCGTATCGTAATCCTTTGTCGCTGACAATAATCGAAGGAAGGTTAAATAATTCACAGAACTTTTCGAGAATCAGAGTTCCAGCAAGAATTACATCAGCCCGTTTAGGCGGAACATAAAGCTTATTTATGATTTCGGGTATAGACATTTGCAAGAATTTTTCTTTTGCCCAGATGATTTTTTCGTTAGTTAACAAGAAATTTTCAATCTTATTTTTATCGTATTTTTTTAAACCTTGTACAACAGCAGCGATAGTTGTAGGAGTTCCCGCAACAGCATAAATTTTGCCTTTGATATGGGATGCATCAACCTGCCTAAGCTCATTTACTATGTTTTGATACGCTAAATTAAGTTCTTTTATATTGGGTGGATGTCCTTTGAAATACTTTTCTGTTAGCTTTACAGCACCAATTGGCAAAGACTTACGGAATTGGATGTTTTCGCCTTCTCCGGTGATTATCTCAGTGCTACCGCCTCCTATGTCCAAAACAACAGAATAATTGTTATCGGAAATTGTACCTATGAAGCTTAAAAAAGCTTCGAATTCCCCATCAATTATGTTGACGTCAATGCCAGTTTCATTTCTTATCTTTTCGATTACCTCGGCAGAATTTTTTGCTTCTCGGAAAACAGCTGTCCCAACGCAGTAGATTTTTTCAACACCAAAAGAATTAGAGAAATCGGAATATGTTTTTAAGATTTTAATTGCCCTTTCAACTGCCTGGCTCGAAATTGTGCTATTTTGGTTAAGTCCTTCTCCTAATCTTGCTATTTCGTGGAAGTCTTGAATAGGAATGATTTCGCCTTGATGAGTAATTTCTGCGACAAGCATAAGAATTGTATTAGTGCCTACATCGATTGCAGAGATTTTCATATTGCATTAAGTAGTTAGGGCAAAAGCACACCACTCTTGGTCTGTTGCCTTTTCTAATATGTTAAATCCCTTTTTCGATGCTATTTCTTCGAAATCGGTAGAATCATAGATAAGAATTCCGCTGATTAAGACCACTCCGTTTTTGGTTTCAACGGCATCCCGAAATTTCATAATGCTACGAACAATAATGTCAAAGTTGAGATTGGCAAAGATACCATCACATTCAGGAAGACTGGGCAATATGTCTAAATCCAATTCCACCAAATCTATACCTGAGTGGATATTATTTAACCGAAAATTTTCGTAGGCGTTGGTAATTGACCAGGGGTTGTTGTCGAATGCTAATACATCTTTTGCACCAAGTTTTTTTGCAACTATTGCTAAAATCCCTGTTCCGGTGCCGGCATCGATCCAAAATGAACCCGGTTTGACATACTTTTCTGCTAATTGAACCATAAGTTTTGTGGTGGAGTGATGTCCCGTCCCGAAAGACATTTTGGGGTCGATGATTATTTCGATAGGTTTCCCAGTGTTACCTTTTCGCCAAGATGGGGCAACAGCAATGTTGTCTGATAAAATCACTGGAGTTATATTTTTTTCCCATTCCTCATTCCAATTTCTCTCGATTTCATTTTCAATTTGTTTTAAAGATATGTTGGGGTCGACAACTTTAAGTGCATCGAGAAAAAAGTCTTTGTCGATTTCATCCCAACTTTCTTTCTTAAAAACAACTTTTAGGTTGTCCTCGATTTCTTCGATACCAAGGATAGGGAAATTGCTTAGAATTCCAATCAATTTCTCAAAAAGCTCTTCTCGGCTCGAAAGAGTAACAGAAACAAACTCTTGATTCATTTTTTTATTTTCAATAAATTTTCAATTTCATTTTTAAAACTTTCAAAATTAGTAATTGGTGGCAAACATTTGAAATCGGTGCAAATATAAACTGTGGGTTGATTTGCTGACATTTTGTAATTTTTCCAGAAGAATTCGTCAGGTAAAGGAAATTTTTTAGAATCATACCAAATAATCAACGCATTCGGCAAGTGAGTATCATTCAGAAAGTTTCTGTAATCATTAACAGAATTTTCATCGGAATAACATATTACTATTTCAACAGTTTGTTTAATTTTCTGTTGAAAGGCATAATTGAAGAAGTTGAAACCCGAGGGGCTATCGGCGACCAAACCGGAAAATGTTTTTTCTAATTCATTCGAAAGTAATCGGAATGGTTCTTTACCTGTTAGCCTATAAAAGGAATTTAGGTTGTAATACATTACAGAGTTACCCGAAGGTAAAGCTCCATCGAAAAATTCAGTTGGATTGTAAATAATGTCGGTAATTTCATTCGGAGCAATACGAAACGCAGAAATTTCTCTATCCCAAAATATGTCTATGGCCATTTCGAGAATTTTCAAACCTGTTTGTAGATATTCAACTTGAGAAGTTGCTTTGAAAATTTCGAACATTGCCAGAATTGTAAAAGCATAATCTTCGAGGAATCCTTGAGTTGTACATTCTCCTTCGATGAGACAATGAAATAGTTTCTTGTCTGGACTTAAAACCATTTTATTCAAGAAAGAATGGTAGTTTGAAAACAGAACGACAAGATTTGGATCTTTGGTAATCGAATAATACGCAGCTAAACCAGAAAACATAATGCCGTTCCAATCGATAAGAATTTTATAGTCTTTGAAAGGTTTGGTTCGAGTATTACGAAATTTTAAGAGCTTAATTCTCCACTTGTTGAATCTGTTATTCAATTCAACGGGATCGATTTGTTTTTCCTTAGCAAATTCTGGTATGGTTTTAAAAAGGAAAAGAATGTTTTCTTTTCGTTCAGGGTTATGAGGATCATAAAAGTTACCCTCGGGGGAAATGTTAAAAATTTCTTTGAACAAAAGAAAGTCTTCTTTTAGAATGGATTCAAGTTCGTTGTAGGAGAAAAGATAAAATTTTCCTTCTTCGCCTTCGCTGTCGGCATCTAAACTTGAATAGAAAGCTGTAAAGTTCCAAAGAAATTCTTCGAAAACGAATTCTTTTATTTCGGTTGCAGTCTGAAGATATAATGGGTCTTTTGTGAATTGATATGCTTTTGAATATGCCCAAAGAAGCATTCCCTGATCGTAAAGCATTTTTTCGAAGTGAGGGACAATCCATTTTGCATCAGTTGAATAACGATGGAAGCCAAAACCAATGTGGTCGTAAATTCCGCCAAGTCGCATTTTGTTAAGGGTAGTTTTTACCATCTCCAAAGCGGTTTGGTTGTTGAAAAAGTATGCATAATCAAGAAGAAATAAAAGATTATGTGCAATTGGAAATTTAGGGGCGGAACCGAAGCCACCATAGGTTCTGTCGAAAGAAAATTCTAAACTTTTAAAAGCGTTATGGATTAGATTTGTGTCTAACTCTTCTGTTTTTTTATTGTCTTTTTCTAAAGCTTTTATGTAATTCAATAGATTTTCTGTTGAAGTTTCAATATCTTTCCTTCGTGTAGCCCAAATTCGTTGTACATTAAGCAAAAGTTCTTTCAATCCAATTCGACCATACATATTTTCTTTGGGGAAGTATGTTCCAGCAAAAAATGGCTTTTTATCGGGTGTCATAATAATTGTTAGAGGCCAACCACCGCTTCCCGTCAAGGTCTGACATACTCGCATATAAAAAGCATCAATGTCGGGTCGTTCTTCCTTATCGACTTTGATAGAGACAAAATGATTATTCAAAATCTCTGCAATTTCGTTGTCTTCGAACGATTCTTTTTCCATTACGTGGCACCAATGACAGGAAGAATAACCAATCGAAAGAAATATGGGTTTATTTTCATTTTTGGCTTTTTCGAATGCTTCGTTGCACCAAGGATACCAATCTACTGGATTGTTAGAATGTTGTAATAAGTATGGGCTTTTCTCAAAGACTAATCTGTTCTTTTTCATAACTTTTAAGAATATGGAAAAAATTTCTTCTTAATCCCTCATACTTCGCTCGCTTAATAGGCGAGCCTTTAAATCTCTCTTTGAACTTTTCTGAAGTAAGTTCTTCTAAAAATTTTTTGTCCAAATTGGTTTGGTTGAAACGGGGATAGAATGCAATTTCATCGGATAATTTGACTTTTTTATTCCAGGGACAAACTTCTTGGCAGATATCGCAACCAAATATCCACCCATTTAAGTTAATTGATTGGGGGATTTCGTAATCTGGTTTTGCTTCTATTGTCCAATAAGAAATACATTTACGGGAGTCAATAACTTTAGGCTGAACAATAGCATTGGTAGGACAACTCTCTATACATTTGGTGCAAGTTCCGCAATAATCTTTAAGTGGCTTATCAGGTTCAAATTCAACATTAGTTAATATTATTCCTAAAAAGATGAATGAGCCATAATTACGAGAAATTATCAAACTATTTTTTCCTTGCCACCCTATCCCTGCTCGTATAGCCCAAACCTTTTCGAGTATAGGTCCAGTATCGACATAGATTTTATATCTTAACCCAATAGATTTATTTCTAATAAATTCAATAAGTTTTTTGAGTTTATCTAATAAAACTTTATGATAATCTTCGCCCCAAGCGTAACGGGAAATTTTGAATAAATTGGAAGAATGTTTAAACTTGTTGAGATATGGGTACGCTGTAACTATGACGGTTCTAACGTCCTCTAAAATTAATTTAACATCGGTTCTTTTATCAATATTTTTTTCAAGATAAGTCATAGATGCAGAATAGCCTTTTTCCAGCCATTTAAGGTAAGTGAGGATTTCCCTATCAAGCCTTTCGTAACGGGCAAATCCAATTTCACAAAATCCCAGCTCAAAGGCACGTTTTTTTAAGGCTATTTTAAGTTCTTCCATCTATTTCTTTATAATCTTTCCACTTAGGTGTTTCGAAATAATCAATATTAACGAGAATAACACCATTTTTTTCAATTACTTCGTATGTTTTAAGCTTTTTTAATCCTTGCTTCTGATTAACATTTTCTCCAGTGTCAAGCCTAAATGTCCAGTAATGTTCGGGACAGGTGACGCAGCCTTCGTTAACATAACCTCGATAAATGGACGGCTGATGTCTATGAGGGCAGATGTTTGCCAAGCAATACAGCTTTCCATCGTGTCGAAAAATTGCAACTTGCTTTTCTATTTCTTCGTCAAATTGAATTAAAACTCCTTTGTTTTCTGTTACATTAGAAGATAATTCGACTACTATGAATTCTTTTCCATCTATTAATAATTTATCGCCAATTTTAAAATTCATAGGTCAATTTTCTCTGAAAGGGTGTAATTTCCATTATTTAAAGCAACTTTTCCAGCTTTAACAAAAGCATCGTGCTCGAAAATTATGACCCAGTTTTCTTCCACGGCTTTTTTTAAAATTTCCTTTTTTTCATTTAGGGTTGTTAACGGAAAATTATCGTATGCAAGCAAGTAAGGTAAATGAATGTGTGCAGATGTGGGGAACAAATCCGCGGCATAAAAATATGTTTGGTTATTTATATGAATTTTAACCCCTTGCATAGCTTGTGTATGACCATAGAAAGGGATAACTTCAATCGAATTGAATAAAAGCCCTTTTCCTTCTAAAAATTCCACTTTGTTGTGTTCTAATAATGGTAAAAAATCGTCTGTTATAAATGAGGCTCGATCCTTTTCAGTAGGGTTAAGAGCCCAATCCCATTGTTCTTTTTGAATATAGTATTTTGCATTGGGAAAGGTTGGAACCAAATTGCCATCGACCCAAACAGTTGAGCCTCCACAATGGTCAAAATGTAGGTGAGTTAAGATAACATCTGTAATATCTTCGGCTTTAATATTATGTTTTGCTAAAGCTTTGATTATATTTGATTTTTCTAAATCAATTTTGTAGATTTTCTGATACTTTTCATTGAATTTGTTACCATTTCCTGTATCGATTAATATCTTACGATTATTTTCCAGAATTAGCAGAGGTCGGGAAGCAAGAGGTATTCTATTCATTTCGTCCGGTTCTGTATATGCCTTTGTCCAAAGGGTTTTAGGAACAATTCCAAACATTGTTCCACCATCCAAACCAAAAGTGCCTGTATCGACTGTTAAAAGTTTGAGATTATTATTCATAATTGTACCATAATAACCTTATAGAAAAAAATAATTAAGATTTCCACTTGATACTACAACCCAGAGAAGGTTTTTGTTCTAAATCGATTGGTTTATTGCTTAAAAGGCAATCCATTGCGTAGGATAAATCTTTACCCGTAGGGGTAATATTATTTCCAGGTCGTGAATCATCGAATTGACCACGATAGGCAAGCTTTAAGTCTTTGTCGAATAAGAAAAAGTCTGGTGTACAAGTAGCGTCGTAATTCCTTGCAACTTCTTGTGTTTCATCTATTAAGTATGGGAATGGGTAATGAAATTTATTTGCATATTCGATCATTTTGTCGGGGCTATCCTCGGGATAGGCTGTAAAGTCGTTTGGATTTATTGCTACAATATTTATTCCTTTTTTAATATACTCAGTCGATACTTCTACAAGCTTATGAATAATGTGCATTACGTACGGGCAATGGTTACAAATAAACATCACAAGTAAAGGTTTACCATCTTTGAAATCATTTAGCGAAAAATATCTTTTAGCTTTTGGATCAAAAAGGTTGAAATATGGAGCTTCTGTTCCCAAAGGTATCATTTTCGATTGTGTTGCTGCCATATTTCCATAAAAGTTAATTAAACATAAAATTAAACGACGAGTCAAATTAAATTTTCTTTTTATCTTTACAAAAAACCATTTAAACCTAAAAAATTATTTTGAAAAAAATCGGGCAGATGAAATTCTGCCCGATAAGTTAATTTAAAAAAGAAAAAATATAGACTATACTAAACCTTTTGCCATAAGGCTGCATATACAAGAGACATTTATCATATCGTCCACACTGCAACCTCGCGAAAGGTCGCAGTAAGGTTTGCTCAATCCTTGAATAATTGGTCCAACTGCCGAAGCTCCGCCTAATCGCTCAGTTAACTTATATCCAATGTTACCAGCGTCAAGATCTGGAAAGATCAACACATTAGCTTTGCCAGCAACTGGCGAACCCTTGCATTTTCGTTCACCAACAGATGGCACAAGTGCGGCGTCTGCTTGCATTTCTCCATCGATCATCAAATCGGGCGCCTTTTCTTTTGCAATTTTCGTAGCCTCAATAACCTTGTCAACGTGGGGATGGCTAGCACTTCCTTTTGTTGAAAAGGAAAGCATTGCAACGTAAGGTGTCAGCCCAGTAACGGATTTGAAATTCCTTGCGGAGGTTATTGCAATATCGGCAAGCTGTTCGGGTGTTGGATCAGGGTTTACGGCACAATCGGCGAAACACAAAAGCCTGTCGGGGAAAACCATAATAAAGTAGCTACTAACAATCGAGATTCCCGGGGCAACGCCAACAGTATAAATTGCAGAGCGAATAATGTCGCCAGTGGAAGAAATATTTCCGCCCACAACAACCTTCACATCATCATTGTCAAGCATCAATCCAGCGAAATATATAGGATTAGCAGTCAATTCCCGTGCTTGTTCGGGCGACATACCTTTGGCTTTTCTTTTTTCATAAAGCTTATGAGTAAATTTCTCGAACGAAGCAGATTCTACTGGATTCACAATTTCGATACCATCGAGAGAAAGCTTGTTTTCATCTGCTATTTTCTGAATATTTTTCGTATTACCAACAAGGATTGGTTGTCCGAAGTTGTTATCTTTTAAAAATCTTGCAGTTTGGAGAGTTCTAATATCTTCGGCATCGGGAAAAGCAATTTTGTAATTAAGACCTTGTGCTTTTTCCCTTATTTGCAATATAAAGTTATTGCTCATAGAAGTTCCTAATTGTTTTCAATACTACCAAATTCTTGGAACATTTAAAATAACTCGTAAAGTATCGCGTGCAATCAATAATTCTTCGTTCGTAGCGATAACGTAAACTTCAATTCTGCTATCGGGTGCAGAGATCTTCATTTCTTTTATACCCACAGCTTTTTCATTGAGTTCATCATCGAGTTTGATTCCAAAGAAATCAAGATTTGAAAGACAGCGTCGACGGACTTCGGGAGAGTTTTCGCCAATCCCACCCGTGAAGCAAATGGCATCTGCGCCGTTTAGTTCTGCGAGGTAAGCACCGATATATTTTTTTATTCTATTACAAAAAATATTTATTGCAAGGCTTGCTCTTCTGTCGTTATGTTCTTGTTCTTCGGCTAACAGGTCTCGCATATCATTAGTCAAACCAGATATTCCAAGCAAACCAGAACGCTTGTTAAGAACATTGAAAACCTCTTCGATGGATGTACCCTCGTTATGAATTAAGAATTCAATGATTGCAGGGTCAATATCACCCGAGCGAGTCCCCATAACCAAGCCTTCGAGTGGGGTCATTCCCATTGATGTATCAAGTGAGAATCCATTTTTAATAGCACAAGCCGAGCAACCATTGCCAAGATGAAGAGTAATTATGTTTACCTGTTCACGTTCGATACCTTTAATTTTTCTGTATCTGTAAGCAATGTAGCGATGTGATGTACCATGAAAACCATACCTTCGTATTTTGAAGCGTCGATACAGTTGGTAGGGGATAGCGTATAGGTAGTTTTCTTCTGGCATGGTAGAATGGAATGCAGTATCGAACACAGCAACTTGTGGCACACCAGGAAAGACATCACGAGCGGCATAGACACCTTTAAGGTTAGCAGGATTGTGTAAAGGTGCTAAAGGAATGCATTCCTCAATTTGATCGATTACTTCATCGTCAATAAGGATAGATTTTTTAAAACGCTCGGCTCCGTGAACAATACGATGTCCAATTGCATGAATATCCGACAAGTCCTTAATTCCTTCAATTTTAGTATTTGGGTCGTTAATCCAGCGGATAATGTAATTCAACGCCGCTTTGTGATCCCGTATAGGTTCAGCAGTTCTCAAAGGGGGTTGGCCTATTGCTTGCAAAGTAATAATTGCTTGGCTCCCAATTCTTTCCAAATATCCCTTTGCAAGCATCTTGTCTTGGTCATTCTTTATTGCCTCTAAATCAGTTTGAATTATTTGAAATTTTACAGATGAACTACCACAATTTAAAACCAGAACATTCATTTTGACCTCAGTAAAAAAAACAAAATTAAAATTACTTTTTTCAATGTGATAACGATTTTTAAGTTTTCTTATGCTTTTGTTGTCATTTTTTGATTTGTCTTTTCTTAATATAGTTGATTATTCCAATAGTTAACCATTTTGCCAATGCTTCTCTATTTGTGTTTTCAATAAAACGAAATTGGTTGCTACGGTTTTTAATGTTTCCCAATTCAATATACACTGTGGTTGGAAGCGAATTATTCAACATAAAGAGGTTTCTTGTTTCAACAGTTCCGCTATAAATTCTATTTGGTTGATGCTTTTTATATTGTTCTTCTAAAGTTTTTTGCAAGGTGTTGGCAATTATCTGGCTAATTGGATTTTGTTCTTGATAATAAAAGAAGACATCGACTTTTTCAGTTTCGGAACGTGAATCTAAGTGAATGTTTAAAGAAATATGATGCTTTTTTTTCTTTTGATTTATTTTGTACAGTTTATTTACGATGTTGGCACAAATTTGTAGGCGTTCTTTTTGGTTTAGCGGAATTGAAATACCACCATAAAATATTTCACGGTTGCTGTTTTCTAAGAATTTGTCGTCTCTTATTCCATCAATAGTGTCTATGGTTATCATATAAACAGTTGCACCATTTTCTTCGAGGTGTCGTGCTAATCGCAAAGTAATGTCATAGGCATATTCGTCTTCGTGGAGTTCCTTCCCTTCGAAATAACCAATTGCTCCGGGATCAGGCCCTCCGTGCCCACTAACAAGATAGAAAGCGCAACTTTTTAATTTTCTACTTTTAACTTTAACTTTTTGATATTTTTTCCCATAGTATGGTTTAAAAAGTTTTAGGTTTTCTTTGGATTTTAGTTTATCTTCGCCAGATGTTTGCTGTTTAACTTCATCTTTTGAAACTGCTTGAAATTTATTGGATAAATAATTGAAAGGAATTAAAACTGCCGACTTTGGAAATGGAACACCCTGCTTTTGGAGCAACTTTGTGTAATCGAAAATGCTTTGTTTTAGTTTTTCTAATTCTACCCTAGGTACTTTATCTTGTAGAAATTTTGTCAAATTTTTGCTTTCGACAATAAGAACAGGAAGGTAATATTTAACTCCCCAAAAAAGTTTAAAGTTCACATCTATTTTATTTTTGTTAAGCTCTGCAAATTTTTGCTTGGTTTCGTTAGTGACAGGTAGATGGTATAAACTAAGAATTTTATCCAATTTGTCTCCTTTTTTTGCTTTGAAAGATAGATATTCTTCTTTGCTAAAGATTGAAACAAAAAAGGTATTTAAAAAAATTAGAAACAAAATAGACAAAATTTTAACTTTCATTTTTTAATTCTTTTTGTAAATTTTCTAAAAACATCAAAGCCTGAATAGGAGTTAGGTTGTTCAAGTCTAATTCAAGGATTTTTTCCTTTAGCTTTGATTCGGAGAAATCAAATATAGCAAGTTGCCGGGTTTGAATTTCTTTACTTATTGATTTTATTTTTTTGGGATTTGGTTTTGCGACATTAATGATTTCTTCTTGGGTTGTAACTCCACTTTCAAGAACTTTCAAAATTTCTTTGGCTCTTGTGGTTACTTCTTTAGGAATTCCAGCCATTTCGGCGACATATATGCCAAAAGAGTGGTCACTATGACCTGGTTTAAGTTTGTGGGTAAAAATTACTTTGTTATCTTTTTCGAGTACCTCGATGTAGTAATTAACAATTTTATCGTACTTTTTCTCGAGTTCATTAAGTTCGTGGTAGTGGGTTGCGAAAAGAGTTTTGGAACCAATGTAATTGTGTATGTATTCCACAATTGCCCAAGCAATTGAGATGCCATCGAATGTTGCCGTGCCGCGTCCTACTTCGTCAAGAAGGATTAAGCTTCTTCGAGTAGCATTGTTTAAAATGTTGGCGGATTCTTGCATTTCGACCAGGAAAGTGCTTTCTCCTTGGAAGATATTGTCCTGAGCACCAACACGGGTGAAAATTCTATCGACAATACCGATTTTTGCAGTATCCGCTGGAACAAAGGAACCAATCTGGGCAAGTAATACAATCAATCCGACCTGGCGTAGATAGCAGGACTTTCCGCTCATATTTGGACCAGTAATGATGTGAATTATTGAGTTTTGGTCCATCTGTGTGGAGTTGGGAATAAACTTTTCACCTATGGGAAGATTTCTTTCGACAACGGGATGCCGTCCATTTATAATTTCCAATTCATAATCGTTAGTAACAACTGGCTTGCAATAATTGTATTTTTTGGCAATGGCGGCAAAGTTTAATAAACAATCCAATTCTGCAATTATATTTGCAGTTGCTTGAATCTGTTCGATATATTTTGAGATTTCTGTAAGGATCTGGTTATATAATTCAATTTCAAGTGTTTGAATTTCTGATTCAAGATTAAGTAGTTTGAATTCAAGTTCTTTAAGTTCGGGTGTTGTATATCTTTCTGCATTAGTAAGGGTTTGCTTCCTTTCGTAATAATTGGGAACTTTGTTTGAGTGGGCTTTTGTAACTTCGATATAGTAACCAAATACATTGTTGTAAGAAATTTTCAAAGAAGGAATACTTGTTTTTTTCCTTTCTTCATCTTGGTACTTTTGAATTAATTTTCTGCTGTTATGTGATAAATCTAATAGAACATCTAATTGTTTGTTAAATCCATACTTGATGGTATTTCCACTCCCAACATTTGTCGAAGCATCTTCGCGAATTGAATCTGAAATCAGATTCCTGATTACATCGAAAGTAGGAATTGCGCTTATCTTCTCTTTTAGAGTATCATTTTGTGTAGTATTTAATATTTCTTTTAATGTTGGTAGAACATCCAAAGAGGATTTGAGAGAGAGAACATCTCTGGGATTAGCCTTGAATGAACAAATTCTTGAGCCAATTCGTTCAATATCGGCTATTTTACTTAATTCAATTTTCAAAGTTTCGCGAATTGAATCGTTTTGAAAGAAGAAATCAACAATTTCAAGTCGCTGATTAATTTTTTCGGTGTTAACCAAGGGCTGATTTATCCAATTTCTCAGCAAGCGGGCGCCCATTGGTGTTAATGTTTGATCTAAAACGGCAAAAAGGCCTCCAGCTTGGTCATTTGATAGTGAGGAATATATTTCCAAATTTCTGCGGGTTGAAAGGTCAAGGAGCATAAAGTCATTCGTATTATAGTATTTCAATCTCCGAATCTGGTTAAGATAAGTTTGTTGCGTTTCTTTAATATAATACAGGAGGGCTCCCGAAGAGATGAGCCCATAATGAAGGCTTTCAACTCCAAAACCTTTAAGGGATGTAGTACCAAAGTGCCCAAGAAGTGCTTCCCGAGCGAAAGTATGGTCGAAAATCCAGGGTTCTAATTTATTAATTATGATTTTCCCTGGTAAAGAGTTTACCAGGTTTTCAAAATGATGCTTTTGTTCTTTAGAAATAATAATTTCCTTAATAGGGTATGTCTCGAGAAATTCTTTAATCTTTCGTGTTGGAATTTCACCGATGGAAAATTCGCCAGTTGAAACATCACAAAATGATATTCCATAGACTTGAAGTTTTTCCGGTCCAGGTGAAAGGAAAATTGAACAAAGGAAGTTATTTACTTTATCTGTAAGTAAACGTTCATTTAAAATAATTCCAGGAGTAACTACTTCGATGACTTCTCTTCGGACTATTCCTTTTGCTTTTTTAGGGTCCTCCACTTGTTCGCAAATAGCAACACGATAGCCTGCAGCAACAAGTTTTGGCAAGTAATTATCTAATTGGTGATAAGGAAACCCGGCAAGGGGAACATCACCAGCGGCGCCATTATTTCTTTTAGTCAAAATTATATTGCAAGCTCTCGCAGTTTTTTCTGCATCTTCGAAGAATGTTTCATAAAAGTCACCAATTCGATATAAAAGTATATGTTCTGGATATTTATTTTTTATTTCCAAATATTGTCTAATTAAGGGAGTATTAGAGTCCTTCATACCGGAGATTTTAATATAAACTTTAAACTTACAAAATTACTAAATTTGAAAAATTCTCATAAGTATAAACAAACCGACTACAATTCATTGGAATCCAACTAAATTTATGTAAAATTTTTTGTAACTTTGAATTTTTATTATCCACAACAAAAAGATTTCTATGGGTAAAAAAAAGGACAGGAAAGTGAAGAAATATGTGTATTACTTCGGTGGTGGCAAAGCCGAAGGCAATGCAGATATGAAAGACCTACTCGGGGGTAAAGGTGCAAATCTTGCAGAAATGACAAATTTAGGGCTTCCAGTCCCTGCAGGATTTACTATCACCACAGAGGTCTGTCGCTACTATTATGAGAATAACAAAACTTATCCAAAGGAACTTTATCCACAGGTTAAAGAAGCTTTAGAAAAGGTTGAAAGGGAAATGGGCGCCAAATTTGGAGATCCCGATAATCCATTATTAGTTTCTGTTCGCTCCGGTGCGAAAAGTTCTATGCCCGGTATGATGGACACCGTACTAAATCTTGGATTAAACGATATTACCGTCCAGGGTTTAATCAAGCAATCTGGTAATCCACGATTCGCCTACGATGCATATCGAAGATTTGTTGCAATGTACGGCGATGTTGTGCTTGGGTTAAAGCCTCAAAGTAAAGATGATATTGACCCATTCGAAGAGATTTTGGAAAAGAAAAAGAAAGCTAAAGGTGTCCACTATGATGTTGAATTAGATGTAGAGGATTTAAAGGAATTAGTTATTGAGTTCAAAAAAGTAATTAAAGAACGGCTTGGAGTTGATTTTCCTGAGGATCCTGAAGAACAACTCTGGGGTGCTATTGGAGCAGTATTTGGTTCCTGGAATAATCCTCGTGCGATTGTTTACCGTAAATTGAACAATATTCCTGACTGGTGGGGAACGGCAGTGAATGTACAAGCAATGGTTTTTGGTAATCTTGGAGAAGATAGTGGGACTGGAGTAGCCTTTACACGCGACCCAGCAACCGGAGAGAACAAATTCTACGGGGAATTTTTAATGAATGCCCAAGGGGAGGATGTAGTTGCAGGGATTAGAACTCCACTGCCAATTGAGCAGTTAAAGGAGCGCGATCCGAAATCTTACGAAGAACTTCTCCGCATTCGTGATATATTGGAGAAGCATTATCGTGAAATGCAGGATATAGAATTTACCATTCAGAAAGGTAAACTTTATATGTTGCAATGCCGTTCTGGAAAGAGAACCGCTCTTGCGGCAATGAAGATTGCAGTCGATATGGTTAATGAAGGGCTTATTAAACCTAAGGAAGCGTTGTTAAGAATAGAACCTGACCAATTGAATCAGCTACTGCGACCGGTTTTTGATGCCGAAGAGAAAAAGAAAGCTCTACAGAACAATCAGTTAATAGCGAAAGGATTGAATGCTGGACCGGGGGCTGCAACGGGCAAAATTGTTTTCAATGCAGAAGATGCTGTTGAGTGGGCAAGGAGAGGTGAAAAGGTAATTCTTGTTAGAATTGAAACTTCACCCGAAGATATAGCTGGAATGAATGCTGCCGAAGGAATATTAACTTCCCGTGGTGGGATGACTTCACACGCAGCTTTAGTTGCCCGACAAATGGGTAAAGTGTGTGTGGTTGGTTGTGGGGCGCTACTTATCGATTACAAGGCTCGTGAGATTCGAGTTGAAGGCAAAAATATTATTTTGAAGGAAGGCGACTATATTTCACTTGATGGTTCGACAGGCGAAGTTTTTCAGGGGAAAATCGAAACTAAACCAAGCGAAGTTATTCAAGTGTTAATTGAAAAAACTTTACCCGAGGATAGGGCCCCAACTTATAAAATTTACAAGCAAATTATGGAATGGGCAGATAAATATCGTGTATTGAAAGTACGAACAAATGCTGATCAACCAGACCAGGCACGAAATGCTGTTGCTTTCGGTGCCGAGGGAATTGGGCTTTGCAGGACTGAGCATATGTTTTTTGGTGAAGGGAAAATCGGTCCGATGCGAGAGATGATTCTTGCAGATACACCCGAAGAAAGGAAGAAAGCCTTGGCCAAGCTTTTACCTTTGCAAAGAGCAGACTTCGAGGGAATTTTTATCGCAATGGATGGTAGACCTGTTACTATTCGAACATTAGACCCGCCGTTGCATGAGTTTTTACCTCATGATGAGCAAGGACAAAAAGAAGTGGCAAAAATACTCAACATACCTTTGCAAAAAGTGAAGGAGAGAGTAGAATCGCTCAAAGAATTTAATCCTATGCTTGGTTTCCGTGGATGCCGACTGGGAATTCTCTATCCCGAAATTACCGAAATGCAAGCCCGAGCAATTTTCGAAGCTGCAGTAAATGTTAAAAAGCAAGGCTATAATGTTCTACCTGAAATTATGATTCCACTTGTTGGGAATTATAAAGAATTGAAACATCAAGAGGAAATAGTTCGTAGAGTTGCTGAAGAAGTAATGCAAGAAAGCGGCGTAAAATTTGAGTACCTTGTTGGCACTATGATAGAGGTACCGCGTGGTGCTATTACAGCGCGAGAAATCGCAGAAGTGGCTGAATTTTTCTCTTTTGGAACCAACGACCTAACTCAAACCACTCTTGGACTTAGCCGTGATGATTCTGGTCGATTCCTACCATATTATATCGAGAAGGAAATTTACAAACGCGATCCATTCGAGACAATAGACCAGGATGGTGTGGGCTTCTTAATGAAATATGCTGTGAAGGAAGGTAAAAAAGCACGGAAAAAACTGAAGGTCGGAATTTGTGGTGAACACGGCGGAGAACCTGCTTCGGTTGAGTTTTGCCATAGGATTGGTTTAGATTATGTATCATGTTCACCCTTTAGAGTACCAATCGCACGTCTTGCAGCGGCGCGAGCTGCAATTGTCGAAAAAAGTGAGAAGAAAAAGTAAATTAAATTTACTTTATTTGATATAGGGCAAGATTAATCTTGCCCTTTGTTTTTTATTTTTTATTAATTTAGTAAGTCATCTGTTGTATTATTGGGAGGTTATATGATTACACGTTTATTTGTATTTATAATTTTTTCTGTTTTTGTTCTCTCTTGCGGAGGCAAAAAAGAGGGTGCTCAAGTAAAATTGAGCGAAGCGGAAGAAAATGAACTTTTAGCGAAAGCGAGTTCGATTTTTGGGGCATTACCAAACAAAATGCCCGGAAGCGAAAACGATACTCCAGAATTAATCGATTTAGGTAAAAAATTATATTTCGAAACGAAACTTTCTGTAAATAATACAATGTCCTGTAATACTTGCCACGATATTAATAATAGGGCTGGTGACGATGGAAAACCAACTTCGCCAGGTGCTTTGCCTGGAACAATGGGAACAAGAAATACCCCAACAGTTTTCAATGCTGGTTTTCAGTTTGCCCAGTTTTGGGATGGCAGAGCACCAGATTTGAAGGAACAAGCCAAGGGTCCAATTTTAAACCCAGTTGAAATGGCGATGCCCAATGAAAAAGAAGTAGTCAAAGTAATCTCTTCAATACCAGAATATCAGGAAATGTTTAAAAAAGCCTTTCCTAACGAAAAAAATCCAATTACTTTTGATAACATTGCCCATTCGATTGCCGCTTTCGAACGAACTCTTGTTTCGAAATCACGATATGACGAATGGGTTACAGGTAATAAAAATGCCTTAACCGATGAAGAAAAAATAGGTTTGAAAAATTTCATTGAGGTGGGTTGTATTACTTGTCATACTGGTCCGCTGTTTGGGGGAAATATTTATCAGAAAATGGGACTTGTCAAACCATACTCCAATACAAAAGATCTTGGTCGTTATGAGGTAACAAAACAGGAATCGGATAGGTATATGTTCAAGGTTTCTATGTTGAGAAATGTTGCTTTAACAGCCCCATACTTTCACGATGGTGCTGTTCAAACACTTGAAGAAGCTGTAAAAATTATGGCTGATATTAACCTTGGAAAACAGTTAACCGATGAGCAAGTTAAAACAATCGTGGCTTTTCTTAAAGCTTTAAATGACCCCAAGCTCGAAAAGAAAATAGCCTTAAACCGATAATTTATGTAACAATTTTCATTTTGGCTGTTGTGGAATTTTCTGCAACAGCCATTTTTTTAATAATTATTTTAAAAATTGATTTGTTTTGAATTTCTGAATTATTTTAAATAAATTTGAGCTTTGAATTTGTGCAACAATGGTTTTTTAAAAATGAAAGGTTTTAATTACGAGGAAGAAAACAATAATAATCGCTTGTTTGCGTGGGGGAGGTCATCCGGTAATTATGATGATTTCGAAGATTTCGATGACGAAGACTTTGCCGAAGATAATTTTCTTAGCGACGAAGATTTGATGAACATCGAAACTATAGACGAGGAGAATTTCTTTCAACGTCAAAAAGATGAACAACTCGACGATGAATTTTTAATTCCCGAAGACTTTATCGATGAAAATATTGAGGACTTTATCAGTACCGACGATATCGGGGAAGATGTTGACGATGATTTTTTTGATTATGAAAAATAGAAAATTGGGAAGTGCTTGATATTAATAAATATGATTTCTTTCCCTTTAATCCAATATATCGAAGCGATAGCTTTGAGTTTTTTTTCAAAAAAATTGATTCTTTTTTTCTTTACCAAAGGAAAGTTTCAGAATTAGATTTTTACTCACAAATAATTTCTGTTCAAGATATCACGAAAATTTACTTGCAGCCAAGCGAACCTTTTGCAGAAGGGTTCGATACAAGATTTCTTTTGTTGAAATTTACTGAACCATTGCTTCTTTTGCCAGATTCGAGTTTGGAGGGATATGTTGATTTCCCTATAAGTTTATCTTTGTTTATAATTGATAATCAAAATAAAATTCATCATATCAATACTTTTTCACTTTTGAAACCAAAGCTTGCTCTTTATGGTAATCCACATAATGGTAAAATATGTAGGTTTTGGGAATCTTCCTTTTCAAGTTCTATTCCTAACGAAAAACCTTTTGCCACGGGAGTTTTGCAACTTTACATAAACAACCCTACCTCTTCGAAAATAATTATTACACGTCTGGTATTAGACTTCTCCTTTATGGAGCTTTATTTTAAGTTTAATTCATGTAAGACATCTGCAAGGGTTAAGATAGTTTCGGATAAATTTGCAGAAACTGAATTTATTACTCCAAGAGATATAGAAGGATACAGCAAATCAATTGATTTAATACCTACGAGAATCCTTACAAGTTCGAAATTTCTAATGGAATTTGGATTATGAAGTTTTGGCATTCTATAACTCTTTCGAAGCTAATTGAAATTGCTGTAATCGTTTTCATTTTCTTTGTTTTATTTATCATTATTAAAATCATTATTCGACGTTTTAGAATAATTCTCCGAGATAAGCTTTCCAAGAATACTTTAACAATTTTAAGCAAGTTGATAACTTACGGTTTTATTTTATTATACCTGCTTTTAGTATTAACTTATTTTGGTATCAATCTATCGGGCCTAGTAGTTGCAGGTGGGTTCCTTTCTATAATTATTGGGTTGGCAACTCAGAAAGTGCTTGGGAATATGATTGCTGGTGTTTTCTTGATTATCGAGAGACCTATTAAACTTGGTCAATCGGTAACAATAGGTGATGTTTCTGGCATTGTCGAGGAAGTACGCTTCCTTTCAACTATTATTCGTTCTTTAGAAGGGCAATTTGTAAGGATTCCAAATGAACAAGTCTTCAATGCTATAATAATTAATTTAGCCGAAAATGTTGTTCGTAGAATAGATTATCTTGTTGATATAAGATATTCTGATGATTTTTTCAAAGCAAAAGAAGTGATTTTGAAACTACTCGCCGAAGAGCCTTTTGTTTTAAAAATTCCTGAACCTGAAGTTTTTGTCGAAGAATTCGCCTCGAGCAGTGTACGCGTTCGTATTCGTTTTTGGTCTCCAACCGAAAAATGGTATGAAGTTAAAGCAAAGTTGTTACCATATATTAGAAAATCATTGGAAGAAAACGGAATTGAAATTCCTTTCCCGCAAATGGAAATTAAAGTAAAAAATTAGAAAATCTTCACGAACTTTAGAACATCGGGATTTCCATCATTTCGGTAAATTAAGAATAAATAAGCTCCTTTGGGTATGTTTTCAAGATTAATTCTATCGAAGAATCTCCGATTAGGCAAGGTTTTGAATTTCTTTTCGAAAACAATTTCACCAAATAAATTTACAATAGAAACTTTAATCCAATCTGAATTTATTGTTGGTGTATCGAAGTATAATTCTCCGCTTGACTCAAGTAAGGTTGGAAAAATTATTGAAGAATTTTCTGATGAGAAAAAACTTAAAGCTATGTAATTTGAATCTAAAATCGTTTTGGCATTCAATGATTCCGTTCCAAATTTTAAGATAAAGGTTTTGTCAGGGTTAAACGGCTTTTTTCGTTCATGGCCATCGGTTGATTTAGCATTGACGGTGAAATAGATTAGTGAATCAACCCCATTGAATATTACATCATAGTAGTATAGATCGTAGTATTGGGAATAGTTCATTTCGTGAGGTTTAAAGTTTGTTTCGGAAGAGCCTTTCAACAACAGGGTTACTTTTTCAATTGGATATTTGTATTTTGCTTTAAAAATTATTCTTTGCCGATTGTTGATGCAGTATGTAATTGGATTAGAAATTAAAATATCATAATTAATTGCAGAAGCAAAGAAATCGGGAATTCCCCAACCAAGCGAATTATTTGGTTTTTCTTTGTTAGATGAAAATTTTTTCAAAATGGAAAGAATAGTATCGGGAGTAAGCTCTTCAAATGCAGAAATCAAACAAGCAACACCACCAGCAAATAAAGGAGATGCAACAGAAGTTCCGCTGCCATAGAGAAGAGTATCGGGATTGTCGGGTGATAATGAAATTACAGATTTTCCCTGCGCTACAAAGTCGGGTTTGATTCTACCATCAGCAGTTGGTCCTCGTGAAGAAAATTTCAATACGGTGTCGCCTGCAGGATTAACAGCGCCAATTGCAATTTCACCAAAAGCTTCGGCGGGGGCCTGTATGGTCGAATCTCGTGGACCTTTGTTGCCCGCGGAAGCCACAAGGCATATACCAAGTCGCTTTGCAAAATTTGCGTAAGAAGATACAAGTGTCGTTTTGCCGTTTAATTCATCGAATATATAACTCGTCTCTGTTGAATCGAACTGAAAGTAACCTAATGAAGAAGTAATCACATCAACACCGAGGGAGTCTAACCATTCTAATGCCGAGGCAAAGCAGTCTTCCTCGAAATGGCTTTCGAAAGGTATACTCTCGGTTTTGGCTAATGCAAATTCGGCAAAGGGAGCAGAACCAATTAATCTACCTGGCAAAAAGCCTGCAATTATTGAAAAAACCATAGTTCCGTGTCCGTCTTGCGAAGGAACGTCATTTGCTTCGTTGGCTGTAATTATATCATTATTAAGAAAATCGTATTCAGCAATGACTTTTGAATTTTCGAAACCTTTGTGCGTTTTCCAACGAAAACCCGAGTCGAGTATTCCCAAAAGAACATCTTCGCCCAAAATACCATATGAATGTAATTTATCGATAGAAAGCATTCGTAATTGGTTGTAGCTTTCACCGTATTGCAGGTTTTCGGTTTCACTTAAAAAAAATTCTTTTTTCAGGTCAATTTTGCTTTCTTGTTTGACGGAATTTAGAAGTAGTTCGCGAGGCACTTTATTTCCAATCCTTTGAACAAACCTAACAAATGGTAAAGATTGAATTTTGCTAATTTTCTGACTATCGATTTCAATGACAACATAATTCAGCCATTTGAGTTTAAGCTTAATTTCTGCCCCTAGGCTTTCAATGAGCTTAATATAGTCAGGATTAATTGGAATATCTTGAAAAGTAACCAGCGAATCTTTTGTTAAAACTTTTGTTCTGCGGGTCTTGCACCTTTCTGAAATTGAGTTTTCTGCAATTTGGAATAGGAGGCTTCCTTTGTGAAATTTTCCTTCGCCTTTATCTTTTAAGAAAACCCTATATTTTTCGGCGTTTAAGTTCTGTGAAATTAAAAGTAAAAAAATAAGAAATAACATTTTTAAATTTGTTGTTAACTAAAATTTAAATTTAACATAAGTTAATTGAAAAATGTCGCTGGTTTTGATCACTGGAAGTGGTAGAAGAATTGGAAAAGGTTTGGCAATCGAATTTGCGCGCAAGGGCTGGGATATTATAATTCATTACAATAAGTCGGAAAAAGAAGCAGAAGAGACAGAAAAGTACATTACGAAAAATTTTGGCGTGAAAATTCGCAAATTTCCTTTGGATTTGAAGCAAACCAAAGCAATCGAAAAGACTTTTGAAAATGTTTTTAAAGAATGTGGAATACCTGATGTTCTTGTCAACAATGCTGGTATTTTTCCCCTTCGTTCTTCCTTGGATGAACTTGAAGAGCAGGTTTGGGAAGAAACTATTGCTGTAAATTTAAAGGCTTACCTTTTTGTTGCGAAGGTTTTTTCTAAATTTGCTCGCGAAGGTGCAAAAATAATTAACATTGGCTCTCTTGGTGGAATTGAAACCTGGAAGGGTAGAATCCCATACAATATTTCCAAAGCTGGGGTAATACAACTTACAAAATCTTTGGCTAAAGAATTAGCTCCAAAGATAAGTGTAAATTGTGTTAATCCTGGAACAATTTTCATACCTTACGAGCCGAATCAAATTGATTCTCCGTTGATACCGCCAGACAAAATTCCTATGCAAAGGTATGGAACAATTCTAGATGTGTTCGACGCAGTGTACTTTTTCGCTACTTGTTCGAATTTTATTACCGGGCAGGTAATCAATGTTGATGGTGGATACCATCTGGATCGATTTTAATCTAATTTAATCTCTCCTTTAGCGATTTTTTGTAAGATTTCGGGGTATAGTTTGTGTTCTTGTTCCAGAACTCTTGCAGACAATGTTTCAACTGTGTCATCGGGGTAAACGGGAACGACTTTCTGTCCCAGAATTCGCCCATGGTCATAAATTTCGTCGACAAGGTGAACTGTGCAACCCGATTTCGTTTCACCAGCATTTAGAACCGCTTCGTGAACGAACTTACCATACATTCCTTTCCCCCCGAACTTTGGGAGTAATGCTGGGTGAATATTCAAAACTCGATTTTTAAAGTGGTTTAATACTTTTGGACCAACTTTTTTCATATAACCAGCAAGGCAAACGATGTTTACGTTGTGTTTTAGAAGTGTTTCGAGGATTGCGTTGTCCAATTCTTCCTCTGTTTCAAAATGTTTTGAACTAATGTGATAAGCTGGTATTCCTTCGAGTCTAGCTCTTTCTAGGGCAAATGCATTTGAGTTGTTCGATATAACCACACAAGGAATGGCATCCAATTCACCTTTCTTGATGGCGTCAATAATTGCTTGCATATTGCTTCCGTTGTGCGATGCTAAAAATCCAATGCGAAGCTTTTCCATAATTATCTTTTGTTTAAATGCATTTAAAAACAAAAATAACACTTTTTGCTCTATCTTCTTAATTTTGTCTTTTTGAAATTTTGAGATAGGTATTTAGATGAAAAGATTAATTTTTATTCAGGTTGTATTTCTTTTTGCTTTTGTTTGTGGTAATGTATTTTCCCAGCCACTAATGAATCCTGTTTTGGATTCAATATTACATTCAATGCCGCCCGATAAAGTTCCCTATGTTCCATTCTTTTTAATGAATCAAGATTTCGAAAGGCTTCAAAAAATGGATAGAGAAGAATTGATTGAACTTTTTAATGTGAAATTTAAAAAGTTCATTATCGATTCGGGCTGGAAATACTTTCCAATGGAACCAATGTTTGTATATCCTGGTCAAATCACCTTCACTCCCGAATTGCTTTTATCATTGAAAAGGGTGGGAAAACCTAAAATATCTCCAAACGGAAGATATCTTCTTTATTCTGTTGGTGCTCCAAATATTAAAGAAAATACTATTGAGACCGATTTGTTTATTGTAGATTTAGAAACTGGGGAAAAGGAAAATTTAACAAACGACCCGAAAAATTCAAAATCAGATTACCAGTGGGATAAAACGAGTGAGAATGTTTACTATATTACGAAAACTAATACAACACAGCAGATTTTTAAAATCAACATAAAAACCAAAGAGAAAAATCAAGTAACGTCTTTTGAAAACGATATTTCGAGCTTCAAGATCTCCCCAGATGGGAAGTGGATCGCTTTCACTTCTGATGTTAAAGTTCAACTAAGCATCAAGGACAAATATCCCTATCTAAGCAAAGCAAAGGTTCGCATTTACGAGAAATTACCAGTTCGCCATTGGAATACTTGGGAGGATGAATACAAATCGCATCTTTTTATTTTGAATTTAGAAAATGGCTTAATAGAAGATATAATGCCAAACGAACCTTATGATGTTCCCGACCCCCCATTTGGTGGGAATGAACAATACGACTGGTCTCCCGACTCCAAAGAAATTGCTTATACCTGCAAAAAAGTTACCGATTACGCTTTGAGTACAAACACTGATATTTACGTTTACAATTTAGAAACTAAGCGAACAGTGAATATTACCAATGGAATGACTGGTTACGATAAAGATCCATTGTATTCACCCGATGGCAATTGGCTTGCATTCCATAGTATGAGGCGAGCAGGATTTGAAAGCGACAGAGTAAGATTAATGCTTTACGACAGAAAAACTAAAAAAATTTCAGAACTTTCCTGGCGACTGGACCAATGGGTTGGGGATTTTGTATGGCATCCAAATAGTAAGAAAATTTACTTTTCTGCTGAAGATGGACCGACTGTTCAAATTTACGAAATCGACATTTCCGATGGGTTCTGGAAGATTCTAACGAAGGGATATTTCAATTGCGATGGCGGATTAGACATTACACCTGACGGAGAAAAAATTTTTTTTGGCAGAAGAAATATGCTCCGTCCATTCGAAATCTTTTCTTTAAACTTAATAGTTCCAAATGCACCTTTATTCCAGCATACATATGAAAATGAAGAAATTTACCGTGAACTCAAACCGGTTCGAATTGAAAATTTTTGGATTAAGAGTAAGGATAATAAAAAAATACACACTTATGTGCTCTATCCACCTGATTTTGACTCAACAAAGAAATATCCTGTTATTGTTTATTGCCAGGGTGGGCCACAATCTACTATCAGTCAATACTTTAGTTATAGATGGAATTTGTATTTGTTCGCTTCACAAGGTTACATTGTTGTTGCCCCCAATCGTCGTGGCGTTCCTGGTTTCGGGCAAGATTGGGTCGATGCTATCAGTAAAGATTGGGCGGGGAAACCAATGCAAGATATACTTGCAGCAACGGATTCTATAAGCAAATTAAGCTATGTTGATTCAAAGAAGTTGTCTGCTGTTGGGGCTAGTGCTGGTGGCTACGCTGTTTTTTGGCTTGCTGGAAATCATAAGAAAAGATTTTCGGCATTTGTTTCACATTGTGGGGTTTTTAATTTGGAAAGTAAATATGGCTCGACCGAAGAACTATGGTTCCCCAATTGGGAATTCGGTGGTCCTTATTGGGAATCTAAAAATAAAGAAATTTACGAGAAACAGTCACCACATAAATTTGTACAAAATTGGGACACTCCAATCTTAATTTCAACAGGAGAAAAAGATTTTCGTGTTCCATATACTCAGAGTTTAGAAGCATTTACTGTAGCACAACTGAAGGGGATACCATCTAAGTTAATTATTTTCCCTGAACAAGACCATTGGATTTTGAAACCACAGGAACAAATTCTATGGTACAAGGAAGTTTTTGATTTTCTTGATAAGTATTGTAAAAACAAAAAGTGAAAATTGTTTTTATTTCGGTACAAAGATAATTTTTGACCAAAAATCGGGATTAAGATATTTGCAAACAAATTCATTCAATTCATCCAATCGAATAAGTTCAATTAGAGATATCGTTTCGTTTAGATTATCATAAGTTCCAAATATCAATTCCGACTTTATTAAGGATTGCATTCTATCAGAAAGGTTTTCCAATGAGATTATCGTAGAGGCTTTTAAAAGTTCTTTGGCAAGATTTAGTTCATTGGCAGTGAAACCATTTTTGTGAATTTCTGTGAGTTCACTAACAAGAATATCGTAGCTTCTATGCTGTTTTCGGGGATTCATAGAAGAGTAAATGTGGATTGTTGAGCAGTCGGAATATGTTGTGAACGAAGAGAACACATTATAAACCAAGCCATATTTTTCTCGCAAAGTTTTATATAATCGACTACTCGCAGATTCCCCAACAAGAAGTGAAGTAATAGCAAGAAGAAGCCTTTCCTTTTTTCCGAACCTGGGCAAAAGAATTGAAAAAATCATATGGGTTTGATAAAATTTGCTCGAAAGAGTTTTTTTGAACCCTCGATTTTTTATTATTATTTCATCTTTTTGGTTTTTCGTGTTATGAATTTTAGAAACTAAATCGTGGTTGCAAGCTACTAAGTCTAAAAAATGAGAATGGTCGAGGTTTCCAACAACACAAATTGTAATTTGGCTTCCTGTAAAATACTTATCATAGAATTGAGCGATGTCTTCTATTTGAATTTTATTTAAACTTGTGATAGTTCCAAGAATTGGATGACTCAGCGAGCTCTTGCCAAAGAGCAATTTTTCCGCATAATCGAAAGTAACTTCCTCAGGGTCTTCGTTGTATGAACGGATTTCTTCTCGTATAATAGATTTTTCCTTTTGAAGATCTTTGATTTCAAATTGAGGCTGGAAAACAATTTCATTTAGCAAATTCCAAATGTTTAGGAAGTTGTTTCGTATGCCCCGAGCATAATACAAAGTGTATTCCTTGGTTGTGAAAGCATTTGCATAAGCTCCGTTTTTTTCGAATAGCTCATTTATTTCGCTCGAAGTATGATTTTTTGTCCTACGGAAAACGCAATGTTCAAGAAGATGGGCAATTCCTTCCTTACCATTGAAGTCGTCGCGGGAACCAACCTTTATTCCGATACCAAGAGCGAAAGAATTGTAGTAGGGTATCTTTTCGGTTATAACGGTCAAATTGTCTGTTATTTTGGTTATTTGATTATGTATTTTCGTTTGTTCAGTACGATTGAATTTATATTTGAAAGTTTTTCCTTTTCTTGCCATTTAGTGTATCTCCTCGACCAAATTTTGAATAAGTTTCCAGGTATCAAATACATCTTTATGAGTAGTGTTCGTTTGCCCAATCGAAAACCTGAGAGTGTATTTATTCCTTAAAAAAGTATGGGAAAGAAAAGCAAATCCGCTGGCGTTAATTCTGTCGAGCAGTTTTTTGTTGATTTCATTCAGTTCTGAATTAGTATGGTTTGAATCCAAAGGCCTAAAACGGAAACAAATAGTGTTGAAATTTACTGGAGCAAGTATTTCGAAGCGATTGTCGGAACGGATTTCTTTCTCAAGCTCTTTTGCCAAAAGAATATGATAGCGTATTTTTTCTTTTAGTCCATTTTGCCCAAAGGAACGCAAGACAAACCATAGTTTCAAGGCACGAAAACGGCGACCAAGTTGAATACCCCAATCGCGAAAATTGTTAACTTGTTGGTCGAAATCGGTTGCAAGATAACTGGGAGTTAATTGAAAAGTTTTGAGAAGTGATTGTGTATCTTTGACAAAGAAAGCAGAGCAGTCAAAATTTGTAAAAAGCCACTTGTGGGGGTTGAAAACAAAGCTGTCGGCAGTATTTATTGCTTTTGAATAGTGTTGAAATTCGGGCAAAATCAAAGCAGAGCCCGCCATAGCTCCATCAATATGATACCATAAACCATATCGATGAGCAATATTTCCGATTTCTTCAAGTGGATCGACTGCTGTTGAACCCGTGGTGCCAAAAGCTCCAACAATGCAAATCGGTTTGTAGTTGTTCTTGATATCATTTATAATTGACTGTTCAAGTATATCGACTCTCATCGAAAAGTTTTCGTCGACGGGAATTTTTCTTAAGTTGTTGCTTCCAATTCCAGCAATTTTTATAGCTTTTTCTATTGAAGAATGAGCTTCTTCGGAACAGTAGACGGTAAATTTTTGATTCGAAAAGCCATTTTGGTTTATATCAAAATTTGAGGCTTTTTCTCGAGCAGTGAGTATTGCAACAAGTGTTGATGTTGAAGCTGTATCTTGAATCACCCCATAAAAATCATTGGAGAGGAGCATCATATCCTTTAGCCAGT